>Ga0307514_10000683_pt1 | contig 60305 bp, 49 predicted proteins | sample 16_EM_MG_FD_203088 | JGI IMG/M metagenome (GOLD analysis project Ga0307514, IMG submission 203088) | Populus trichocarpa ectomycorrhiza microbial communities from riparian zone in the Pacific Northwest, United States - 16_EM | ecosystem: Host-associated > Plants > Roots > Unclassified | place... | reverse complement strand
CACCTTCTTACCACTTCCTCCGCGTCTTCCAACGTCTCCGCCTTTCCGTAACACAATTCCTTCGACACCACCAGTAATCTTCCTTTCTTATCCCCAAGTATCTTCGTACCTGCCTGCGCCGTGACACTCACAGTCATGAGGTCATTGTTTAGGGTCCCGCATTACTTTTCTGAAGTGTGCTTTCTGCATAGACCATACATTGATGATTGTGTTCCATCATTGACAATGCAATGAATAGTAGTTTTGCCCACTCCAGTTTTCTGTTGCATTTCACAAAAGGAATGACCTTCAGACTTTAGCTGAATAACCCAAATGGATTCTTTGTGTGTTGACTCCCTTCTCCTGCCATCAGGACTGATAGGCATGACTGTGTGTGGGGTGGGAGCCTGAGAATGCGCCGGGGGTTGCGTGATGTGAAACTAGCGCGGGTTCGCTCACTTTCTTCAGGGTCCCAGGACATCTCGTCTCGTGGAAAACACTATTTATCACTCGTGAAGTTTGCCTTGTCTTTGGAGATCCAGAGGTTTCTTCGGAATTTATGTTCATCTCCCTTCGAATACCCCCATATAAATAGGCCGGGCTCCGGGTTTCGGCAGTTGTATTTTCATCATGCTCCTTCGCTTGTGTATATATGTTCCAACCTAAACGCCAAGTTTTCCGGTTGGCCAACTGGTCGACCCATACACCAAATTGTCTTATTGGTGAATAGGTCGACCATACCCCAACTGACCGAGGTGCCAAGTAGGATGTTGGGATCACTGTAATCCCATAAAGGCCCACTTCGAGCCACAACACACAACAGTTTTTTCTCAAACTATCAATCGCTATTGCAGTTCTCACCACTGTAATATCCTTTGCCTTTAAAGTCCGCTCAAAATTCACTCTATTTAACTATATCTACCATTTCAGTTATTGCCTCTAGGTCTACTTCTACTAACAGTTCTGCAGCGGTCGCTGCTTCTGCCTCTACCGCTGTATGAAACTAAATACAGTGTTCAATCTATTGCCGTGCAGATGAGCATGACCGGAAACCTATTACCATTTACAACTCATACTGGGGGTGAGTTGGTAGCAGTGTTCCTATGCGGCCAGGCTGGCCACTAGGCCATTTAGCGGTCCGTAGATCAGCCCGGCCCGGCCTCCTTTTGAAAAACCTACGCCGTAAAAGCCTGGCGGTTGGCCCAGCCTCGATTTTGGATGTCTGCCTTGGCAGCGGCCAGGCTAGGCTTCATGCAGGCCGGCTGGGCCTGGCCGCTTAGGAACACTAGTTGGTAGATCGTGTCCCAGAGTTAGGAGGAATAAATCAATGTACTTTAGCGAATGGAAGAAGTGTAATAGTCTGGCGGGATTTTATAACTTGGTCAATTGGTCAACCTCTTGGTCAACTGCTTTGGCAATGGGTCGGAACATATACACAGAATGAGTCATCAATTCTCACACCACGCCTTGTGTGGCCCAGCGCGCAAGGTCAACCAATCGACTCTAGAGGCCTCGAGAACCGCCAGGTTATGTTTAATGATCCAGAGTATTTGGTACGAATGGTTCGCCTAGGACGATACTCAAGCTGGCCAGGTACGAGAAGACTGCTCCAAAAAAGACCCTTCAAAAATGATTCAGCGGGGATTTGATGTTAGAGCTCTATATAATTACAACGATATCCTTCAGCTTTTCTCTACAAAAAACCACAAAAGCAGTGTACATATATCTCACTTCCCCTTATACCCAAACACAATCATCACAAAACCCATGCTAACAGTGATTACAAGTCATCGCATTGATTTTCGCATTATTCCCTCCTGTGCACTCACAAAACCTCAGGAACAACCTGTACTCGTGTTTGGGTGCCAGAGCGCATCTGTATTTGTGACCGTCATCGGCATTGCATTCGTTGCATTGTATGGTGCTGTGAGAAGACATGGTGACGATATAGAAAGAATAGAGTATGGCTGATACAGACAGAGAGATAGGAGACTATATATCAATAGGAGTAGGTGCGTATATTGAAGGGTTGTCCCATTCAAAATGGACGAGAGGGAGGCAAAATGATTCAGCCGGGATTTGAACCCGGGTCGGGCGCATGATGCTGTGATGGCAAGCGCCCATGATACCCCTACACTACTGAATCGAATGATATTCGATGAAACATTTTTTGCTATTTATTGGGAGTGAGGCTGGATACTTTAGTACTTCAATCGTAAGATTAGTCTGGTCGTTAATGCGTCGTCCAATTTTGTGTTGGCTGCTATGGGGCTCTTCGCTCCCCTACTCACGTTGATTCGGAGAAGACAATGCTAAATACCTTTATATCAAACATGTACGGACACGAAAGAGGGCATCTAGCAGACTGTTACAATTTAGGCGTGGATATCATGATGAATCGAGAGAGGTCTGACTTGTTATCTCCAATTTAAGGTGATCAATAAACCACTCACGGCTGGTGGGAAGAAGCTCATCCTACCTCATCCTTAGAGAAAGGGCTCTTGATTTTGAAAGAACAAGCTACGCATGACGCAATGCAAGCAGTAAACGCAAGTCAATGACATAACATGGATATGCAACCCGCCGTCCCCAGCTACGCCTCCATCATTTGAACCAACCTCTCCACCATGCCCCTCGCAAACCCTTCATCATTAACCTCCTTATCCTCAACCCTGCACTCTACCCCACTCCCCATCAACACCTCCCTCAACGCCCTATCCGCATCAAAATCACAAAACGGCCCCCCATCCACCGAAAGCGCACTCACCCCCCTCGTCGGAAAACACACCACCACATTTCTTACCTCCGCAAGTTTCTCCGCCATACATTTCCCAAGCAGTTCACACTCCTCCTTGTTCGTGCGCACCAGGGTCACAGACGGGTTATGTTCCACAATCTTCCTCTCACTCCCTCGAAACTTCTCCGGCAACATCGACACGGGACCAAAATTGATACAATCCGTTGCGCCAACTGAAACTACCTGCGGGATCCCCGCTTTTCCAGCGGCAGTAAGACGTTCCGGACCCGCAGAGAGTACTCCGCCAAAGAGCTCATCCGCCAATTCCGTCGTGGTGATATCAAGCACCCCGTCGATTTCGCCCTCCGCGATCAACCGCTCCATCACACGTCCCCCTGAGCCCGTAGCGTGGAAGATGTACACCTCGTACCCGCGTTCCTCGAGGACTTTTTGAGCTGCTGTCACGGCGGGCGTAGTGACGCCGAACATCGTTATTCCCACTGTTTTTGCGCGCTTGGATGTTTCTGCAGAGGTGGTGAAGGACATTCCTGCGATTGCGCCGGCGGCGTTGCGGAGGATCTTGGTGAGAAGCGTGTTGGTCCCTGCGATGTCGACAATCGACGGCATTAGTGTTATGTCGCTGTCGCCGACGTAGTGGCTTACGTCCCCACTTGCCATCGTGGTGACGATTAACTTTGGGAAGCCGATTGGGAGGGCGGCCCGCATGGCTGTGGCGGCTAAAGTTGTGCCGCCGCTGCCGCCGAGGGAGATAGCGGCGTGGATCTTGCCCGAGGTGTGGAGGGTGCGGATGTGGGAGGTAAGGGCGGTGGCCATGGTGGTGATTAGGGTGTTGCGGGGGAGCACGGAGACATCGGTGTCCGGTGGGAGGATGGAAGAATGTGGGATGTCGATGAGGGGGTGGTTGGTGGGGATGCGGCCTACATCTGCGAGGAGGACGTCGGGGGCGGGTGTGTGCGAGAGAATGAGGGAGCGAAGGAGGAGGAGGGGGTCGAGCTTAGTGTCGCAGGTGCCGAAGAGGAGAATTGTGGGTTTGACTAAAACGGCTGCCATTTCTGCGATTGGGGAGTGTGTTGATGATGGGAATATATTGTCGGGATGAAGTCGGGTTGTGGTGTTGTGAGACAGTTGAGCAATGCACGATGACGACGACGGCTGCTCCCCACATTTACCCCACTCCCTCGCCTCTACCCGCAAGACCTTAAACCGACATCTCACCCAAACCATCACGACCACTACAACAACCACAATGCCACGTCCCACAAACCGCACCGAAGCCCTCGCCCGCCTCCATGCCACAATCTCTACCGGCAAAGCCATCCTTGGCGCCGGCGCTGGTACCTTCCCCCCACCCCTCCCACACCCCACTAACTCTACACAGGAATCGGGCTCTCCGCCAAATGCCTCGAAGAGGGCGGAGCCGACCTCTTAATCATCTACAACAGCGGACGATTCCGTATGGCGGGCCGCGGCTCCCTCGCCGGACTCCTTCCCTACGGCGACGCAAACGCGATCCTCCTCTCAATGGCCTCCGAGGTTCTCCCAATCGTCTCCCACACGCCAGTCCTCGCAGGTGTCTGTGGCACCGATCCATTCCGTCACATCCCGTCCTTCCTCAAGCAGCTGAAAGAGCTCGGTTTCTGCGGCGTGCAGAACTTCCCCACCGTCGGACTGTATGATGGGAATTTCCGAAAGGGACTAGAGGAGACAGGGATGGGGTATGGGCTTGAGGTTGAGATGATAGCGGAGGCGCATAGACAAGGGCTGTTGACGTGTCCATATGTGTTTAACGTCTCTGAGGCGGTGAAGATGGCGGAGGCTGGCGCGGATGTGGTGGTTGTGCATTTAGGCTTGACTACGAAAGGGAGTATTGGTGCGACTACAGCGGTGACGCTGAGGGATAGTGTAAGGATTGTGCAAGAGATTGCGGATGCGGCGAGGGCGGTGGTGAGGGAGGGGTTGGACGAGGTAATTGTGTTGGTTCATGGCGGGCCGGTGGCGGAGAAGAAGGAGGCGGAGTTTGTGTTGAGCAAGACAGAGGGGGTTAAGGGATTCTTTGGTGCGAGTAGCTTAGAGAGGATACCGGTTGAGTGGGCACTGAAGGAGGCGGCGATGGGATTTAAGGCTATTAAGATCGATGAATAGTTGTTGACTGGTGCTGCGTGAGACATGTTTTTATGAACGATTAGTGAGGATTTCGAGATGAGACTGCACCACAAAACGCGGTGCCAACAATGGACCATACGGGGAAGCTCTAAATAGGTACATCCTGACACGGAATAACAAAACATTACTGTGTAGTGCTTAACAGCATAGCAAACTACAAAAGCAATGTACTTATACCCATCACCGAGACACAACCATCATACTTATATCCAACGCCCAGACACAATTATCACAAAACCTATACCGACAAGTCATCGCATCGATTATCGTATTATTCTCTCCCCTGCAAGCGCAACATTTCAATTGGAACCTATGCTTATGCTCCGGCGCCTGAGGGCGGTTGTATTTGTGTCCTTACTAGTATTGCATTCGTGGCATATGAACCTTGGTGTTGTAGGTACGGGAGGAGCTATGGCAAAGTGTACTAATGATTCAGAAAGAGAGATGATTCGAGGAGAAGAGACGGAAAACTATAGGGCAGATACAGAGGAGAGAATATTACGGTAATTACCGAGAGAGGCATGATTTTACCTATATAAAGCAAGCCAAAGTGCAAGTGCACAAACATCTTGAAGGCGCCATTCAAAATGAATAAGGAGACAGAAAAAAAATGATTCAGCCGGGATTTGAACCCGGGTCGGGCGCATGATGCTGGATGGCAAGCGCCCATGATACCCCTACACTACTGAATCGAGTGATGTAATATGAGAGCATTTGAACAATATGACGTGTTAAAATGAGACCTCTTAACATATGCTGTCATACTCATCTCACTCACATCTACATGACTGCTTTCAGTCCTTTCAATGCCCATTGTTGCTTCATCTATAGTTCTCGCTAGGGCAGTTCACGTTCCATCTGTCAGCAGGTAAATAAAATCTCCAATTCTCCCGAAAGCCAAGCGAAAGCCCACCCAAACCCCTACATATCCATCGCATCCAGCATCCCGCCCATCCCCTCTCCAAACCCCTCGACACCGCCCATCATCAACTCCATCCCCGCATCCCCCTCCAACCCAACCTCCAACCCCATTGCATCCAAATCCACGTGCTGCTCCTGCGTTGGCGGAGCTCCAATCCATGGTCTCTTACTAGCATCAACTCTCCTCGCCACCTCCATAGCAACTTCATTTCCGTCCTCCTCTGCGCCCCTCAGTGCCTCCCTCAGCGTCATCCCCCTATTCTCCTCAGGCAAAAACACCGTCAAAAACGCAGCCGCAACATCTTCTGTAACCCCAGGCGCCTGATGCGATACGCGGAACTTCGCTGTCTCGTTGATAATGATCTCGACAACTCTTTTTGCGCCGAGAAGCCGGTGTGCTGTGATCAGTAGTCGATGCGTGTACCCCGTTGTCTGTGGCCGCGGACTCATCAGCTCCCCCGGGAGACTCCAGTTGAACATGGCCGTATAGAGGTTTGCGAGCGCGCTTGAAAGCCCGCCAGAGCCGACCGTGTGCACCCAGGATTCAATTTCTTCGCGTGTGGGGGAGCCGGATCGTTTGAATGCGAGGTGGGGTTTGAGGTGGGTGAGGAGCTGCTGGGCGGTGGCGGCAATGTCTGGGGTGAGGCTTGGGCGGCGGAGGAGCTCGCGGAGGACAGCGTCAAGAGGGTGTGCGGAGATGGATACGACAGTTCTGTGGGTTTCTGCAGTTTCGGGGGCGAGGTCATGCGCGATGACGAGGGAAGAGAGGATTTGTAGGGTCGGGTAAGGGTTCGAGTCTAGGTTGCTCCAGAGGTGTTGGCTCAACCAACATAGGCCTGAGATGACAGATGGGAGGAGGAAGGGGGTGAGGAGGAAGGCGAATGCTTCCTTTACTGTTTCGAGATCTAGGATTCCGCGTTGGATCGCCAGGAGGGATTGGGAGAAGAGTGTGGGGACTAGACGGTAGAATTCCTGTGGACGGCACGACATCATTAATCCATCCGAGATACCCTCGCCTTCGAAGAGCTCTTTGATCCAGCCCCCCAATTGTGCGTGATAGTCGGAGGAGTTGAGGGCTTCGATGCGTTGCGCGGTCGAGAATTGTGTTAGCAGCTGGGGGATGAAGGATTCGTTGTTGGGAGAATGAGAGAAGGCCAGATCGGCGGAGGTGAAGGAGTAGCGGTGGATTAATGTTAATACGAGGAGGAGAATATAGCCAAACTCTTCGTAAACGGGTTGATATTCGCCTGGGTTTGTGTCAGCTACATAAAGAGGAAAAGGTATGTAGTACTCACCTTGGTCTTCTTCGTATCTCCATGAATCGAGCAGGTCACACAAGGGCTCCAGGATCTCGGCGGGCTTGATGAAAAGCAACATGACGTCTATGCTGCTCGGCTTGCGGGCAAGAAAACTGCAAATATTCCTCAATGGCATTGTTTCCCGTTGATCACACATGTTCTTCATCACCTAGTGCCCAGCTTGTCAGTGTCATTGAATGACGGGATGGAGGATAACTTGGTACCTCGAACAGTGCTCGAACAACAGCCCCGGAGTTACCCTCTACTCCTTCAATCTCCTCAAGTAACCGGTCAATGCGCATGGGGTCAGAAAGGCACTGATTGATTATTTCCTGGGTATCATATCTTCCTGAGGCGGACATAGCGCCTAGCGGCAGCTCTTCCAAGATTCCCTGGATATCTTGTTCACCAATAACACCATGCAGAGCACAAGCAAATAAAAAGTCTTGCCTTAGGTCCACCGTAATATCACCAAATAGCATATCCGGATTCGCACTGTTGTTATTGTAGGCATACGGCTCAAAAACCGAAGGTGCAAGATTCATCAACGTTGCTACGTCTGTGCGGAGGAATGTTTGTGACATCGCACCAGAAGAAAAGAAAGACGACGGGGATATCCTGTTGAGAATGAGGGGAACCTTGTTGCAAAGGAACGAGCGTAGTAGGAAAAGCGTACTTGGTGGTTCATTCCGGACCAGTGCATTTGAAATCACATCAATAACGCCTGTGATAAAGTCCGTCACCATCGAGTTCGCGTCGTCCTTGTACCGGGTGTAGAGGTATCCAAGGATCGTTTCATCGTCGACATGTGGCCGAGCACACAGCTACAGCACTGCAGTCAGCAACCCCGAGCGTCTCAGAGTTGAGTGCGAGAGAGCGCCCACCAAACTCTCTAGCCATATGAACAGATGCGCCCTCGTCCACACTATCGGTCCTATAGCATCCGCACCGTCGCCTCCCAGCCCCATCATCATTCCATCTATCGTTTCATCCTTCAATCCTCTTCTTTGCTGTCTCGGGCTCTGGCTTTGGCTTTGGTACTGCTGCCTCAACCCCTCCAACCTACTTGCCAGCGGCGGGTTCTGCACCTGGATATACTGTGTAAATAGACTCAAGGTCGTCTGAAACGCTAACTTCTTATCCTTCCTCCCGGATTCGCCCAGCACCTTTGCCGCACCCTCGTTCATTCCCAGCGCAAAAGCCATCTCCCCGAGCGCATCCAGTCGCCCCTTCGTGGGCACATCCGTAGCATCCACAATCCCCTCGGCACCGTGATCACCCAGTAACCCCGCGTCCGAAACCGCCATCACGGCTTCCATCCAATCACACATGGCCTGCACCGCCAACCATACGTTTTCCGGCGAGCGCGGCTTCTGGGTGTGCAAGACATTGGCAAGGACAAGGAATACATCCTGCTCAAGGGATTCCCGGCCGCGTAGTTCGTCGTTTTCGTGGTGGAAGGAACCGCTGGGTTCTAGAGAGGTGGAGCCGGTGGAGGCTTTTGCGGCGGAAGTTTTCAAGAGTGCGACGAGGATGTTTGCAAGGGAGACGATGTCGCGCTCGACGAGACGACTGATGTATTGGAGGTGGAGCGGATCGGAAGCATTGGAAGTGAGGGAGGGCTCGAGGACCGCGGAGGATAAGGCGGTTGGGGGGATGGGAGAGCGCGAGAGCAGCTGGTTGAAATAGCTTTCGAACTGGGCGCGGCGTTAGTCTCAAAGAGTTGTTTTGTTCATTGGGTGCGCACCTTGTCAACGGGGAGCCTCGTGAGGATGGACTTGCGGAAGAGTTTCCGGTAAGTGTCGAGAGGAAGGGCTGTTGGTCCTGGCATTTCTCATTAGAAAAATCGCGTATATCTTCTTGCTGAACGCGGCTGCGGAAGGGGACGTGTCGAGGGTCGAGTGCGGAGCCAAGCCATGGGTTTCTCCGTCAATAACACAAACCCCGCATAAACTTTATTTCTTCCTTCCAAGAGTTTTACCACCAGAAGCATAAGTACCTCTTCACCATCCGACTCCGACGCCCGACATCCGAAGAGCTGGAGAAACTGACGACCTCGGCACTGCTAGCTTCTGGAGCCGCAACCGCAAACCTTCCTCCGCTCGCTAGGAAATAGTATTCAACCAATCTCCGTTCCTAGTTCACAAAGCGGGTTTGATACGCGAAAACTTAAACCCACCGAACATGCACCCTTGAGCAGGGTAGAGATTCGGATTCACCCAGCAACCAGGGCAAGAGTTATTGGGGTACATATACGCTAATTGGCATGCATCAGAGGATGGTGAACGACATTTGGCTGCTCGTTTTACATTATGATATGAATCTCACGAACCCATGGCCAAAGATTGAGACGACTGGGCTCCATGACGACCAAGTATTATTTATTTATTTATTTATCCTCTCCCTCTCCACTACTTGCGCTTCCGAGGTATATCTTCCTTCCTCTGTTCCATCTACATTTTTCCAATTCCCACCCCAATCCCACATATCCCAAAATCAAAAACCCCCCAACACCACGCTGAACAAAGCTAAATAAAAAATAAGAATCAAAGAAAAAAAACGACAGGACTTTTTTTCATGAAGCGCCCCACCCAGCTCCCCGGCCACCGCCCGCATCTAAAAAAAGTTAACATAAGAAACGTGAGACAGCCTGACAAAACCGGTGAATCCGGAGAAGGAAATAGTTCCCGTCAAGAATTAGAAAAAGAGAAAAGCAAATAACTCCGAACGTCAAAAAAACATAAGAAATACAACGGTGGCTTTTATACACATAAACCCCCTCTGCAAACTTGATATATCACAATCGAAAAGATGAAAGAAAAACACCCAGCGTGAGCTCTGCCGTCTTTGAACAAAGAACAAAAAAAGGAGCCTTATCCAATGCACCGTAGCAAAAGAGAAAAATAATAAGGCGGAAGGACTCCAAAGCTAGCAAGAATTCAGATACAAAAGAAGCGAATAACTCCAGTAACCACCCAGAGCCACAAACAGATGCCATTCCGAGACGAAAAACTCGGCACACAAGAGATGATAATGGGATATGGAAATCGAATACAACGGAAAAACATGTCCCATAAGTTGGCGCACCCATCAACCTTAGTTCGCGGGTGTTTTGAACACATGTGCCCATGCGAAGAGATCTGTCTTAACTGAGGTAGTAGGAGGATCCTTCGCGGGCACCGGAGGAGGTGGTGGAGTTTGGATCTCGGGGCTGGGCTTTTGAAGTTGGTTTTCTCGAGGTTCCAGTAGTAAAGACCTTCTGTAAAGATGCTGGACATCTGCCGCTTTCGAATTGTGAATCCTATCAATCTGGTAGTCGATCCAGGCCTGCATTTCTGGAACTTCGACAATATTATAGGGAATCTGGAACCGTTGAAGTTCAGATATTATTCGCGCCGTCTTGACGTGCTTGTCGAAGTTGATCAATTGTTTGGTAGAACCCTCAGTGGATGCAGGTCGCTTCGGGGGATTTCCGACGTCAACAAATGTGAGCTAAGCACCATGTCAGTTTCGACAATCTGGTTAAAGAAGGGTATTCCTTTGCTAACGTACATCTGTGAGGTAAGTGCCGAGAAACGGAAGGCATGGGGGTACATGGCCTCGCAATCTTGCGCGGAGTACGGCGTGGTTCTTCGAGACATCAATCACAGAACGTAGATGTTCCAAAACCTGTTTTGTTTTGTATGATACAAGCTCCCAGGTTTTCTTGAGTCGAACAATTGTTGAGGTATTCAGCGTACACATAATGGCCATCAAAGAGTCGTAATTGTTGAGCTCTAGGCATCGATCCGCGATCTTAATCCAGTGCTTGATAACAACTGCGCGCTTTTTGATATCCTGAACGTCCAAAATTGTCTCGGCAACAAGATGAGCCAAATCGGTGGAAAGGGATGACATCCCCAACACATTTGTTGCAATAGACCCTTTCTTCTTAGTCCATTCCTGGGCGATCAGCTCTTCAGGACGGATTGAACAGAACATCCGTGACTCCTTGAGAGTGAATTGTCGTGCTAGCTCTAACGGATCGAAATCGAGGATACTAACAGGTAGCCCACCAGGTGCAAGGGCAGCTTTTAGGGCGTTCAGCTGGCCCCTAGTAATACTTGGGGTTGGAATAGGTGTCTCGGGAACACTGTAGGTGGTTGAAGATGAGGTAGCTTTTCCCATACCGCACACCAGGCGGGGAACAAGTGGTCCATCAGCAGATGACACCTTTTCGGCAAGCTCCTGTAGTCGTTTAGCAGGCGCAGGTAATAGCTCCTTGAGCGTCGTCTCTGCAAATTCTGTGATAGCCTCGAGCGCTTCACTGTCAGTGGTGTTCTGCCAGTGAGATTCTAGCCATCCCTTGAACACGTTATAAACGCGTAGTCGGACAGGCTGTCCTCCTGAAACGGACCCTACAGAGTTGAAGCGGTCCACAAGCGCCTCAGCAAAATCTTTGGGTGTCGTGAATAGCCGGAAGGTGAGGTAGAATGTAGCAACAAACACTGCATCTGGTGTAGTATCATGGACAGTCAATCGTTCAACTAATGCTGGAAGGGTGCCGCCTGTGATTTGTCCATCCTTGTTAAATGTTAAGTCCTCCTCCGCATGGGACTCTGATATGCTTTCACTCCCGATTCCACCGGCGAGAGAAACCTGACTACCTCCGAGCGCCGTGAGATCGGTGCAAAGGAGCGGTGTGGAAATACTCGTAGATGAAGCAGGCTCTGGGGTCGTCGCTCTGGTGGACGTCTGTGAAAGGATGCTGAACTCAGACCCCCTTATACTGTTCACTGAATCGGTCGCTGAAATAGATTCGGCACCAATGCTATCGGCCCGAATGCTCTTCCTAAATAGAGATTTGGCATCGGCATCTTTCTTATATTCGCTTTGGGTTAACGACGGTGAAACATTAGGCAATGGAGGTAAAAGAGATGTGGTGGAGGACCGTCGAGAAGCTGAAGTTCGGGGAGATTGTTCAACTTGAGAAGGAGAAGGCGGAACAATGACAGCAGAGGTTGGTTGAATGCTAGTATCTACCGTTAATGGTGGAGGAGCAGGTAGATATCGCGGCTCTTTAGGTGGCGGAGGTGGTGGAATCTTGTCTGGTGTTGGGGGCGGCGGCATCATTTCCCGATCCATGCCGTCCTGGGACACTGTGTCTCCCTCACACACTTCCATTCTGCCGTCTAGATCTTCAATCTCAACAGTCGGGGGCGTCGAATCCGTTATGATGCCAAGGCCAATGTTGAATGATCCGGCCTCCAATTCGAAGTCCCCAATTCTTTCAATTACGAACTTTGATTTCGCAACACAATCTCCAGCTCCTCTCACACACCCAGTCGCAGCCTCAACTAAACTCCACCCACCATCTGGAATCAGAATTCCATCTTCCTCTTCGTCCATGTCCTCAATGGGGTTGGAAATGGCGTCCTGTGCGGCTGAGACCAAAGACGAGATCCTTTGATACATTGCTTCTTTTGCTGTTTCAAGAGCGATCGCGCGAGGGTCGCGGGCGTACACGGCTTCGACGACTGCAAGAAGATCACGGGCGGCAGCTACAGACTGTTGTTGAGTAAGTTGGAGCTGCGGGGTAAACCGAGCTTGCAGATGGATGCGACCGATATACGATCCCAGATAAGATAGTAGGATGTCATGGGTGGTATTTAGTCGAGCCAGCGCATAAACTGGTGAAGCGGTACGTTCGCTACTCTGAGCGACAATTTGGTGGTTCTGTAAGTTTAAGCTGGCCTGTGGAGAGTGTGCATGAGGTGTGGAGGGCAGGGGGTGCGATTCATTGGTGGCTAATTCACGCTCCGTTAATCGCGATCCAAAATACCCACTGGCATTGTTGTCCGAGTCGGAATTCATCTGCAACGAATCTGCAACAGTAACCGAATCGCACGGAGGGGTCGGTGGTACTGCATCGTCCATATATTCGTCTTCATTATAGCTGTCGATATATGAACTAGCTAGTTCGTACAGCTCATACCATATATCCAGAAATCGGACTCCGCGAAGCACGATTTTGAAGCTTCGCATTATCAATTCATCGGTGATATCGTCCCCAAGCTCTGGCGAGTTCTTGTCTGACAATTTCTTGGCAGCTTTAACAAGCCCAGAGAGCTCAGCTAAAAGAATCTTGCGCGATTTTCGGATGTCGTCGCTAGACCGAACGTTTTGCGCTTCCCGCGTTAGGCATTCGGTTGATTCCTGTTGATGAAATTGTTTTAACTTCTTTGCCGATATGCAATATCAAATAGATAAAGACGTACCAGTAAATGTCTAACTCCAGCCACGATGGTGGTAACCGCAATCTGATCCACATGCACGCCTCCATCTTTCGAGCCAACTCGAAACTGGTCAAACAGATTCAAACAGGCTTTTAATAGCATTCGAATGTGTGTTGCCTCATATGCCTCGCAGTAATTTGTAGGCAGCCACCCTCTTGCACCGGAACTCAACAGCGTCCCATCTGCCCAGCCATTCGTATGCACCGAATGCACCAATATCAGATCGCCGGAACTGAGCGGCAATGTTACAGTGGATGAGCCAGATGTATATGTAGGGTGAAATGGATAAAAGGCCCGTAGGAAAGGATGGAACCCGGGTTCCGAAGCCTGTTCTGTGAGGGACTGCTGTGATGACCGTGGCGTAAGAGGGGGTGTGATCTGTTGATGTGAGGAGGACGAGTGCGAATGAGATCCAAGAGAATGGCTCCTTGAATGGGTTTGACTGTTGCGAGATCTAGATTTTCGTGAGGTTCGTGATGCGTTGCTTGGACTTCGTTTGGTCTTGTCGATCCGAAGAGGAGCAACATAGACGCTGGGATCTGTTTCTTCGTCCATGTTTGTTTACTGAGTGTCGACTTCGAAATCGACAGTTGCGCAATCAGTCATTCGTAAATCAACGAGTAGAATCAGTCGGATAAGAAACTAAATGCAGCTCACACAAGTTGTTAGCCTCTGTGCTGCAGGCAGTTCCAAATATAGCATGGCATCCGCAGATGTATGATAACAGATATAACATACCACTGATGACTGTAAGTCAACCGATAGTGATTGTATATGCGATACTCCCACCACGGAGAATCAATCTCTTACTATCCGCGGGAGTGGTCGCAGGCAGAATAGAAGCGAGAATGAAAGTTGAACTTAGGAAGGAAGATGACGGTTGGCACCCGACAGGCGAAGAAGGCAGTACCTAGGCTGTGTTGCAGCCGTCAATGCGTTCTTGTGCTAGGTATGGTAATCGCAAAGCAGTGGATGGCAAAGTTTTGTCGAGCGGCAACGGGACCGTGCAGAAGAGCGGAGAACTCAAGTTTATGATGCCAGGGAGGACGGACACAAAGTATCAAAAGGTCAATGCCAATGTCGTGAATTGATATGATGTCCAAGTTTCAAGCTGCTACCAGTCAAGTTGTAAATTCCAACGATCCTGCTGCAGTCTAACCAAAAAAATAACAACTCAATATCCCCACAAGTGACGATTCAGTTGCACGTAGCTGTCGGGCGACGACGACGAAGGCAATGCCAGCCGGGAGCTGTGAAATGGATGATGAGAATTGAGAGGCGTCAACTATCAATTCGAACGAAGGGTGATCCGACCAGTGACCGACTTCTCAGTAGGAAGTATGGAACGGGAACAGCAGAGCGACAGGAGAAGGGATCTGCCGGTATGTATGTACCTGGGGTGTGTGTACGTGAAGTAACCACCATACGTCGTATCTGCTCATTGTGTGGAGGTGGGCAGGTATCGATTTACCGATGCTAAGTAGCTCGGGTGCAGCACTTTGTGTTGGTGGGTGCAGCGCAGGCAGGGATGAGCTGCAGTAGCGGGTTGCAAATTATAATATCATGGGGTTAGTCTGCATGCTATTTAGCATCACGGAACAAGTGTGCATTAGATGCTGCTGGGCCCATGGGTCCCAAGAGAACTGGAAAGGGAGTCCGAGCACAACGGAGCGGCGCGAATCTCGCCGCACGCCAGTATGGCCCACCAGCAGAATGGTACGTTTCCAATAGATGAACCCCAAACGAAGCGTGGAAAACTAATCAGCGGCCTCTCACCAGCTCCTGGGTACCAGGTCCTACATAAGTACAAGCTTAAGGACTCTATTTGTTTATCTTCATATCTACGATCCTACATCAATTTGCCTCCTCCCCAACTTCCTTCTGGATCTGAACGCGTATATAATAGACAGGGTTTGAGGCGCCCACCATCTACCGGCGCAAGATGTTTCCTGGGGGTATAACGTGAAGAAAGGGTTCTTCTTATTGATGGGGATGGGAGAAACGGCGAATAAGTTCCCAGTAGATAGATCTTGAGGAAACGCTTAAAACTCGACGTTAACTCGGATCAGGGGTTCAGGTTGTACAAAAACATGCACCTGCATGAGATGCATCCATCTCCACACTCTATCAGTCGTATCCCAGCTCGAGTAACTATCGTGGCTGCCATGGAAATTGGCAAATGATGATGCCTCTGTGCTCCGTCCGTTTCTTTCTCTATCGTAATCTTCATCAGGTGCTCTCGATCTTAATTACCATTACTGTCGTCATCAAATGAACGAGCCAACCACCATCACTGCCACCTTAGTGTCAACGAAAAGGCGAGACTATTGGGTACAATACCATCCTCTTATTAAATACCCATTCAATCACCCTTAGCAATTGGTTTTGCTTTACGAACTTACTTAGACGACACAACCACATCCGTCTTATTATCTCGTCTGTGCTTCCGCACCATGGATACCGACAGCGTTTAAGTTGATCTTGACCATTGGATGCTTGGCTCACACGACAAGGAGCAATTTCAACGAAACCAATAGTCGTCAACAGATACTTAGTACTAAATAACACCAACTTCTCGAACATCACGAGCTCGTTGCATAGAGTCGAGTCGATCGCTTTGCATAAACCCGATATAACAAAATCCATACAACGTCTGTCGGATCCCTGTGCAGTCCGAAAGGTTACTTGGAGATGGAGATGTGAGGAGAGTCAGTTACAACAGGCGAAGGATTATGATGTTAACCAGGTATCCCCGTCCTTTTTCTGGTCCCCACCACCCTGGTGGTGTTGCTGACGGCTGTGCTGCACGCTACAACCGTTCGAGCCAAAATGCATCTCGAGTCACGTTCTGACGCTGCAGATAACTCCAGAACCAGTTGGTTGGAATCCTTTTTTTTTCCGTTTCTTCTTTCTTGTTCGCAGCCAGCTATTTCACCTCCCTTTTAAAGAAATTCCTCCGATCCGATAGTGACGAAAATCGACGAAACGTTGCTAGCATCGGGCCCCTACCGGATTGACTTTGTCGCGTGGAATGAGTTCGTGTGTGGAACACCCCCGCAACACTGACATGCTTCCGAGAGAACCGCACCTGGGAATCTTCAGACTACGCATACGGCATTTTCCTTGAGTTCGCAATAATCATGCCATACTCACCCCTGGCCGCTGGGCTCTACAGATAAGAGTAGTGTCACTTATCAACACTCTTCTCGCCGGGCTGGAGAATATCTCCTCGTTGGGCATCGCTGAATCGCAGCTGCAGTTGTTAAAGCCAGCCTTATGTTGCGATGATCATCTACAGCTACCTCTAGTACACGGCCTTGCAATACCAACTATCGTAGGAAGGGTTTCATACTACGTAGGAAACAAAGTCTGTATCGGGCTTCCGTATCTAGAACAGCACATCTCAATACGAAAAGAACTCCTGACGATCTCTGCGGGGGCAGTGAAAGAAAGTGCAATACTGTAATGCCGGATGGTATCATCAGAATATGTGAGACTTCCTCCTACATGCTCTTGTCACGCAGTACTCTACATTCTATTGCATTCAATTCATCCCGTCTTGTCGTAGGTGAAGTCTTCGTTTGAAACCTAATGTCGACATGTCCATTGTGACTGTGGGGGTTTCGTTGCTGGCCTTCTATCGTGACTGAGCGAACCGGCCGGCAGATGCAGTCCATATTTGGCATATTCTACTCTCTTATGCTTACCGGCAGTTTGTTTTCCAGAGCCTGGCTGCCTGCCCATGGTTGAGTCGGCCCTCGTCTCCAATATTGATATTGACAGGGTAGGGTTGCGCAGGATTCCCGTGTTGTCACATCCCTGTTCCAGCCGCTGTTTTAAGCTCAAACACAGCCAATGATATCATGCGCTTCCAACTAAAAAACAAAAGTTTAGTACAGGTGGATATCGCCCGTGGGAAATTCCGTGATGAGCTTGGGCCAGGTGTGCTGTTTACTCCAGGCGTAAATATTCAATACAACAGAATGTATAACGGCATTTGAATAGTGTATGCACCACACGGCTTCTTTTACATATACGTACCCCAATTGCGGGAATTTGGAAGAAGATTCTGCCTCAATATAAAATTCTACAGTAAAAATAGTTTAATGCTCACTCAGTATTTAGTACAATTACAGTTAGTCCTTTATCGAATCCCATGTTCCATGGATCTGGGGAGGTCCGTGTACGATAACTCATTCCCATCGATCCATCCTCTGAAACTGGACCTGGTATCAAATGGAACTCATCTCGTACCGACAAACGGACAGTCGGTAAGCAACGCAAATTAATTCCCTCTCAACTGTCCCGTAGGGTAGAAATTTTTCCAATGCAGCTGCGAGGAGCGGATTGAAGCCACGACGTTGTGTGAATTGCACTTTCGTTTGCAAAGCTGCAGCTGCACACAAATTATTGGCTGGATTATCCGATTGCCCATATTCAGACGCGATCCAACTTTGCCGATGCAAAACTCTAGATCTCGGGCCTGTCCCGTCTCTTTCACTTCCCTTCAGCTATGGTATGCTATTGTTAGGATGCGAGGGCGGCCATGTGGTTGTGGTCGTGATGATCTTCCCGCCCGAATACAGCCACTCGGGTTTAGGTTAGAAATAGGATTGATGATTATTTACTCAATTGGGGATGTTAGTTGTCAATCAGATCGAACCCGTGGATACGGGAATCGAATTGATGCCTGGCATTCCGTCACTTGGCCCGTCATCTCGTGGGAAGGCTTTATATAGAGCTACATGACTGTGTAGGCTGAGTTGTCACGACTCACAAAACATTGGCATTGCCGGAATTCGTCCGAGTGGACGTGGTGAATCTTGTGGAGATTGGGCAGTATAAAAAAAAGCCATTGAGGTGATTCGCAGTGCATGGGCCACCGAGACCTGCCCGTCTCAGCCAAGCTGCGCGGTACAGGAGAGGAAGCTTTCTCATATCCGCGTCTGCGGCTGCTGCAGCCGCGGACCTTACTGCGCCCTTACTGCTCCTCCCCCTTTATTACTTGCATTGCATCTACAGTTCCACAGCAGCGGTTCCAATCTCGCATTGCCTCTTCATGTGCCAAGCTGAGCTCTGCTATCTACCTTATCTATTCGATCTACCCCTTTCACTGTGTGGTTGCCCGGCAGAATAGACACCCGTGAAACGCAGCAACACATACCCGTTGTACCATGAAATCCTGGAGATGTACCTTGACGGCATGTCTGGGTGGCCAACATGCCCAGACGCTGGACAAGTGAGGCGCATCTCAACTCAATTAGCGATAAAAATAGCAAGCGGGGGCGGGAATCCCCTTTTTTTCTGACTGCGTCATGTCTGTTCTGCTCCCCCGACCGCATCATGTCCATGTACTCTACTCCCCGCTGTTTCACAGCAATTTACGTACGCAAAAGGTGACTGGATCGCGACAGACAAGGAAGATACATGTAGGAATCCGGCGACGCGGTGGTGGTGACCAAATGTGGTGGTGATTTTTTCTTGACATGTAACGGTTCCCCGTCCCCCAACCCTAAGGACGGAAACGGAAAAGTCGCACAGCTACGAAAAGTAAGTGATCGTCGGTGTCGGGAAATTGGGGCGGATGCAGGGTCTATGTCTAAGAGCTACTTGTGCTTAAGGTTATGTATAGCGTCTTTCTTTTGAAATAGGGACAACTCTTCACTTGCAAGTCGTGTTGGTGGGGTATGCTGCGATGTTGGAATCGAACATCGATAACGCACACCATACCAAGTAGTCTCAACGTAAAAATACACACACCCCTGGGATGTCTTTGTTTCGGGCAGACGACGCACACCCAACATGGAAACGAATTGCCTCTCCCCCGAACCCCCGACTTGTCTTTGTTTCTACGCAAGCAGGGTGTTGGTGAAACATAGCAAACTACGAAGGATTATGGCACCTATTTTGTAGATCCCCCACATGTATGGTGTCGGGCGAATAATAGAGCCCGCTATCTCAACGTGCCGGGGCGGAAAAGAGGGGAGTTATGTAACGAAATGGCGGGCGGGCGGGCTGGATGCGGTAAGGCCTCCACCGGCGATGAGGGAGGGATGAGGCAGGTGGGTTGTAGAGGGAGGGAGGGTGTGTAGGATTCGATTAAGTGCCGGGGATATTTGGTTTCGTGAAGGTAATAGTTTCGTGGAGGTAATAGTGGTAGGTAATGGGTGTGATGGGTGAGATAGTGGGTTCTGTAATTGCATGTGAAGCGAGTGACTGTGTTGGAGACGAGACAAACAATCGCTGTTACTCGAGTGCGACGGGAATACGAGTGGATGAAAATAAACTTGGCACACGTTTGGAATTCTAGGTTGGTGTATCATGTATCAGCTCTGCACATCTGATATTCTGCACTGACAGCTCGGATCCAGGGCACAGCAGGGAACTCGAAGGTTCGGCACGCAACCGAAGATCACAAACGTAGCCCTGCAACATATGGTTTCCATTGCCTGTAGTGCTCACCGCCTCCGTGTTGATGTTCGACGAAAGCGATTGGCTGGGGTTCTTTGAGGTCATGGCTCCAGCTTTTCCAGTCTGTACCAGGCAGGTACGAAACTGCACGTAGACAAGACTACAACACCATCACGAGTTCTCACCGTAGCCGGAGCGAATATACACGCACGTGCTATCGATCTCGATCTGGTGGTTTGCGGTGCTAGAAACTAGAGGTAGAGTAGAGCTTTCGGAGACGCTACGGAAATGACGTCTAATAGTCTAGTGTATTCGTACACCGGTACGCGGAACTAGCTCTACAGTAAACTGGTTGCTGGACTTTCTCGAGCCTAAATGTTCGGCGCATTTTTTTTAAGTTTGTAAAATCCGTCGAGTAGAGTAGGCTAAAGTGGTGAAATGCCACAGTAGGGCGCTGGTGAGTTTGATTGAGCTCTTTTTCACTTAAGGTTTTACTCCTCCACCACCAGTTGGCAAGGAGGGATCTGGAAAAAAAGGAGTCGCCTTGGGCCCCACCGAAAACCGAGGGGTACATACTGTTATATACATATGTATGTTTCTTACAGTAATAGGCTGTGGTCCAGGTGCGGGCCTTCATGATAATCATGCAACCATCACTCGTCGTTCGAGCCTGTTTCCACTAGTTATTTAACTACCAGTGATATTAAACGGCATGTGGTGCTAGTAAGGGAAATCTAGATGCTAGGGTGTTCCGAATAGGACGCGAGGTCCTTAGTATGGGCCTACTAATATAAGCAAATAGTTCGATGCACGGTTCGAAAATCGGGCTTGAAAGCTACAGGTGAAGGCTGGTACTAGTAATAACTTGCGGGTGAGGTAGGTTGGCTGTGGGTGAGGTAGGTTTGGAGGGAGCTTGAGTGAGAATTTGTGATGTGATGGCATCGACAAAGACTTAAACGTACTACAGTGAAAAATCAAGAGATGACAATACATTGTCAGAGCTGAAGCATCCAAAATACTCCCCGTTTTGTACGTGTATAGATTGCAAGATACACCAAATTCAAATCAAATTCCGCCAACATATCGAATACAGCTTTTCCAACCGGTACAGTGCTTTTTTAGGGTACTTTGCAACGGTACCTACCTAGGTACGTACGCGAAGTGTAGCTGGATGAACTGGAGGTGGCGAGGAACGGACGGGGGTGCCATGATTGCGGACGAGTGGGGGTGTCGTCTATATATAAGGTTTTCCATGAGATGCCAGGAAGGTGGGCTGTAGACGAAGGATTGGGAATCCTCTGCCTCTAGAGTACAATCCACTTGAGGCACGTGTCCGCAGCTGAATTTGTATGTATAAAGCAGAAATGAATTGGTTCGCCATTCAAACAGCAGCAATGAAGAGCCAGCAGTATTGATCTATAATAACCATCCGATTTAGAATTATCAGAATTTTTTCTCGAGGGCTGGGGTTTTTGTATGGATAACAATGAACGTGTACTCCACGTTTATCTAACGTTTTAAGGCAGGCAAGGGTAATCTCGAGCCTTGTCATCGCTGGGGTAGAAGGCTTCCCCTTATCCCCTACAGGCTCGTTTTCTTCAGATAGGTTGCATTTCCCGTTTAGGTAACAGCATATGTCTATGAGTCAGAGAAAAGTGGCAAAGCGACCATATTATTGGCCACTGCGGCTGATAGCCATTTCAAAATTGCCTAAATAGTAACTGCAACCTATCTGAAGAAAACGAGCGTGTAGAGGATAAGGAAGGTACTGTGGAAATGGCGTGGTCAATTTCAATGACTATGACTACCAATTTGCCACAAATCCAAAGTGAGGGCTCTCCAAATGACATCTTACGTCTGTGCCTCTGTAGTACCCAGTCTTTTGTAGAGCAAATGCTATTAGCGGATAAATTTTTGCCATTATTCTCCGCAGCTTCAGTCCCGTTGCAACTCACCATGCTCTAGCAGTAGCAGGAGGTAATAGAAACACTGCCTTGTCATCGCCGTCTATTGGATCTGCGATTTCGCCCCGTGGAACTGTCTGTCGACATGACTATTTTCGCAATATATTATATATAGTCTATGAGAGACGTGAGTGAACATCTTACTAATACGTCCTTTCGTTACCTAGCTAGAATCGCACGGACAGAAATTTTGGGCTCTAGATAACTGCATCATCTAGAACTGGGTTAGAGTTCGAAGAACAACATTCGAGCTAGCTATGGGGAGTCTTCCTACTTCCACAACTTTGAGTAATGGTCCTGAGTTCTCAGACTAATACTCAAGTAGCTTTCACTTATCAATCCATGAACCAATTGGTAGGGTACAGTCATGCACCCATCATTTTTAAATGTGGGGTGAGAAGATTCTAGGGCAGACGGGGGGCAAATAGCTATGGAGATATTGAAATGCTGTTCTAGATACAACACAACCAAAAACGAGTGAGTGTCTGTGTAAAATGTCTGTGTAAAAACAGTCCAAAAACGCGGTTTTTTGCACAGCTACTCGCTCAATATTAGGGATATTGCAAATTGGGAACCGGGAGGTGAAAGAGCGCCTAATTTTACATAACTCCTGTTTTCGAAGGCTAGTCGCTGGCTGGAAGCGTCCAACAGAACCTTAAGCTAGTTGAGAGTCAACCTCTACCATCTCCAGCTTGCTCCCGGTCAGCTCAGAGCAATCGTCTCCAGCTAGCTCCTGGCTAGGTCTGATCGGCTGTCTCCAGTCTGCTCCTGACGAGTCCGTCACTATCGCCTCCAGCCTGCTCCTGAGCACCGCCACGTCGACCCTCTCCAAAAGCATCTCCAAGCGTATCTCCAAGCGAAACCGAGTTCAGTCTCGAAATGCACCTTCGAGTACGTTTGTGTACCGTCTCTAAGCGTACCCGAGCGTGTTCTCTACGTACACCTGAGCACCATTTCCAAGTGCGCTACGAGTGCCATCTCTAGTCCACCTGACCACCTTTTCTAAGTACACCCGGATACCGTCTCCAAGTGCTTCTGCACGTGCACATGAGCAGTCTCCAGCCAGCTCCCGGTGAACCCAGAGTCGCTGTCGATGGATAGATAGTGAATATCATATTGCAATCGCGCCCGGTGTAGATTTGATACGAGATCCACTACACATTACACGGTACGAAAGAGACCGGCTGAAAATGGAGAGATCCTGCCAAATGCTGCGAAAGCGGTGGAAAGCCACAAAAGTTCGGAGCATTTTCTGAAATTTGCGCGATCTTTAAAAACTGCGGTAAGTTTCGCGATGAAGGAGGTATTGAATGAGGCACCAAGGATTTCACAAACAACGATTGTTGACTCTTTCATCTTTTTCATTCGTCTTATGGGTTTACAAGGCTTGCTACAGGACGTATGAAGAGGGGGAAGTGTTGCATATATTCATGTAAACATAGATACTCTGTGTGTGACTGCTTTCTACAGCTGGTCATAGCTTCTCACACGGATATGTACGAGAGCCAACGCGGCTCACTTTCTTACTGAATACAATTAACCATCTTCGTACCAAAGTAACAGTCGACGCTGAATTACTGGCGCCGCAACAACGCCTGCCTTCGACTGCTAGCTGGTACGCTAGCGGCCCGTTCGGTCCCTTAGGTTCCCTTTCGGTAGTTAGATCGTTGATAAGGTTTGGTTGTTGGCTGTTCAGTATCAGAGTTTCATAGTGCACTGTTAGATAGGTTCGGTTCGATGGGCTTCGCTGACAGTCGACCGGGTGTGCCATGACCGCGTTAGGTTTCCTTGCCAGAGTCATGAGATCATGTATAGGCTTGGGTTGCGTGCAAGCCGGCAGTCCTGTATATAGAGGGGATGGCGTCCCCCGACCTTCGTAGCGGCACGCAACAATTTAGTTATTCCGGCAACTAGTTGGTCTGTCTCTTGCCTTGTGGGCGGAGAAGGGCGTGCCCAGTAGCTAAACCTGTGTTGGCGGATTTGATACGGCCTTGGGATTGCTTGGGTCGATTATCTGGGTTTGCTGGCCAATGATGGAGGATGTGCGGCAGAAGGTAGCTCTTCAATGTAGAGAAAGGAAAGGAATGAGTACAAAGTTGAACTTTTAGTAAAAGACCAACGCAGTCCTATCAATCCCATCAGATCAGAACCACATCCTCGGTCTCCGACAACTTCTTTCCCAGCTTTTCCTTGCATGCATTCGCGACGACTTCGTCCCTCCCAGGCGTAGTAAGGACTGTGGCGCAAACAAATTGGCTATTATAGATAAGATATGAGCCTCAACTGCGAAACCTCCAGCAAAGACAATCAATATATTAAAATGTGGAAAGTCACCTCTACGCGTAAGCCCTACCCCCATAGTCGAATGGACAGCGCGCCTGTGTACATAGTGTCAGTTTGAAGAACGACGGGTTAAGATAATGGGAGAGAGCATTACCTGACGTTCAGTTCCGTGATGATCGCGCCTAATTGACAGCTCTGAGACAGCTTTTCGGATAACGGCATCGTAAGTAATCTGGTCGTCGGCCGATGGTCGGGTGTTTTGTTTGTTTAACCATTCTGCATAACTAGAGTATGGCGTGCCCAATTCCCCTATCCGGGCGACCGTTAGATGGGGGAGCTCCCTTCCTTCTGCCCTTCTTCCCCGATGGTCGAGGGTTCATCAAACTCCAATCAATGATTGGCGGCGAAGGACAGGGTGAATGGTATGGTTATGCGTTACAAGTGTCGGAGCCGTTTGGCTTCTATGGACGACGCGGAATCCGCTCTCATCCTCGTCCTCGGCTGACTGCGTCGCGATTTGGGTGTGGGGTTGTGTGACAACGGCGTTGGTTTGCGGAGAGTCGGCAAGATCTGTTTTTGACTCCTGTCGGCTAATAATGGGGTTTATGCATCCGGCCCATGCTGTGGTATGCATAAATAAGGTGAAATGCTTGGCTTTAGCTGAGATGCAGCTTCTCAACGTGTGTTCTTTCTTTACCTCCGTGCATCATTCCCCAGCCTCCCCCCCTATCTCTTGTGTTCTTGTTTCGTGAGCAGTTGAACTACTATTCGTTTTCTCTCACTGTACTGCTCTGCAATGGTATACGACAGAAAGATTCGAGAATTATCGTCCCGTTTCGATCGGCGATGAGCTCCACAATAGTCGTTACCGCATCCAACACCGCCTCTACCACGGTCTTTATTCGACTATCTTGCCAGCCCAGAATCACACTACTAGAACGGCGACTGTAGCAACGACTTACCGCCGGCACCGCACTCGGGTTTCCGCTACGTAGCTGTCAAGATTCTTGCTGCTAACGCTACAAATGAAAAGTACGAAGGCCATATTCTGCGATAACTCTAGCCTTAATCACTAGCGAAAGGCACATTCGCACGCGTCTTCTCCCTCATCATTCCCGGTATTTCCAAGGATGCGGAAGAGACATCTGGTGGCGAATTTGTCGTCTCACTGCTGAACGAGTTCGAGGTTCAAGGGCCAAATAGGCTGCATCGTTGCATTGTCACAGAGTTACTCGGCCCAATCGTCAAGGCCATAAGGAATGCTCGGAAAGCGCATGCCTTCTACCGCTGGAAATCAGACGCCGCACAGTCACGCAGTGTGCAAAGGGGCTAACATTTCTTCACTCATGGAATCGTCTATGGTGGTATGTATGCGTTGACCTTGTCTGAGTGTGGGCCTGATTGCTTAGATCTACACCTCGGAAACATAGTCTTCACCATACCCAATATCAACTTCTACACCGTTGACGAGCTTTACGCAACTGTTGGGCACCCCATCATACTTCCGATTAGTACTCACTCTGGCGAGAAGACTTGAGTCGCCAACCATCAGCCGGAGTTCCTGGTGGATACGCCGTCAGTTATCAATATGTGGTCTTTGTGTACATCCTTGTTGCCAGGTCCTAGCGTTTGCCTCATCGACTTCATCTAATCCTTTCACATCCTGTTCAATCTGGACCACCCTGGGCCTGGAACACCCTTGCGCCTCTCAGCACCCGAGTTAATCCTATGCTTCCTGTCCGAGATAGCAACTAGCATCGACATATGGGCGTTTGTATGTACCAGCTGGGAACTGCTGGGCCGTGGTTCCTTGTTTTACACAGATTTTAATTCGCGAGCCGAGATATTGGCAGATATGATATTTCTTCTCCGAGGGAAAGGGAGAGAGAATATCCTAGAGCGATTCTGGAACCTTTTTCGGGAGAAACTCGGGAGAGCGCTGGTTCGATCAGAGTGGTGGGCAGTGAGTGGACGCGCGGAGGGCTGGATGTTGGAGGAACGGTTGGGGGTGCCGTGATTGCGGACGAGTGGGGGTGCCGACTATATATGAGATTCTAGGAAGGTGGGTTGTAGACGAAGGATTGGTCCTTTGCCTCTAGAGTGCAATCCACTTGAGGCACGTGTCCGCAGCTGAATTTGTAAAAGGCAGAAGTGAATTGATTCATTATTCAAACAGCGGCAGTGAAGAAGCAGCAGTATTGAGGAAGGAACCTGTTGAGAATATGGCGTAGTCAATTTCGATGACTGACTGTACCAATTTGCTACGAGCCCAAAGTGAGAGTTCTCCAAATGACATCTTATGTCCGTGCATCTGTACCCAGTCGTTTTGTAGAGTACATGTTATTGGGGGATAAACAATCACGCAGTTTTTGCGATCATTCTCCGCAGCTTCAGTCCTGTTTCAACTCGCCATACTCTAACAGCAATAGCAGGAGGTGATAATAATTGTGCCTTGTCGTCGCCGTTTATTAGGTCTGCGATTTCGCCCTGTGGAACTGCTGTGGACGTGACTTTTAGCAGTGTATTGCACATGCACAGTTTATGAGAGACTTGAATATCTTACTCCTTCGCTACCTAGTTAGAATTATACAGATAGAAACTTTGGGTTCCAGATATCTGCTCATTCAGGGCTTGGAGAATAACGCTCGAGCTAGCTATGGGGCTCAAGTCTTTCTACTTCCGCGACTTTGAGCGATGGTCCTGAGTTCTCGGACTAATAGTCAAAGTAACTTTTCCTTATCAATCCATGAATTAATTGGTAGGGTATAATCAGGCACTCCATCGTTCTTGGGCACGGGGTAAGGCGATCCTGGAAAAATAGGGGTAAGTGGCCAGGGAGAACTGGATTGTCTATCGTCGCACCCTACTACGCACTCTGTTGGACTGTTATCGATCATCCGTAGTTTATGCCCATAGCTAAAGAGTGTCTTATCAGACCGGGTCGTAAACGTAATCTTCCGGTCGATATCTCAACTGTGTAAGGGAAGGTTGGTAGGACCTGGGGTGGTGGCAATGGAGAGAACGTTTACGCTATATATCACTCGTCACACCCCATTTCAGTTTATAGCTTGGTTCATCCACCAGCGTCGTCATTTCACTCCAGTTCATATACAAGATCGGCAATTTAGAGGAGGTCGTTCCAACCTCATCTATCGGTACAGAGACTGAATCCCGGAACGTCTCGTCCGTTGCCTATCATTATCATTATGGTAAATTTACCGCATTCCTACCGCAGCTCCCCATCACTTATGAAAAAATCCGCATCTATCTTCCAACTCTGTGTGCCTTAGCAGCAGCAACAGGAGGCGGTGATAATAGCGGGGCCATGTCGTCGTCGTCTGTTGGATCTGCGGTTTCACCCTCTGGAACAGACATTTGGCGAAGCTCAACTATGGACGGTGGTGGAGACCGGCGTGTCTCTACACAATCGAAGGCGTCTCCTGAATCCCCTCTGGTAGGATGGAATGGACTCTTGACAGCCCCCCAACATAGGTAGTAAAGATAATAAAACTCGTGGTGCATCTTCTCGAACTCGATAGGACCTGTGCCTGAGTCAGCACTGGTAGTCAAGATGTAAATATGTATTGTACGTCTAAACATACCTTCCGATTTACCGTACTCATCATTATGTTGAACCGCTCCCACTACCAGCCGTAAAAGCGTCATGACTGGCGGGCCAGTGAGGATAAGTGCCGTTATTTGCCCGTACCCCCACTCGTTTGCTCTTTTGTCTAAGTTTACTTTGATAAAAGTCTCTGTGACCGAGATCTGATACGTGATGAACAAAAGACTGAGTATTGCTCGCTGGCAACGCGCAATACGTAGTGCAATCCACACTCGCGACATACACTGAACCGCACGCCGTGCCGAGAACACTGTGGACGCAAAAGTATCGTCAATATACCATCGAATGAACCCGCCGTTCTGCATATTTATTTTCCAGTAGTATTCACTTCGCTGCAATGTTTCCTCCTCCCATTGCTTCCGCCGACGCTCAAACACTAGTGCTTGCAGTGCCAGCCACAGATACCGAAGCCCGAGATTGTTGAATCGCACCCAGATCCAGGCAACGAAAGCAAAACCGTTGAAAAAGAGGAGGAGCGCCCGTAGAGCTGAAGAGGTAATATGAACCGAGCTCAACCCTACGATACACATATTACATTTTGGCTCATTTCCGAAGCATGGCGTCTTCAAGAGAATCCAGTATTGGAATGCGATGTATGCGACGAAGCGGAGGGAGTGTGCTAGTAGCAGACCGGGGGATCTCATGGGCCATGGCTCAACCTGGTGGAGGGGAATAAGCGTGGTGGCGAGTAGCCCCGTGATAACTTGGCTGTGATGAAGACTCAGTGCGTCTCTACAGGCTAGCACTAGAGCACTGGATACAAGGGCAACCGAGGTGATGGTGATGGTGATCCGTGTGGAGACTAAATCCGCCGAAGAGAATCCGAGAAGAATTGTTCCCGATACGGCTTGGAGATATGTTGCAATACGGATCTATTTCGTGATAAATATTTAGTTGGTGGCAGCAGGAAGGAAGAGCCCTACGCCAACACCCGCAATGTCCGGGTCTGCCTCAACGATGCAAGGCTTTACACATGGAGTAGGAGCGGGACAAAGGCCCGAGTATATTCCCCGGCCATCATACACCACCATAATGATAGCGCACGCAACGACAGCTGCGAACATTCCCAAACAAACGATCCAGACGATATGAAGATACAACAAGTCTATAACACGTTCAAAGGCCCTGTATTGCTTGCCTGTGGGGTCGAATCTAAGGCACATAAATAAGGACTCATTCTGGCGACAGGAAGTATACATTTTGGCCATCATCCAAAAGGGCGGCACTACCGGTATGAAGAATATCCGCACCTTATGATTGATGCTTGAATCCTCCCTCACTTCGTAGAGATGATCAGCCAATGACATGCTGTGAGTTGAAGGCATATAGTTGAAGCAGGACTTTCGAGCACGAGGTAGGCTAACAGAAGTCCTTTCGTGAATTCGTGAGGGTAGGTGGAATAGCGGTTTAATCTCGTACGAGTTCGTTAGAGGCGCGAATATGTTTTTTTCTCTTCATCAAATCCTAGAAGCACATCTTAGGATACAATCAATCGGACCAATAAACGAGCGCTAAGTTAAAGCCAAAACCAACCATCACTGCAGATCGCTGCATGAAGGATCGCTAAGTTCGCGAATCACAGGCCTCTACGTAAATTTGGCCCCACTTCAGCGCGATAGATGAGTGGATAGATGGGTGCTTTCTTGTCTCTAAGGTCCTGAAGCTGTGATTAGTTCAACTACTCATATCGCCGATTGAATAGTCGATACTACCTTTCGGTCGCATACCTCTGGCCTATTGGTAGTTGGACACAAATATCACACACAAGACTGCACATCATGTTTACGACTAGATCAGTCTTATCATGGCTGCTCGGCTGGTTTTAATATCAGAGTAGCGCTCGTCTTCCTTCTATATTGTACGTACATGCGATGTTCACTTGCCATCTAGCATCGTGCGGCTGACCCGGGTTCAAATCCCGGTTGAATCATTTTGTTTCTCTCTCTCTTCTCGTTCATTTGAATGGAACGAGCCTATGTGCACTTGCACTTGTGGGACTTACTGCTATATAACGTTCTGTCTTTCAATCTGTATCTGCCATTAACCCATCCGCGATGTTCTCCTGCCTTCATACTGGCAGCACAGCCCCAAGATTCACATACCATGAATGCAATACCCATGATAGACATAAATACAGATGCCCTGAGCCGCCTAAACATGAGCACGGGTCCATTTTGAGGTGTTCGGCTTGCGGTTGTGCGAATAATACGATCATCAATGCGGTAGCGTCTGGGCCTGGGTGGAGGAGTTGCATTGATATTGTGAAGTGAGGATTTTGGTCTGTGATTTGCTGTGGAGGTGGGCTCCATAAGTACAAGGAGTAATGTTTTGTATTCGAGTGGAGGAAGCATTTTATTCAAGTTGAGCGTTGAAGGCAACCTTCATCAGCAGATCTTGTAGTTGCGGAGCAATTGTAGGGGTGAATACTTCTTACTAGTTACTAACTAATTGAGCATGTCTTGCATAGTTACTGCTGGGAGTGCGTGTTCGGATGCTGGCATGGAGATGTTCGCATGGAAATGTTATGCATAGGTCCCGGCGTTCACGCAGTGAGCAGCGGGTGAATATGGTCTGGTCTACACGATTTCTGGGCTCAGAACTTTATGGCCAATGAGACTAGGGCTTTTAAACGATGTGACAGGCACCTTTTGTTTGTAATTATATTGTCTTTGGCTGCTTGCGGCTATGATATTTATTTTCCTCTTTTCCTTGCTACTTCTTGAGCTCACAACGAAAACAAGCAAATTCGTGACTCCCTTCCACTACCATTAATCCCCTGCAGGCGCCTTTGCGGCGAGTGTGTCAGTAGGTGGGCTGGGAGGATGAAATCTTCCTTGTTGCGCTGTATGATCTTTAAATACTAAAATCTACTGCACAACGTTCTCAAAAACACACGACAATAGTCACGGTCATGAATCATGCTTACTCCGGAGTTACTTTTCTAATAAATATCTAGTTTCTCTCCGCTTGACTCTGGAGTTTTGTTCCGATGGATATCTGGGTGCTTGAATGTGTTTCTGGGGCTCTTCTGCCTGCTCCCAGGCTACTGTTTTGATGAATAAGTAGGGTTACTCTTCACTGGAATTTAATACGCAGGTTTTATTGAGTTAATACGTGATAAAGCTGAAGTAGATCCATCAACTGGTCACCAACCAACTCCCTGTATCGTACTACTGTTAAGCAGGGAAATCTGTACTTTCACCCCAACGGAGATTATGCAATAAAGATGCTCGAGTATAAAGCATATTGGCTGGGAGGCTATGGTCTGAAACACACAAGAGAGAGAGAAATAAGGCCGTAAAATACAAACCGCGTGGGGATACCTAGTGGTATAATATAATAAAAGAGAGAGATGTGAAGACAAGCTTCGCTGTCTAAAACAAGTGGTGAAGGCACTGCGGCCCGGCCCGTGCACTTAAAATCAAACGCTAAACTAATTTAGGCTGCCCCACATGTGCTTGTGCGAATATGTTTAGATCCTGTACAGCTTTGGCGGATTAACGGTTGGAAATACTAGGGCTCAGTGTCCTTGGGAGCCAGTACCGCCCTGCCTCCGTGCGAAAATTCGTCTGACTTGGAAGACGATAAATAGGCATTCAAAAAACTTGCGAGGAAACCTATCGGTAATCTTCACCAAAGCTGCCTTGATTTGGATAACAATGTTACCTCCGTCAGCGACGATATTTATGTCTTCAAGCCGTTCAATTCGGATAGGGAATATTTTCTTTGGCGATCGGTGTTTGGGGACATGGGAACTTGCCAGATGCTGAGATGGTGCAAATTCTATCTGAATAGCCTGTTACAGTGCTGGCACCTTTGTATGATGTAATAAATCCCAAGTTTCTAGCTGGGAATCGTATGCGATTTCTGCCATCGGGGTTAGCATCTTGTCTTATACTTCTTCATGGATGTGTTCTGATGGGACGATAACATAAACTCTAGACTTTCTGAATTTGCCGCGAGATTGGAGGTTGGAGGTATTAGAAATTGTTTTCGTAGGGTTGTTTTCGTAGGGCTGATGGGCAATGCCAATGCCCATTCGTCATTATCCTCGTCGTCTCAACTTTTTTTCTTTACCAGTCATCGATACTTTCATAGCCTCCGCCGCTAACCGCACCCTGATGATTTATATGGGATTTCTAAGCCCTTGGGCCTGGAACTTTCAGCAAGGTGTGGGGGTGGTGGGGGTTAATGATGGAATGGTGGTGAAGCTTGCTAGACAATCTTGCTTTCCTTTTTCCCATTCATGGCCGTAACCATCAACAACCTAGCCAAGCACTGTTCAAACGAGTGAATGAAATGTAAAGTTAGGTGAGGTGAGGTTTGTATTTATCAAAGTCTAAAGGGTTCAAAATAGATGACAATGAATTCATGATGTGTACAAAAATAATATCTGGAGAGCCTTGAGCGCGGTTTAGCTAGTAAGTTCGACTAGTATCGAGCTTTGTCTGGTTGGTTGAAGTGTTGGGAACATAGGCGCATGCGTAGACATGTAGGCGTTGCTGTTTGGTATTCCTGCAGGGAAGATATGCTGTGCAACCTATCAAGCGTTTCCATCCGTATACCTAGTGTTGAATCAAACACCTCGTGGTCCTGACAGTGGAGACACAATTCGGTACTGCACATGCTGTTTCTCCAACCCCTGCGCCGAGTACATGCATGGCATTGCCGCGGCGGTTCCAAAGCCGGCGATTCGGAATCATAAAAAGTGGAGCCACTGGGATAGCTTGCTCAGTAGGGCATCTTACCAAAATCCCAGTCACTGATCGGCGTTTGGCGCTGATTTTTGGCTGTCTGGTTTCACTTTCCACATTTTCGAGATTTCATATTCGATTGACTAGCTTTTCCAGCAACTGCCTACCGCCAATGAAGAGCGCACCAAGAAAAGACACTTCTCTGATGAAACCGAAAAAAAATCAGATACAGCCCGCGTAAGAAACTTTGAGCCCCATGAATCCCGGAACAAAGAGAATAAATTGAATGAATCCAGGAAATAATCGAATTAGGCATTGTTGTGCTAAGGGTAGACGTAGCGATATTGAGTATATAGATACGGGTGATTGACGTTGACTGATCGTCGATCGTGGGGGGTCGAATTGTCTGCGACATTTTGGGGGTGAATATTTCCTCTTGGAAGAAAATACAATGGAACATACCAACTACTTATGGCCCGATGGGAAGTCTGACAGCTTTAGTCCTTCAACGGAGTCTAGCTCGCTATCAACAGCCACGTGGAGTCGCCGAGCCCAAGAACATTGGCTATGATTAGCATGAGAAGTGTACTTGTTGTTGTATATCATCGGGAGATACAAGTCTTTGATCTCCTTGAGTTGGCTGGAGATAGAGCGCAAACTTTGGTTCCACATCTCGTCGTCGTCAAGTTTGTGTTTGGCAGCAGATTGTATCCAATGACCTAGTTGAAGCGCCTCACACTCTTCTCTATGGTTTCCTCCCGTGCATGGAAGACGCAGGCCTTCGGTCTCATTGGTGGGCTCTTTATATAAAACCCGAATGATCTTACGCAACGATTCCACATGGGACTTCCGCATTCTTGTTAGCCTCTCTATTCGACTATTAGCATCTGCGAATGTCGGACTATGTATCACTTACCCACTACAAATCCCGGAATACAGGTGGATAATGTACCGGGTGTGGAGTGGTCAAAATGCAGACCTTGTCCTGGGTTCCATGCACCTCGAATAATCAATTCCTTTGACACTTCTGCGAAAACATCTTCGTATCCGAATACATAGCAACAAAGTAATGAATCCTCGTTTCCAGGTTTCGTGGCATCGTCTTTCATTGGTATAAACAGCTTGTCTGCGATTGGTTTCAGTGCTTGGTGGAATTCATACTTGTCGCAGATCTCAGCTATGTGAACCATCTCGCTCATTTCAATAGCGTGTGGTAAAAGGTCGCTTTGATGGTGTAGCGCCATGAGTATGATCTCGAGTGCCTGGGGGTCGTCATCCAAAGATATCACGGTGGGAGTTCCAAATATTTGTGACCGCCGTAGCTCTGCAGCCTCCTTGAGGTTGGATTCGGGACCAAACATTTTCCTAAACACTGGAGATGCTATCCAAAGGATTTGTGAAGCGACTTGGTACTGAACCATTCCGTTCATGTAAGTAGCCCATGGAGATCCAGGGGAGCAGGGGGTTTCAAGAAACATATCCCCCCCTTGAGCAATGACTACTATGCTGCCTGGGTGAGCCCTGGGGTTGATTGTCAGTCCCTCATATGGCGCGATTTTCGGAGAATCGTCTGAATGCCAGGCTTGTAAATGATATAGAAGTCTTTCATGAGTGACGAAGGGTCTGTTGCAATAGGCGCATCGATAAATTTTCATATCCCAGTTATCTATCCATGCGTCGTCTAGTGTTCCCGAAGATGTTTCGGTGAATGGGGGCGCTTTTTCAGGAGTAGTATGGGACCCGGGGATTGTCTCTAGTGGCTCTTCTCCTTCGTTGGATTCCATGGACGACTCTTTCAGAACGGCAAGCCCGGTCGATTCCGTCCCTCCATCCATCTCCGTATGTCTGGAAACTTGCTCTGTGTTCTCCCCAGTCCCTGTGCCGTTACAGTTCCAATCTCCCGCCGTTTTAAGAGTTAACTGCGAAACATGTTCAGCGCATGTGTAGCTTTCGCGGAAGCTATCGTCGTATACCTCAGTCGCTTCTGCCATGTCGCCGGTCTAGAGAATTTGATGACGATGTACGAGCTGTGCGCGAATCTCTAGATCCTACTCCTCATTAGCTATACTACTGGCATTTGAGATATGAACGTTTACCTGAAGACTAGTTTGTGATAATGGTCAGGCTCGGTAGTGGGGTTTGCAGATAGGTAAGATTAGAAGGTGATATAAGGGTGGCGACGAGTTTGGTGTCACAAAACAATTCCAGTAGGGTTGAATCACAAGGTGATTGGTTGACAGCATATAACACCATGCACAGAGCACATCGTTGTAGAGGCGCGCGTCTGCACCTTTTTTTGGAGTAAACCAACCATAACATAACTGACCCTGAGAGTTTAGAGGCGTACTTTGCGGGCTGCGCTGAAGATACCGTATAAGCGTCACATTATTTGTCCACTCTTCAGCCGTGGTGGCTCCTATTGCAGCTTTACAACTCCAGGGCGAATAAGGCCGCCATGATGGTCGCATGCTACAAATAAACCGGATACGGTCAGATTATACGGTATTCATAGCATGTATGTCTCATTAAACATAGTCTTGAGTCGGGCTTTGAGTCGTCTGCTTGAGTGGGATGCACGGATGCGACGAGACTCAGGCGGTTATTCTGACGATACGGGGCTGCTCCATAAGTACTAACTCAGGTCTGTAACTATAGGGTGGGAGGTTTAGTGACGTCGCCCAGCCCTATGACTGACTAGCACCCTGGTAGCAGCAAGCCGCAATCTCGCCCTTGTACTACTTATCAAAGGAGATCACTGTGTTTGTCGAGCGCCACCACCGGTTCCGCTGGATCCCTGTGCCACTGGCAGCCGGAAAGCACTCCGACATAACAACCAAATGTTTCCACCTCGCTACCCCCACCCTCCTTCCCGATCAAGCCGCTCATCAGAGCGAGCGATACCTCTCCTTAACCACTCTCCACCATTCTTCGTCGCCCGCCGAGCTTTTTGGACGCCTACAGATCAGGCCAGCCCAGGCCACGTTCTTGCTGGCCGCCCTTAGCACAGACCAGGCCTGGCTGACTAGGAACCAATGTCCCCGCTACGACTACCCCGGTCGAGCCCTATCTTCTACGCCGCCTAAGTACGTCCTATCTGTCTTCCGCCATTTAGCAGCGTATCTAACACCTCAGTCATAGGTGCCGGCAACATCAATAAGAACGGTTTAGATGACGGCAGTGTTGATGCAAAAGAACTCCGGGCCAGAAAATTCTATGCTAGCATTCCTGCATGAGTGAATAACACTTCTCTTTCACCTTCATCGGTCTTGTGGGACAGATCGGCTTCGAATCTTTCTGATATCGTGTCTATAAGTCCGGGCTACAACCGTATGGGTGTCACCTCCTGTGCGACATCATGTGTGAGGATCGAGGGCTCAGTGATCTCGGTAGTGCCTGAGTTGATGTGTTGCTACTGGACGGTAAGATGCAAGAATTGAGTAGGCATTTTCGTTCCCCCTGTCAATGATTGGCAACTACTCTACAGGCTCATGGGATTCTAAGAAAGCTGGGGTACAAGGAGGTGGCTTTGGAGGTATAGATCTAGCAGAGAAGCTAATGTGATATGTACTTTCTCCGTTCTAGTATCTTTCTGTGTCATCATTACCCACAACCATCCCATCCGCTACTCCACACTTGTTTCCCCATTCACATACCGTCTTAACGAGCCTTTGCTGTCTATAAAATGACCTTTGCGTGCTTCCTCTGCCTAGTGGCGACCAAATCTTGTCTTCTCATTGGCTTCAATGTGAATGCATGCTATCGTGGATTTGTGCGAACGAGTGATGGATTGCGCTCCTTGCATCTCACTAAATTTGGCCCAAATTTAATAAGCGAATATCTTAGGGGATTAGTAGGATATTAATCTGACCAGCTTATGGCTCATAATGGGTTGTTATTGGGTAGTGAGTTTGTGAGTGGAGGCACAAGTCAGTTAGGATCGGACTCTATGGAAGATGAGAATTGGGATGATAATTCAAAATATCGTATGGATAACTATCCAGTTGTCTAGAGATGTTACTAAGTCAGAAAGCATGCGGTTTTGGACACAGGGTGCCAATTTTTGGTCACTTTCCACTGAAAAACTTCAACATTTGGATAGGATAGAATACGGCATTTATCATGGCAATTCAAGCCTAAAGATGTAATCACAGCCTCCAAATTTCATATACAAACTTCCATCTTAACCTCCGGAGTAACTCATTTCTAACACTGAGATCGTCATCAAACTTGGAAGTTATCGTAATTTTACAATTCCTATTAACCCCCTGCTCTCGTATACCAGACTTTCCGGGTTCACTTCGTGGAGAAATGAGCTTGCGAGCGAGGCGAAAAAGTCTGGGCACGAGAGCATTAACCCCCCCCCAATATTAAGACAAGAGTAAAGCGAAGGTTCCTGAAACATCACATCGACAAAATAGATTTAATAGGAAACAACATAGGTATGAATGTAATTTGAAAGCCAATAGAAGCGAGCCTAACGAAAGCGCATAGCATGGGAAAAGCAGACAAGGCTGAATCTTGTGTGAGCACAATTACCGCGGCTGAGGAGGAAGCACAAAGCACTCACTGACCAACTAAGTACCTAGTAGGTTAGTCTTAGAGTGTGGTACTTTCGAGACTTATAAGTACTTAGTAGGTGTGCCGGATGCGGCTCTTGAGGGGAATTCGCATGGTTGTAGGTAGCCTTCAGATAGATGGGCTCGATTCCAAAGTGGGTTTTTGATATAGATTTCAAGCTCTGATTCATATTTGAGGTTGATTAAGTTGGTGCCCTTAAATCGAGAGCGTTAAATGTCCCAATCCAACGACGCGCACTGTGTCCTCTCGATCTTGATGGGATACTTTAGACCCAATTTGTAACTCCGACTAGCCCGGACTAATTTGATAGTCCGCAGTTAAGGTATTGGTATGTAGTGCAGATGCTTTGTTTCTTTTTGTTGCGTTTATAGTCTTTAGATGTAAGCAGTCCGAGACTACTGTGCTTGGGTTTTTGGGTTGCGACCTTAGGGTAGTGAGTACATACGCTGTAGTAACAGCCCTAAATAATGTCATGACTCCATTACCTACCACTCTACATACAATGATTTAATGCCATCTATGGATTCGGCCCATCTCTAATCCATTCTCCAGGAAACCACTGCCTCTCCACCCCTGTCAAACCCTTCCAATCAAACCATCCGCCCCACCCCCTCCCAAAAAACTCGCACCGGCTCCACCTGCGCCCATCCTACCACATCCGCTACATTTCCCACGTAATCTTTCCAATATGCAGATAAAACACATCCCACCTCCCCAGTCTCCAGTACCAGTCTTGGTTCCAACAGCCTAGCACTCCTTGCCATGTCCCCCATATCGTTGATGAAAGAGATATATGGTGGGTTTGGACCGGGAAGCATTTCTGACATCGACCAATTTCTGACATCGCTTTATGGCGATGGTAAGTTGTAGACCACCTCCCCAGCTTTCCATACTCCGGTGCTCAACCTCATGTGCTTTATACCTTCTACTCATGGCCAACCTGGCTACATTAGTCTATGCCCACCCAAACCATTTCAAAACGGCCCACGGCTTTGGGGCACAGACTTCTGCAATCTTCTCTTTCAATCGAGTCGCTTTGTCCAATGTAAATACCTTCTGCAGTATTTCGGGAACTGCGAGAAACTCGGAGTAGTTTTCGACAACAACGTCTTTCTTATATCTTGCAGTTGTCTTGAATCTTCGGTTGGCCTGCGTCTCACATCGAATTTTCGGGTCCGCCCTGTATTCAATCAATAGCTCCACTGCTTTGTACCATGTGTCCTTTAACTTGGGGGGAGCTTGGTCTGCGTTTTCGTAACAGGAGAGTAAGAAAATATCCCAAACGGAGCGTTCATCGTAGATGCGAATTATTTCGTTCGGATCTGCGCTCTTGCTGAGGAGCAGAGACACCATTGCAATGTCAACGTTTCAATGTGCTCATCGACCGAAAGTCCGGTATCGGCAGAGACTTTACTAATGCGAACTGCATACTGCATAAAGAAAACAACGCAGAAAACTCTGCACCTGTTTGCTCTCGAAGTTCCGTTTGATAATTGTCTCTAAGAAAGTCTCTCATTGTGCGATGCAAAAAATCGACCTTGTAACGTAGAAAACAGATCCCAGAAGTATCACTATCAGTATGAACCTTAACCTCAAACAGGTCCTTGCAGCGATTATTCAAGCGATTTCTCCACTTCATGCAGGTGTCATGACCCGCAGTGTCATCGACGGGCCTTAAGTCCACCCTAAGCGCATACTCCGGATCTTGCTGTTCAGAGTCCAAGAACATAAGAGCATAAACAGGAACTGGTCGCACTGCCTCCACTGTGATCTGAAAGATCTGCGCCGTCTCTTTCCGGTAGATAGGATCGATTCTTCGGAGTATATCCCTGAAATATTTCTCTAACTCTGGGGGAAACTCATTAAGCCTATGCTGTAGAAGTGTATATCCTTCATCGCTATTCAGGTCTCTGAGGAGGTCACGAACGACTAAATAGACCCAGAGCCATACGCCATGTGCCTTTTCAGCGATTTGTGGAATAAGGTTGGAACATCGCGAATCGACGTTACTAAGGTTCCTGAACAATTCGTTCTCTACGAGCATATTCTGGACATATTTTTTCATGTCATCAATTGTGAGATCTTCGACTCGCAACTTCCGGTCACTCTTGTCGAAGGCACGGACAAAAGCAGTCCACGGTCGACTGGATACACAAAGCTTAATGTTCTGCGAGACAACCAGTTTCTGCAGACAATGAATGATCTCGGCCTCGTGCCCGTCATACTCATCCAGACCATCAATGAAGAAGCAGAATCTCGCCGGCAGAGACTTTTGATCCGCAATTTGTTCCAAAATACCCGAAAGCTCGGCAGTCCCACGGCTCCAGAATCTGGTGGTCCGCACAGACCTCTTGGATTAAATCCGGACAAGACCGTAGCACCTGATAGAGCAAGCTCTGGAGAAGACCTTTTTGTGACTTTTGCATTGGAAGGCCAGCGTTCCAGAAGAAATAGCTTGCAGTGACTAGTTCTCAGATAGGGCCCAGGTGCGCAGGGCTTCCAAAGTGCGCAGATGATTTCAGATGTACTTCATCAAAGTTGACTTGCCACTGCCAGCCTTTTCATACAATTAGAAAGTGATAACTAAATGAATAACCTTGTAACACTTGCCTTCCCACTTATCCAGTATATGCCGTCATCAGACTTTAGCCAGTCCAACAATCGGATTTCGGGTTTGTCGAAAGTCCACCGCAGAATTTCCTTGTGTGCCTCCTCAATATCTGAACGCCGTGATTCATTGATTCGTAGCATAAGCTTTTAAGGATGTTCTGCTTCTACTCCAGCTTTCTAGCGTCTTCTGCAAGGGCAGATACTCTGATTGAAAGATCGTTGAGAGCGGTACCTTGGCATTCGACGATGTCCGATTTCAGTTGTTCTAGCCTAGATGCCGTGTCCCGTTGGTTCGCTTCGCTACAACGTTTAATCGCCGAGATAAGGCTAGCATGGCCATTCCTATCTCATAGCTTAGCACAAGTAAATAAAGTGTGCGGACTATGTACTTCAGAATATACACCATGCGTTTGGTGGCTTCATCTTGTATTTTACGCAACCTTGCTTCAAGCTTTTCAATATCCTTCTTTTTCCTCGCGCTTCTCATGGCTTGACGCAGGCATGCCAGCTTCCGAAAGCGGGCCTCATCCCCGACTTTAAGGTCCTGAAGGATTTCGAGAAGCTGGTTGCATAGCGGTTTACTGTCTTTAGCAAGCTTTATGAGCGCCCTCTCATTCGATGACAACGAGCCTGCCGAGCTGGCCAGAGGACTGGCTGCTGAAATATCTTCGCTAAGATCTTTAATATACCGAATAACCTCTTCAAGCTCAATATTCTCTTCCCTCGCTACACTCGCTGACTCATAGAATTCCTAGGCCTCCGCGATCAAAGTTACATCATACTCAGTCAACTGTGCTATGCTTGCTGCTATGCCGATAGCTGCAAAGGCTTCGGCCATGATGTATCTGGACTGGGGCCGTAATGCTGTTGCTTGTGAATAGTAGTCACAATGTATCCAGAACGAAACGATGTGGAGTAGAGTAGTTGGAAAACTGCAGAACTGTGTGCTGTTCAGCCAGTACTACTCGTCGGATTTTCAAGTCTCCGGACATGTCATTATAAGCGCTCTTGGCGACACATTAATTTACAAATGACTACTCATCTAATTTCCATGACCACACATTATAGTTGAATGACTACTAAATCAAACTAAGTGCCAGCTGCAGAGGCATTAATGTTCAGGAACAAATACTCCGCTGCGCTACTATGATATGCACTAATGATTTCTGACCGCAAGGGTGGCATGCTGGTAGCGAGATCTCGGGATAATCTAATCTTATCTAAGACATCTAATCAATGACAAGGGTACCTGGAGAGTAGATAGCTGTTTTTTCACGGCCGCTTACTCGATATTACAATATCGTAAATCGTAAACCGCGAAGTGAAAGAGGACCTATTTATGCATATTCCGTGTATAGAACACTTTCTGATTGGAGGAAAACTCGCGGACTTAATTGGAATTGGTTTAAAAAGCATCAGCGTGAGAATGCTACACGAATGCCAAGACTAGATTCATGCAACTATTATCCATTTTAGGCTACTAGCTGGCTAACAAATACCAAGCCTAAGATGGTTAAATTTAAGTTGACTTGTTGCTTAGGATTCTTAAGCATATAAGAACTCCTCATGTTTGTAAAGATCCCTTAGGTGTCTGCTCTAACAATGTGACCGAGCTCAGTAGAGGCCTGAGTTTCCCTTGAACTGCTCTGCTGGAGCCAAAGAGTATTAATAGCCTATGCATGTCCAATGATCACACACTTTGTCATGTTCTCAGACCATATCATCGCCTCGGCGGACACTAGCGGACACTTTAGGAATCTTTAGGTACTCATGTCGCCGAAAAGTCCCGAATCACGTGCTCTAAGGGTTAGGGGCGCATACATGAGACGTTGCGGTAATGTATGAGAAACTTCAGCTAAGTATATCCCTAAGCGATATTTGGCCTTAGTTGAGAGTCACCGGCGCCCAACAGACATGTTATAGTCGGTACACTGGTTTCGAGTTGAACATCTAGTAGCAATACACTCTATACACCTAACCCATAGATCACGTGATTCGAGACTTTTCGGCGACATGGGTACAAGAAGAACCTTAAGAATCCTAAGCGGCAAGTCAACTTAAATTTAGCCATCTTAGGCTAAGTATTTGTTAGTCATTTACTAGCCTAAAATGGTTGATAGTTGTATGCTAGAGGTGTTAGTTTTGGTTTTGATTTTTTAACGCAACACCACAGTCCTTTCATACAATGACCTGGGGCCAAACAAGCCAGATAAATGTAGTGCAGAGTTATGTATCATATGAAAAAGGGGATATTTTGACGACGATCCTAAGTAGGGTTTGGTTGTTACAGCATTTTTGACTGTATTGACCGGTTTTGTCACGGCTATATAAGGACAACCTACTTAGGACCGTCGTTAAAAAAACCCTTTTATCATTCTGTAGCACCCTAATCCAAAAAAGCTTGTAAGACGATCTACAACTTATGGACTTATTTTTCTTTGAAGTTTTCAAAATATTTCATGTGTGCGAAAGCTGCTGCATTTTAGCTTGGCATACGGATTGGAATATGGTACGTACTTCCCTGCTTACGCGGCAAAAGTTCGCGCGAGCAATGCATTCCTATCTCTTTGATGTCCAGTTCTTGTGATTCAGCACTCAAATTTTGATCTCCCTCTTAAAAGTAACATATCCTTTGTTCAGACCATTTCAGCCTACTACCCAACCAAGCAATTGGGGAAGCTCGTAGCATCCTTCCGTGGACCTTTTGCACGTGAGTTTTCAACATTAGTCGCAAATCAATCACCATAACCTCTCCTGCATTCTTTTCATCCTTCATATCCTGTTTGCTTATTATTGTCAGTATTACCTCAGCTCGTTTCGTAAGACAAACATAGACATTTCCAGACGCCTGCCGTGGTTCGCGACGCCTATGGACCATGGGATCAACCACTTATGACGGCGATGAATATAGCAATCTGGGTGGGTCTGACATGGACAGCTCAATCCCACCATGGCAGGATGATAGATGGTGGATTCGCCGGCCAGCCAAAGCTCTGCGCGTAATAACATCACTGAGAGAAAGCGTCCGCGGTTCAACAGCATTCAGAAGTCGGGTCTACGATTTGCTTACACGTAACTATTTTCTTCTCACGGGCGACTATCTCAATGCTCTCCTCGTTTTTCTGCCACTTGGGATAATCGGCGGAGCGGTGGGCTGGGACGCAAATGCTGTTTTTGCGCTTAACTCCTTGGCTCTCAATCCTTTACCAGGATTGCTGAGCTTTGCTACTGGAGATCTTTTGGTATATATCAATAAGGCAGCAGAGGGACTTCTTAACGTGATTCTAGTGAATCTGATTCCACTAATAGTAAGCTCATTAATTCGGGAATTGAGAATACACAGGTCAGCCATGGCTGATCTCAAATAGATCGGTATTATATCTGTAACCCGAGGTGAGATTCGCATCGCGCAGTCATTCGCGATTGGAAGCATCTTGTCAAACACTCTTCTGGTAAACTGTCACGGCTCTATACCTATGTGAATGCACCTGATAACTTTGGCTCTAATAGGGACTTGGAGGCAGTTTCTTCTTAGGCGGTTTGCGCTATCATGAGCAAGTCTTCAACTCTACTTTAGTCGGATTAATGGCTTCCCTTCTGGTGGTCATCGCCAGTCTCTTCGTCATCTTTGGAGCACTCTCCAGCAGTCTTTTACCTCCCAGTGATGATTACTCGCAAGACATTTTAATGCTGTCGCACGCTACAGCATGCATGTTGCTACTGCTCTACATCTTATGGTTTCAATTCAGATTCCGGACCCATACTAATCTTGCTGAACCGTGGTATTCCAAGGAGGATAACGAACGATGCCCCAACCTTCCGCCGAGATCTCGTCCCGCTCTCAGTTTAGCCTTCTTCATTACTCTAACTACTCTATCTTGCGCTGTAATATGTGCTAGATATCTCATTGCAAGTGTAGATGTCGTTGTTCAATCGGAGCGCATTAGTAGGACCTTCATTGGACTGGTTCTGCTTCCCACCAGCACTTACACCTTCAACCACATCCAGACGTTTGCCATTGCTTGCGAAGATAAAATGAACCTAGCTGTTGAACTGGCGCTGGGAGCCAGTGTGGATGTTACTTTTGTCATTTTACCAGTTTTAATATTGATAGGCTGGGCGATTCGCCAGCCAATGTCGATGCAATTTCAGCTGTTAGAAACCATTCTTTTGGGAGTCAGTGTTTTCTTGACGAGTTCAATAGTATCTAATGGAAAGAGCAACTATTTGGAAGGGGCCATGTACTTGGGAATGTAAGCGGTATTCTGATCACCACCAAAGAAGTGCACACAGAAGTGCTAATGGCAATCGCAGATATACTATCGTCATTCTTACCTACGCTGTATATCCGGGTGTAGCACAGGGCCCCTAAATAATTTATTGTCTCACGACCTCTGCAAAATGAAGTTCGAGGCAATGGAAATGAGAGCAAAATGTCGCCGGGAAAGCATGGTTTGCTATGTTAACACAGCCTAAGGCATTGGGAATACAATTTAATTAGTGTGCTATGCTCAATAAGTTTGCGATCTGGAAATTCAAGGTTAGCGATCTCAATCTACAGATGCTGAATATTATCAAGGTCGTGGAGGTTCTTTTCAAGCCTGTTCATGGCTTCTTCAAGATTTTGATCTCACGGAGTCGAGTCTCAAGCCGCTCAACGCTAGACTTACTTTAAAGTACCGACCCGTCGTCTGGCACGTCGAAGAGGGCAAGTGGGTTAGAATCGGGATCTAGTTCTTCGGGACCGGGGATTAATGATCCGAAGGATATCGATTTTTAAGGATATCGGTTTTGAGGGCGTTAAGGATGAGAACGAGTGCAGCTGCCCGAGTATCCCGCGTACAGTGAAGCGTGAGGACTAGTTGGTACGAGGAAGATAGGGCACAGAAAAGGTGTTTCTTTGGGTATTCTTTGGGCATTCTTTGGGATTTCTTTGTGCATTTACAGGCAGGATATCCTGGTTTACAGCGAGTCTCGACGGGGCTTGTTTGGGACTTGAGAGACAAATAGCAAGACTGTAATTCTTAAGGAGAAAATTTTGGATGCACATTAGTCCCCTCTTGTTAAGATCAAACGTGATACTATGTGATTTAATAACAACCTTTGCGAATTTCACACACGCCTAAGATGCATCATCGTCATCCATAGTCGCTGCGAGTGACGGTTCCCCCGATATTGCATGTTCAACCTTTAGTTGCTCCTGTGGTTCCTCCTGCATAGCAGGGTTAATAATTTCTTGTGCCCTCATGTCCCTTCAGGTCGTGTTCGGCTCTTATTGTAGATGTGAGTTTGTTATTCGGGTTGCTGTTGTGAATAGTAGAGCTGTTATAATCGGGCTTTTATGCCATAGTGTAGGAGGCAAACAGTATGTCGATTAGCTGGAGAGTTGTGAATATTAAATAGTGTCGGTGGATTTGTGTTGGGATTTGGAGTTTTATTTGTCGACTCAGGAAGTGTTGGTGATGTTTTTTCGTAGAAAGGAACCCTTCGACGTTTTATAACCCTTCAAAAGTTTAGACAACTTGAGTTCATAGCTCTCTACACAACTTTCATCAATGCTACGCCTGTAAATGTAAACAGCAACTTTTGACTTGTATATGATATATCTACTATGCCCCGTTTATTGATGCCGAGTTAATGCTGTATTAATGTTGAATTCTTTATAAATGTATACATCAGCTGAACTTCTGGGGTATTTCAGGATTTGCAACAATATCAATTGTTTTGAATGTGGGATCAATTTCACAATGTAGCACAGAAGACCACATTAGATTGTATATTGATGCCACATTGATGCTAGATTGCTATCATATTTAAAATGATGTGCATTGAGTTAAATAGTAGAGTTATATTATATTACTTCCACATGTGTATATTTCGCACATGCTCGATGGCTCACTTCCAGGTGGTACCTCTCCAGCTGACTGATATATGGTAAAAAAAATATCTCTGGCATGATTCAAACCTGTTTTAATGAGTATTTTACACACCCACTAACCACTATACTATGTATGCAGTTTGCTAAACATAACATCATAGGGCTATTTGTAGGTATACTGGTTTATTACTGTCACATCATTGTGACAAGAATGTGGAATGCTTGCCACATCTATGCAAATGCTCAATGCTGCTCAATTGACCAATATTATCCCATTCAACTAAATACTCAATCATTTACAATGTCATATTTACTGGTATCTTGCATTACTGTGGTATTTTGAGCTATTCCCCAGTAATTGGAATGTTAAATTTAGTAATATGCTACACTCACTGCAGTCACATCAATAAACGGGGTTTTTTTGACATAGTAAGTAGCGCTTAATTATACATTTAGTGAAAGTACTAGCGTCTTGGCAGGTCTTCATGACGCATATCCAAACTCGCCATCAACCTCAATCAACTACAAAAAATGCTATGTCCACCACTCCACCACCAATTCTCCCTCTTCCCCCGAGCGTTATATCCCGCCTCCGGAGTAGCGTAACCATCCCCTCCCTCGCCACCGCTCTCTTAGAGCTCCTCCAAAACTCCCTCGACGCGTCCTCAACGCAACTAACTCTCACCATAAACCCCTCGCGCCCTAGCTTCACACTCACCGATAATGGCCACGGGATACATCCGGAGCAGCTGTCATCCGTTGGGACCCTCTATGCGACGTCAAAATACCCTCCAAACGAGCGCTACTTCGGATCTCGCGGCGAAGCTCTGGCAGCACTTACACAGCACTCCATCTTGACGGTTACTTCTCGAGCGCAGGGTTGGAGGGGAAGTCGACAGTGTCGGTGGAGCTATGGGAAGCGAGTTTTCGAGGGTATTGCACCTGACTATGCTTCCCTGGCCGAAGCCGGGACGACTGTGAGGGTGGAGGGGTTGTGGGGGGACATGCCTGTGCGGTTAAAAGCCAGAGAGGGAATGGATATGGAGCGTGAGTGGGGTAAAATATTGAAGATTATCGCGGGATTACTCATGAGTGGCCGTGGGAAGGATGTGGGAGTTGTGGTGCGTGATGAGAACGGCGCCCGGAGGCTCACGATTAAGGCACAGAACAGAGAACGCGGGGAGCCGTGGGATCTGGCGGTTTTAAGACAGGGATTCGGCAGCGATGTGGTAGGCGATATGGGAACTTGGGAAAGCGTTAAAGCTCGACAGAGCGGGGTTAGAATTGAAGGTTGGATTTGCTCAGTGGGAAGCGGATCGAAGAGCGTGCAGTTCCTTTACGTGAACGGATTTCCATTGACGTCGGGAGAGACGGAATTGCACAGAGAGGTCAATCGGATTTTCGCAAGCTCTGCATTTGGAATTGTGGAGGAAGTTGACGGAAAGGGCGTTCCAAAGAAAGGAGGGATGAGGAAGGGAGTGGATCGAAGAGGAATGTTTGTACTTCGAATTGAGTGTAGAGGGAGTGACAGGAGCGTTCTTGGAGGAGAAGGTGGGACAGAGAGAAAAGCGGGAGTTGAGGGCGAGGTAAGTTTCTCTAGAAGTTACTTGCGATCGAAGCTGACGAGATAGAACTTGAAATCTGTGATAGAGTTGCTGCAAAAGTTGATCTATGAATTCTTAAAGACACATCACTATAAACCTTCTGCCATTGGAAGTATATCTGGGAAGAAAAACGCCAAACCGTCCACAACCATACCTGAATTGTTTATAAGGACGGACAAAAAAACAAGATCACGGTCAAGTTCACCTGTAACATTGCCTTCAGGTGGAGATCTATCCTCGAAAACGAGGGCTCGAATGATGGACCTAGAAAACTGGACCCGAGTTAAGGCTGCTAGGCACGACATTACCGAAGTGGATGGTAGGTGCACAATCTCTGGGCCGAAGATACTGGCGCCGGCCAATCCGCCCATCAGTACACGCCTCTCTGCTGCTGATAGCAACACCACCTCTATTCAGTCAGAAGAGCCGTCCGAAACAGTAAATTGGATCAACCCAACCTCCGGCAAAGGCTACCAAGTCAACACCAGAACCGGTAACACCGCCGCCATACTCCAAGCCCCTATTGCTGGCACAAAGCGCTCGCATTCCGCAACCCTTCCAGACCGCCGCATCTCTGTGCTAACGAAGCGCCCCAAATCCGCCTTATCTTCTCCCCCAGAACCTGGTGAATTCGTCCAACAACTGCTCGCAAACTGGAAGAACCCTGTCTTTGCACTCGCAGAACCAGCGATTGCCGCAATTCCTCTTGACCTTAACGCCACGCACAATTGCCACAGCCTAGAAGCAACCCCCTTCACCGCAGCCACCTCTCTGCGTGTCGGAAAACTCACAAAGTCTGGCCTCCAGGCTGCGGTGGTGATAGCACAGCTAGATAACAAATACATCCTTACCAAAATGCATGGCACTACCGATGCACCTATGCTGGTGGTGATTGATCAACATGCCGCTTCGGAACGAGTTCGAGTAGAGGACTTGTTCCAGGAACTATGCGAGACGAGAGGCGACGAGCCACCAGACCCAACGCAGAGCGTGAAAAAAGCTTTAACTTTTTCCGTTTCTACGCGTGACGCTGCACTGCTGAAGAGGTTCCAGATGGAGTTTGAGAGATGGGGTATCGGCTACACACTCTCTACACCTCCCGAAACGGTGACTGTCCACACTCTCCCCCGCATTGCAAAAGACAGATGCGACACCGAGCCTGTTCTCGCTATTGAGCTACTCCGGAAACATTGCTACGAACTTGAAGAGCGCGGGGTGCGAAAAGCCGTGGAGGGTGGGAGTTGGGTAGAGAAGCTGTCGCAGATCCCAAGGCCGTTGGTGGAGATGGTGAACTCAAGAGCTTGCAGGGGAGCAGTGATGTTCAATGACCCGCTAACACTGGAGGAATGCCAAATCTTGGTACAGCGGTTAGCACAGTGTAAATGGCCATTCATGTGCGCGCATGGACGGATCTCGACGCGGCCGCTTGTGGAGTTGGGGACGGATTCCGGGAGGAAGGAAGGAGGAGGGTTCAAGGAGGCATTCGGGAAATGGAAAGATGGAGGCTTTAAGGGTTTGAAGCAGGTGTAAGATATATTTTTTTCATCTTTAATCTGGCGTGGATTTGCTCGAGCGTGTAAGGCATAGTTCCCTACAATTTTCTCTACAAGGTGCGAAAAGATCCTGCCACAGATTAGACCATTCACAAAGAGCTAGACGGCTTCTTTTTTTTTAATTTATATGGGTGGGCGTTTAATTCCTGAAGGCGAGAGCCTGCGACCGATTGAAAGAGTACTTTGGGTGGGTATTGGGACAAAAAGGGTGGCAAACCTTACGACTCAGCCGGGAATCGAACGACAGACCCAGACAAATTCAAAAAAAAACTGTTTAGCTCTTCTTTGTGAAGCGTGTCATCCTTAGTGCAGGGGCCATGCTAATCTTCTCTGTATCGTTTCAAATTGACCATGTGTCCCGAAGGACAACAGTATAGTAACTGTGTAAACTATAACCCAGCTTTTTTTCAGCCACTTTAGCCACAAATCGCCACATCGCACCGTATCCACTCGGATATACATGTAATCAACTAAGCTATACCTAATTGGAAGTAGTAGTGTTAAGAGTGAAATCCCGTCAAGTTTCGAAATCAACTACATTTTTCATGATTTTTATTGAATTCCATCTACGTAATGTAGCTAGACAAAACGGGATGCTCAAAATCGATAATATTGACATAGAACTTTTTTCTCTTTTTACTAATGTTGACGCTGCAAGTCCTTCACCTTTTCCCTTCTAGATTCAACAAGCTCAGTGAGCTGAGCTACTCTGACGTTGAGTTTATTGGATTCCTCGGAGTTCTGTAGTTTAAACTTGGATAGCTCGTCGGAATGGTCTAGTTTAAGCAGGGATATTTCTTCGTTGTGCTGTAGTTACAGCTTGAATATGTCGTTGCGGTGCGCCTGGGAATCCTCGTAGTGCTGTAGTTGAAGCTTGTACATTTCCTCACGGAGTCCGAAGATCAATGACTGCGCCTTCATATCCTTCGTCTGAATGGCGAATTTAACATTCAACTGCACATTGCCGATGAGCAACGCGAAGATCTCAGCAGGCTCCGTAAAGACCCGACAGCTACAATGTAATCTATCTTCGCCGTCAGTGCCGGAGAACACTCAGAACACGCGGAACGAACAGCGAGAAACTGACCTTGAAACCAGCATCGACAGTCTTCTGCGTAAACACGTCGTCGTATTCGATATCGAGGGGCAACATGGTGGTGGGGTGGAGGAATGCAGGAGGTGACGCGATGGCCGGGAAAATCCCAGCAAGTGTCGAGAGGTAAGATAAGATAAGATCGCTTGGTTGGATGACAGACAGCACTAAAGCTCTTAAATAAGAGTGAAGCAGCCGGTCAACATCCTTTACCAGTCTCGCGTCACAACAGCGATACCAAGGTTTTTGTCTGTAGCCAGAACTAGGAGTTCTCTCGACTGGAGTTCCTGCCTGATACGAATGAAGTTTAGATTAAACCTCTGCTTCGAGTTAAGATTTAGGGCCGCTGTCCTTTCGAATAGTAAGTCCTTGCCTTTCTCTAGGCCTCGTTCAAAAACCTCATCGCTATTGGGCGCTTCCTTGTTTGTGCGAACGTAGAAACGTCTCAGGTACGGTGTAGACGAGGTCTTGTCCTTAAAAAACTGCCGCCATCTGACAGTATTCTCAAAAAGTTTCCACCCTTGATGAACAAGAAGAGGATTGGGTGGGTCATGGAATATAAATTTACCATTGAACGCAAGAGAGTACTCAACATCTTTCCGAAGTGTTACGTCCGGTGATCTAAAGATGCCGGTCCCATATTCAATGGCTGAATCAACTACATCTGCAGGTAATTCTGCTCAACACAATTTTTCAATCGCGAATTCTGAGAGAGAAACAAGTCCGCATTCCTACGAACAGTACATAACAAAGCTCGGGGTATCCGTGGCCAGCACAGACTATCCTCACACATGGAAACTTCCATCCATGGAACACGGACGATAGCAAATCCCCACACGCTTAACTAATTGGCTTTCTTACCACTGCTTTTCCCTTTCTTCTTTTTCTCTTTGTCCTCCTTGCCGACGTCCTCCTTGCCTTTCCCTTTGTTCTTCTTCTTTTTCTCCGTCTTGTCGGAGGAGGAGAGCGTAGATTTTTCCGGTTTTTTGGAGGGACTGGGAGTCTTTTTGCAGCCTAGGGTTGCTAGTTAGTCTAGAGTCTATCGGCTCTTGGGGGAGACGGGTGGAGATAGACATACCCTGGCATTGCTCAAGTTTGTACTTGGCTTCGAATGCTTTAAGTCAAAACTCGAGCACTATGGTAGAGTTGTCTTCACCCAAGGCCACGGGATTTGTTACAACGGTATATCGCGTAAGTATGAAGCGTGTGAAGTCTGTCCATACCCTCCAGACGATGCATTACGCAGTCTCTTAGAGCAATTGGATGCGGCAATAGCCAATCTCGAAGCCGAAGAGTGACGGCAGGCACAGTACAACCTCACGCCACCGCCCCAGTCTAATGGTAGGGGCGAAGTAACAATCGATATCAAGAGTCCGGCGAGCGGCACACCTGAGACAGAAGCCCGCGAAGTACGAATCAATATCGAAAGTCCGGCACCCGAGAAAGAAGCCTCTCCGCCTTCTGGTGTCTCGATTCGAAGGACATAACTACCCATTCAGCAGCCGCTTCCTCGGAATCAGCCTGAGCGGACTTGAATTAGAGGATGGCGTTAGTGGATAGAAGTGTTGGGGTTTATTTCTGGGCAGGATTGTTGGGATGGCATTTTGTGACGGGATTGAGAGATGGCGATGGATTTCGGTATTTCGGTAATTTTTTTAGAAGGGGGTAGGAACACAATGTCCGGGTAGATAGTCTGAGGACGAATCAAGGAGGGGAGTAATTTCGGGCTCATAGACCGCTTGGTGAGCTTGCTAGCTAGGTCGGGGGAAGAAGATGGTACTTTCAGTTTTGCTTTCATTGTTATAGGAACGTTTTTGTTTAACTCGCCATTAAGTTCAACAAGTGCCAAATGGAATACCTATTTGCCATTCAAAGGCCTGTTATCTTTTGCATAACGGTTCCTTTGGTTTCTTACACTGTTCATCCTACGGATATTTCATCCCCAAAAAAAGATTGCCGGTCAGCATTCCGTTTTCACCAACTATCACCTTACCAACGTTAACTTGGTTCATATACAGTATGCGTTTACCCCTTGAGCGGGCCGAGTATGCATCACCTTGGAATTTCACCAGAGCATGAATGTATATCGGGGTACGGCCAGCAAGGAGGACTGCCAGGAGAGTAGAACTCTCGCAGGGCAAGACCCCGATTCCGCTGTCACCGCGCCGCACCCGATGTAATACGCAACGGAGTAATAGGTAACAATCTCAATCTATCGTCTACCCCCACTACCACCGCTCCAAGACGTCAAGAAACAATTAATTGATATAAACGTCCAAAAACGCACCAGAAAGGATAGTAAATAATATAAAAGCTCCAAAAGTACACCTCCCTCCCCCCAACCCCACCAACCCACCTATTCGCAAACGTTGTACTCCCCCGCCCCCAAACCCCAAAGCAGAAAAAATGTATTTAAAGGTCAATACTCCCTGAATGAACCACAAAACCAAAGAATAAGAAGAGCCCACTAAACTCCATCCCACGAAAGAAACAAAGAACATAAATAGAAGGATACAAACAGCCCCCTCTGCCGTTTACACTCTATCGCCCTAACTCACACCCTCTTCTCCCCTACACTCACACTCGAATACCTCCTCCCGACCACGCCAGTTGCTGCAACCCCCGCAGTAGCAGCAGCAGCAGCAGCGTCCTCTCTCGCTTTCTCCTCCCACAGCCTCTTCAATTCCCGCACCGGCACGCCAGTCGCAGCACTGCTGCGGCTATTCCCGATAAGCTGGCTCTTAGCCCGCCTAATCACGGGAGTTTTCTTTTCCGCAGGCTCCACTGCCGCCTGGAAGTTTGCACTCGCGACGCGCCGCAGAGTTGGGCGTGCAAACGTTCCTGGGGCGAGTAACTGAGGCTGGCCCGCCGAGGAGGCTGGGCGGAGAGAAGCGGCGGACGGGAGTACTGGCGGGCGGTAAGGCGTATATTCGGATCTTGTGCGTGGGCGGGTTGGAGGTGGAAGTTTCTGCTCTGGATTTGAAAGGGTAGATTTCTTCTCTAGATGCAAAGGGGTGGGGTTTTTCTCAGTTTGGAATTGCTGCGGGAATGGAGCGAGCGTGATAGGGTTAGTGAGGGATGAGGCGCGCACTGGATGTGGAGATGGAGGCGCGTTGTTATCAAGGGATGCAATATCTGCTGGTGAAAACAGTGGGGAAAGAGACGAGGTGCGGACTGGATGCGAAGAAATTGGCGCGTCGTACGTTGACGCTCTGTCATTGCGTGAGCTTAAAGGCGGAGACCGAGGCCCTTGGGGAACACGATGAGGAACATTCGGCCATCTCATCTCTCGCTCCGAGAGAGACAGAGGGCTGACATCCACAGGCGACATCTGTACAGGGCTATGTTGCACTGCCCCGTCCAAGTAGCTAGGTAACGGTTTCCTCTGTATCGCCGTCTCCTTACCTTGGTTTTCCCAGCGTGGCATTGTCAGAGAGGGGACTAGCTTCCGGGCAATTGGTTGACGCCCAGGACCAACGGGTTCGATAGAGGCGAGTGACGCGAGTGATACTTGGCTGCGTTTGTGACCTGCGTCCGCAAGTCCTCGTCGCAGCGGTAGCTTCGGCGCAAGCTCTTCAATCCTTTCTATGCCGATTTCAACAAACTTCCGGATGCCGGCAGAGGCTTTTGCATCCGCAGCAACATCGTCAGATCGGGCCAAGGACCCGGCTATACATACTGCGAGGTTGGTCGGGTTCATTTTGTTCTCGGCACAGTGGGCGGAGATGTCGGCTAGTAGTGGGAGAAGGTGCCGAAGGAACAGAATGCGAGAGTACTCCGGTAGACCTGCGGTCTCGGCGGTGAGTAATGCACGAACAACTTCAAAGCGCACTTCGTTCTCTTCTTCTTCCGTCGGTCTCCTCGCAGGATCGGGATCTGTTGCCACCAATGACTGCATCTGTTCATAGTGATCCAACGGAATCATTGGTCTGGGTAAATTCCTATAGTAAAGTTTTATGAGACCGGCGGCTATATGGGGTCCCCAATTGTCCCAGATAAGACTCGTCTTGCGGTCGTAGCAATCACGGGCACATTCGAGGAGGGCCTGAGATGGGGGGACTCTAAAGATCCCCTGAACTTGTAGACACGACTGCCGGATGTAAGTTGAAGTGTCAACCAAAACTTGTGGAATCGGAGTATTGTCGCCCACACGGGGAGGGTTGGCAGCAATGCGGAACGGTTCGCGGCCAAAGACAGGTTCTGGCGGAAATCCGGGAACGACAATCCGGTTGGAGAGCTTACGGTCGTGTAGGTAGACGGAGGGTGGGATGTTGAGCTTCGTGATGTCAACGTGAATGGCCAGGTCTGACAGAGAGCCCACTGCAGATCCGTCAGTTCACTATTCGCACCGATGGGATTTGTGGCGATCATACAATGAACGACCTTCTTCTTAAACTTGACTGAAACTACCCCCGCCATTATCTCAAGTATAGTCCCTACACACCATCAGCCCTTGAATTTGACACGCGGACAGCAGCACTCACGAATCCAGCTCTTTTCATGTACAACCCATAGTCTCTGAATCTTTTTCCTAACAGCCCTTCCCAGCTGTGCGTCGCCATTAGTCATGCTCAATTGTTCATCCTCGTCAAGTCGGCGAGCGATTTCCCGAAAGACACCAACCAGAGTATACGCCTGCAGAGTCCATTTCCAAGTCGGCCGGCCGCCCTGTTCCGATTTTTTGTCGCCTCCGCCGGCAAAGAAAACGACCGAGTAACCTTCTGCGGATCCGGCATCCACCAATCCATTCAACTCGTCATCCCCGGGCAGATTGCTTAGCACATACGGCAGTAACACGGTATAATCTATCACATTTGCATCCGGGAACGCGCTCGCGCACAACACCATCAGCGGTCCCCCTGAAACAGGGCATGTCCCGGAGCGGTACAGAATCTTCGACGCCAGCGCGGCTAAACCGGAATCGTAGGTAGGATCCGACAACGCAGGAGCTCTAAGCAATTGCGGAGCTATGAGCGACTCTCGCGGCGGCGGCGACGGAGAACTACCGCCGCTTGATCCCCAGGAATTTGATCGTCCGTGTCCGTGCGGCGACGAAGGACGCGGAAAGTTTCTGGGGATTCGCTCTGGCAACTTCTGAAACTGGTCGGGGATGTTTTGCAAGCGGTCAGGAACTTGACGAAGTCGGGTCTGCACAGAGTCGACGTGGGGCTGCATGGAACCGCGGAAGCGAGCAAACTGCTCTTTGGCTTGCTCTTTGGCGTCGTCCATGCTGGGCTGGCTGGCGACGAGATGGTGGAGGGATTGGTTGGTGGCAGTGGTGCGTGTGCAGCAGGTACTTGGGTAGATCCAAGGTTGAGTGTCACACGATCCTACGTTTGATCGTCGCTAAGAGACAGCGTGGCGTGGGGAATGGGTGCTAATTGCGATGTCAGGCAAGGCCTGCAGAAGATGTACTTCTTTATGTAGTGTTCCTCGAGATTTCCGACTGGTCTAAGTGTACATACATAGAAACTCGCGTTCGGGAGCGAGAACTGAGCAGCTATAAATAGATCGGCTTGGCGTTGGGCTGTGGCTGTATTGTGGCTTGCCTTGGCTGTTTCGTCGCGAAGCACACGAGTAACAAGGGAATACCGAACAAAGGCAAACCACTCGCGTAATTCGGCCGCGTGGACGGGACAAAGAAGATGTATGTGCCATGTGCCATGTATGTCTACGAAAAACTGGGGTGGAATGCTGGGATGAACCTGACCCTGAGTTGGGACCTGTCAACTCTGCACCAACACTCACCCACCCGCCGATCATCTCTTCGTATTAGTATCTTATTGCATTCCGGTATTTCGACTGTATATAGCCTCACACATATCTGACAGTGGAGATTATTCGGGGACTTTTATCTCGACGAGTTAGTGATCTAGTGCTGAGAAGATGGCCCCCGCCCAGACGTCAATTAGGCCTGTCGTTATACCGGACGTGATCTCTGAGATAGCTATACCACTCAGTAACCGCAATTTGATAGTACTAGTATGGAAGGCTCAGACAATCAACAGCCCATCAACCTCACGTGCATCACTACCAACTATTAAGAAAGAAGTTATCTTCAATTTACACCCAATCTCTATTTTAGGTATTTCTTTAGTCACCCGCCGGTGAACTTATAAAGGCGAGGCATAAATGCGGCGCACATGTGCAGCTGCACTTTGCGGTCTTTAGGGCCGTGGACGCGGCACAATCCCGGCTGCTTCGGGGGAGTGGGTATTTGCTTCAATTGGCGTTGTGGGACTGGCGTGCTGAGTTGAGGAACCAAGGAAGCTGAGAAAATATCATGCTCGGTTTCGCCAAACATTGTTGCCCCGCTGTACTCCCATGTTGGAGCAGCGGTGTTACGCATACCGACGAAGAGGGTGGAGGTTGCGACGTACGGATTCCTGAGGCGACGCGTCATACGCAGGGTGTGCTTATTGCTACCGCGGCGTTAGAGAAGGTTAAAGGGGAAAGGGAGGGTATTGAGGTGCTGAGGTATAGTAATGAAGAGTCAGCGGGGTTGTGATAGGCTGCTTGATGGGAGGCAGCGGAAGGGAGGCAGCGGAGGGGGAGGCGGCTGCTTATAAAGAGCATTTTGGGGAGAAGTGGAGAAGGGCGTGTTTTAGTCAACGCGTGGTGCTGAGATGGCATGGTGCTATTCGAGGGGTGTGTGAGGAGCGAGGAGGGCGCTGCGGGCAAAGGTACAGTAGTAATCGAGGGGACTGTCGCGTGTGGAGTACGGCTTCGACTTTTGGAACCCTAGATTTATAAAGTATAGATCCAATGTAGATGAGCAATGTTGAATACAAACAGACGCTGTACGTTGCGAGGAAAGTGGGCGGTCGAACAGTGAACACGACATCGATCCATGAGTGGGGCAAGAAGCGAGCGATGAGGCTGCATCACGCACGTTTGTTTTTTGTCTCACAACCAATCCACAAAACATCACATCAATTGGGTATCAGCAATCAACGAAGGACATCCCCCCCCCCTCTCCCGCCCCCCTCCCTCTCCCCCCGAGTATAGCACGAGCCTCCCATTCCCCTAAACCTCCTTCGAGCTGACAATCTCCTTCCCCGTCCTCTTGATGACTGCAGTAACTGCCTCCAGGCCCAGCGTCGGCACGGTGGTTACGTTGACCTTTTGTGTGGTGAGGTCCGTTGTGTAGGATCTTACACCTGTGCGAGGGTCAGCGTTAGAGCGAGCACTATCATACAGGGGCGGGGGAGGGGACGGAGAGGAACCTTCAAGTTTTCCCAATACCCGCTCGACGGCGCCGGAGCAGCCACCGCAGTGCATCTTCACTTCGAACTCGTATCTCTTGACATCTTCAGAGGTTGCTTTGGGGATTGCGGAGACTGCTGAAGCGGCGGACATCTTTGTTTCGTTGGTGAAGAGTGATGGTTGTGGTTGTTGATGTGGTTGCAGTGGTGACGGGCGAGAAAGAAGGAGGGGTTGGTGTCAGTCTTAGAGCATAGAATTAGACAACTAATATATAAGCTTTGAAATCAATGCTTCCCCTTGTTTCACACCCCCAGCGAGACAATTCAATTTCTAAATCCCCTCATCATCACTTGAGCTCGGGGAGAAAAGTGCCACGACGGGTATTTGTCAGCTAATAAGTTTGTAACTTGGTTTATTCAGCTCAATTGCTGTAGAAAACCTCAGGTCTGCTGATGATGAGAGGAACAAGGACGGCAAGGGCTTAAAGCCGATTCGTCAGACCCTGAGTCTACTAATTATTCATGAGCTGCAACATGGAACTGAACCACGGCTAATTGAGATAGCAAGGATGATGATGATACACAAAGTGGTATTTAGTCGTGTGACGACGGCATGTCAACGAGCTCGTCAGGAAATGTTGAAAAATATCAATTGACAACTACGAATTTGGTTGGAAGGCAAGTCTACGCACTAAAACGACAAAGAACTGCCTCAGTATTGTTTTTGGCTGTCTTTTTTTTGTCACTCGATTGCAGAAAGCAAACCGGCCTACTAATTAGGAAATTAAATACAGACACGAAATTGAAGCGACCCGGAGGTACTGCTGGAGGAATACCCAATAATTAATACTGATTAACTCCGTCTTGTATAAAGTATGATGTGCATCTAGTATCAATAACCCGGTGTCTCCTGCCACAGCAGAGGGGCAGAATAATCGACAGAACTCAGTATATCCTTGGTTATGAGAGACGGATATAATATCGAATACGAGGTGCGCGAGATCAATGTTTTAAGATCCTCTTTCTGAACTACGAACAGTTGAATCAAAAATCCACTCTACGTACATACTTAGGTACTTATTAAGTAAGTAGATGTTGCCCAGCACTGCTAAAGCATTCTTGGCCCACTAGCTATCGTGTTTTTTGCCATCTTGTAAAGAAGTAATCGACCATTAGTGTTGATATATAACTCGAACTTAGCAAGAGCTCCACTAAATCAAATAGAGGTATTACACTGGAGCTTCAAAGGCAAAATTTAGGAGCCGGTGCCCTGAAATTGGGTGTATCCGGGTTTCATCCTGCGGGCCGCAGGACCGCCTCTGTGGCAAGCGCGAGTGATATATAGGCTACTATAGGGAGTGCGGCCGGTGAGCCCACCCAAACTACACCACAACCTGGAGCCCTAAACCCTCATGCCTATGCATGTGGTAATATGTCGCACTACACATTACCACGACAACATGGCCGTGCATGTGTGCTGAAACCAAAATTAAGTAGGATCCCTTAAACCGCAGTGGTGGTTATATCACATATTCTATGGTGCGTACCTACAAAAACCACAGGTAACAGTGTATCCAATGTCCCCGCTATGTGTTTTTGACCCGCGGGTACTATCCACGATGAGGAAGTAGCCCAATTTCACTTTTTTCTTGTAATGCTAGAAATTAGCATTCTGCATCGAAGAAGCTTCTTATAAACTGTGCAGTGAACACAACATGTAGGCAGTGTGTATTGAATTGGGCTTTGGGCTACGTCCGCCTTGGCTAGTTTAACCTGTCTCTTCGCATCGCATTATATCACTTGCTTTATCAGTTTCGGCAACTACGTTCATCGCTCGAGGATATCAAGACTGAAGGCGTCAGTGTTCAGGAAAACGCCTTAAAACGCAGTTATTTAGGTACAAAGCAACATAAAGAACATCGCCACCCCTTGCCCTTTCACATCGATCACACCGAACTTAAATCTCAAAGCTCTTCTCACTTTCTTTCTCATTCCTCAAAGACAAAATCCCATCCCCCAAAATGACGTCCAATATATCTCCGGCCACCTCCACACTATTACCTGAAAGGAATTAAAGCTAAACATTTGGTACGACATTCGGTTGCATGGTGTGAGCGGTAAGTGCAAAAAACGGCACAGCAAGGATTGTGAGGGATTTGGCAGTGGATTCGGGTGATGCATCCTCCGCACTCACCAGCTCGCCCATGTGAGTGGAAGACAAACAGAACTATGGTTATTGCTGAAGCAATCGGTACGAGCGTTGTTCGTGAGACATCGCAGAATGCCCGAGTCCAGAGATATTGACCTCTTGATTGCGGGAACGCTCCAGCGGACTAGTTTCTGTAGCCCTGGCCTCCGCCTCCGGTGCTATTTCGTGGGAAAATTCGTCGCTCGGGAAACTGTCGATATCAACCTCTGTTGGGGTTTGGTCCCAATTGGATGCCGCTCAGTCCATTGCGACACAGGCCTTGCCGCCATTGTTCTCTCCCGTCCGTCACCATTATTAGCCATACCCTCACTCTTGTGAAATCTCACCAGAATGTCTGCGCTGGGTAAGATGTGGTAGATGGGCGACATCTTGGGTGTTTGAGGAACATGGGATGCATGCGATTGCAACGCAGGCGGAAGCGCCCTTGAATAGAACGTCGTCATCGATGGCATGTAAATCGGTAGATGATGCGAAGTTTGAGATGTCTGTTGACCCCTCAGCGGAAGACGATATGACAAAAAGACCCCCGGATTGTTCTCTTGACTTCCCCACAAAGAACCTATAACAAAATAAGGAAAGTAGATTTCAAAATCTCCAACACCAAGCACCGGGTAGAAGAATACGCTAGGAAATATTGCTCTCAACAGGTGGCATACGAGTAACGACACCTCACTCTGCTAGCGACACAAGAAAGTAAATCACACCAGCGTATAAAGAAACCGCACTGAGAAGGTAGAATAGCATTGCTAGTAAACGGAAGCTAATAATTAGCAGGCTATTCACAGTGGCAAATTATGCTTATATATCGGAACTTTCGAGAATTCATAGTTGCAATTGCAATATTATATAAACACCGCAAGCTGGCAGGAGGTGGGTGGGGTCAGTGGTATGCTAATTGATATCGTTACCGATAAGAGTGGAAAGGCAGTTCTTCGCTGCGGCCAGGCTTTCGGCGGTGTCGCGAGTGTGAGGGTGATCCCTTCCGAGGGCCTTCTCTTGGCCATCGAGGGCCCGTTGGTACCACTGTAGTGCCTCGTCGTAGTCCCCTTGTTTACTGAACACATGGGCTATGTTGTTGACGGTAGTGAGAGTGGAAGGGTGGTCCTTTCCGAGGGCCTTCTCTTGGCCATCGAGGGCCCGTTGGTACCACTGTAGTGCCTTGTCGTAGTCCCCTTGTTTACTGAACACATGGGCCATGTTGATG
>Ga0307514_10000682_pt1 | contig 60347 bp, 65 predicted proteins | sample 16_EM_MG_FD_203088 | JGI IMG/M metagenome (GOLD analysis project Ga0307514, IMG submission 203088) | Populus trichocarpa ectomycorrhiza microbial communities from riparian zone in the Pacific Northwest, United States - 16_EM | ecosystem: Host-associated > Plants > Roots > Unclassified | place... | reverse complement strand
GGCCCGGGGTTGAGCGGATTTCCAATACTCCCACTCCGTGAATACCCCGCCCATACAAAAGTCAAAGATAGAGAGAGCAAAAGTAAGAGAACAAAAGAAAGTAAGAAAGAAAGACAAAGTACAAAAGTAAGACTAAGTACAAGTCAAAAGAGACATACTCGGCATCCAGCTGGATGCTACCAAAGAAAAAAAACAAAACTGACAGCCCCGTGTCCGTGCAGTGACCCCTGCAACCCTAACCCTGCTCAACGTCACATTAGTGACAACCGCCCGCGGTCAACAGCCATCAACGAGTAAAATCAACCACAACTCAACAAACAAGATAAAGAAACACAGTTGCAGCCAAAACTAATATATGCCCATACTGGCATGGTGCTGCACAAATTTCTCCCTAGGCAGAGCCTTTGTAAGACAGTCTGCTACCATAACTCCAGTGGGAGTATACTCCAGAGATACTTCTCCTCCTTCTACCTTTTCCCTAACAAAGTGATGCTGAATATCGATATGCTTGGTGCGTGCATGGTACTCGGGATTGTGCGCAAGTGCGATGCATTCTTGGTTGTCTGCAAAGATGGTGATGGAAGGGAGCTTCTTGTACTGGCGATCCAGAATCTCACTGAGGAGGAAGCGAAGCCAAATTGCTTCCTTAGTAGGCTGAGTGAGTGCCATATACTCAGCTTCAGTGGAGGACAAGGCCACGGTGGGCTGTTTCTTGCTTGACCAGGAGACTGGCGATTGACCAGCTAGAAAGATGTAAGCACCAGTGCTATGGCACGAATCTAGACAACCAGCCCAGTCACTGTCACTGTAGCCAGTGATCTCTGTATCCCATAGGATCTTTGGATAGTGGGGCTGGGTCAATGGAGTAGCCTTGGGAGTCATTTCGAATGCAGAACACCTCATTATGTGCAGTTGCAGGTGTGCAGATCCTCGGATGTACCTGAGGATGTGATGGAGGGCTGCAAGATGATCGACGCTGGGAGCACTGGAAAACTGAGAGTCTGCTCCCACTGCGTATGAGAGGTCTGGCCTGGTAGCCAGCATCAGGTACATGATTGAACCAACGATGCTTCGATAGAGAGTAGCATCATGTTTGGTGAGAAGAGCTCCAGATTCCTTTCTGAGCTTCGTACCTGGACAGAGAGGAGTACTGCAAAGGTGGCTGGAGGAGAACTGAAACCGTCGAAGAATCTCCTCAGCATACCGCTCCTGTGAGAGATGAAGTCCATCTTCATCTCGAGTAACTGCAATTCCTAGAAAGTAGGAGAGGGGACCAAGATCTGACATCTCAAAACGAATATTCAACTTCTTCTTCATTGACTGGACAATTTCCAAATCACCAATCAAGACAAGGTCATCCAGATAGACCATAAGGAAGAGAGTTCGAGAGGCATTGCAGTATACACAGTGATCTGCTTCCCCTCGCTGCAGACCATGCAGTGTAAAGAATCCATGCAATGCCTTGTTGAGAACACGAGATGACTGTTTTAAGCCATACAAGTTAAGTTGGAGGACCACTCCCTCCTGGGGCCCCCTCAAAATGCCTGGAGGCAGCTCCATGTATATGGACTGCTCGTCGCGGCTCAGATCCTGCCCAAGGAATGTGGTCTTAATATCCATCCGGTGGATTTCAAAGTCTTGTGATACTGCAAGAACAAGTAGAAGGCGGAGTGTCTGAAACTTGACCACTGGGGAAAATGTTTCCAGATAATCGATGCCATATAACTGTGTATATCCCTTTGCTACCAGTCGTGCCTTGTACCGCTGGACCTCTCCTTTTGGTCCATACTTGATTTTAAAGACCCATCTGCATCCGATTATATTTCGATGCTCTGTTTGGTTTCGATGCACTTCAGTCCAGACTTTATTGTTCAAAATTGATGCCAGTTCCTCTTGGCATGCCTGCTCCCACTGACTTCATTGTGGGGAATCCATAGCCTCTTCCCAAGTTCGAGGCTCTTCGATGGATGTAGTTGCCGGTGCTACTGCAGCGTGTCACTTGTTGCTGCCAGTCTGCTGAGTGCTTTGTGACTGTTCCTCGTGGAATTGTGGGGTGCTGAATATGCCAGCATTCTTTCGTGAGCTCTGTCTTCTCGATGGTCCTACAACTGCGCTGGTTGCTTCGTCATCGACTGCTGTCCTTGGCGCAGGAGCATTGACTGTAATCGAATTCAGAGTTTCCTCATTGTCCTGACTTCGATTGGATTCTGCTGGTGGCGGTGTATCCAGTGCATGTGAGTCTGCCTTCGATGGCTTCAAGGCAACTCCCGAGTCCTTCTCATCATCATCCTTGATGATTTCCACAGGTGGATATAGCGCTGCTGCTGGTGCTGGAGGTACAAAATCAACATCCCTGGTGATGATTATCGAATGGTTGCTGTACACCCTATACTGATTTCTGCCTTCATAGCCCACAAGATGTCCTTTAATTGCATTGGGCTCCCACTTTCTTCGAAGGTCTTTTGTAACATGATGCCATCTCTTGCATCCAGAGGGCTTTAGATGGACTAGCGATTGGGCAGGCTTTGCAGTCCATAACTCATAAGGGGTCTTCGTTTGAGACCTGGTGGGAGTTCGATTCATAATATATTCAGCAGTCCTCGCTGCCTCAGCCCACAGAAAGGGAGGAAGTTGAGCCCCATACAGCATTGCCTTTGCTCGCCCAACAATTGTCCTATTGACCCTCTCTGCAACTCCATTCTGCTCCTGTGAATAGGCAGCTAAGACCTCATGCTTGCATCCAGAGGAGGCCAGAAATTCCTGGAAAGCATGAGATGTAAACTCCCCACCATTATCAGAGCGAAATGCCTTAATCTTCACTCCATGCATGGCCTCACATCGTGCAAAGTACTTCTTGATGCTGCCAAAAGCATCACTTTTCTTCTTGATGGGTTCTAATTCTGTCCAAGAAGTTGCATCATCCCTGAAACAGATATACTCCTTTGATCCTCCCAAAGACTGAAGAGTCATTGGTCCACAGAGATCAGAGTGAACCCTATCGACAGTATTCGAGGCCCGTTGAGCAGGCTTGGATGATGGATATCGGGTCTGCTTCCCCTGCAGACATGCAGCATATGCCTCGATGGCTGTGGAGGTTAATTTGATAACAGAGGCTGGGTCCTTGGCCAGCTGTGTGATTCCTTCGAATCCAATATGCCCAAGGCGTAGATGCCATTGGAACAGCGAATCAGCAGATTTCCTTGAGGGATGCTGGATGGGAGATGATCTGATGGGCACCAAGGCTGTGGCGAGAGCTGCAACAACCGGATTCATCTTGGTGTGAAGCACATATGAGTGTCCAATCAGTGTCGCAGTTGCAATGATATCAGGACCATTCAGAATGTGCATGACATGATCAGCTCTCTCGAAATCTCCATTAGGTGGTCCTGAACCTGGCTGGTTGAATACAATCTGACACCCTGACTGGTGGATCAGGCAAAGAGAGAGAAGCGAGCTGAATCCAAGTGATGGAATATGGAGCACATCTTTGAGTGTGATGTCTCCAGAGGGCAGGATAGTAGGTGATAAAGTAACCCTGCTGGGAGGTCATATGGTGTGAGGGTCCACTATCAACAATCCATCGATTCAGAGTGGGAGGAGAGTATGCAATATCCTGTGCATTGACATGGGCCATCCAAGCAACAGCCTGCCTCGCGTTTGCAGACCCCTGGCCCCTTCGATCCTCCTTGGCAATCCTCTTCTTGCAGTCCTTTGCCCAGTGTCCTTTGAAGTGGCAGTAGCTGCAAGTGTCCTTGGAGCGGTTCCCACGCCGCTGATTGTGTGTCCCCTTTGATGGCTTCCCATTCTCCGCATAAAACGCAACTTCTCTCCTGGAAGCTGCCTTCCCCCCAGCGAGCTTCTCATGGTCCAGAATCAGTCTGGATGATACCTCTTCGAAGGTCAGAGACTCAGCGTTGGTAATGCTAGTTCTGAAAGGGTGGTACTCCATGGGTAGAGTGTTGAGCAAGAGGAAGATCTTGTCATCGTCCTCATAGGCTGCGCACCCAGCACTGAGAAGCTGGTTGAGGAGCTTCTGCAATTTCGAGATAAAGTCTGACATATCCTCCCCCTGGTACTGTACCTTAGACAGCTCACTCCTGAGAAACCAGATTCGTTGCTTGTCCTTCCCCTGGTACCGCTCCTTCAACATCTTCCACACAGTCGCTGGATCACGCTCAGTAGAGTACATCTCTCGGTGATTGGCATGAACCATTCGTCCTAGAAGTCCACGGACCTTGGTGGCTTTCGTGTCCCATGCCTGCTGACTGTCATCCAACTTCGTATCGATGGAGGCACCAGAGGAGGTGGAGGTGGAGCCAGATGGAGTAGAGGAAGTTGGTGCCGATCCAGTGTCCTCCTTGGTGGCAGCAGGTCGAGGTTCCTTTCCTTCGATCAGTGCAAGCCAATCCTTCTCCGCAAAGATGTCGGTGGCAGCAAGTAGCCAATTTCGAAAATCAGAATGGGAGCTGAGAGGCTTGATGAAGCCAATGGAAGCCAGAGCAGAGAGATCAGAAGTCATCTTGAGATGTGATACTAATAGCAAAGGAGAGATAGAAGAAGCGAGGAAGGGATAGGAGCAAAGAAGAATGCAAAAGGCAGTGAGGTGGAATGGGAATGTACGACGATGAGTTGGTTGAGAATCAAGAAGGAGGCAGAAGGAGGACCTTATATATGAAATCCTTTGGTGAAAGGACTGATCTGAATGTGTTCAAATGGCGTACCAAGCGCCAATTGATCAGAATACCAGTTGATCGGAATACCTGTGTGGGGAGCAAGAAATTTTCTTTGTGAGGTATTTCTGTGCTGGAAGTCACCATAGCGCGGTAAGTGACCAGGGGTGACCTAAGTGGCGGCACCACTATCACCGGCGGTTGCACAACTAGCTCCACCCTTAGAAGCACTGCTGACAACAAACCTAGAAGTTCAGAGAAGGGAGAAGAAATGCCGCAAGAACGTAGTTGTCGGAGATTGTTGGGGCCTGAGCGAAGGAGATTGAAAAATCTCAGAACAGAAGGTCGGGAGTGGACCTTAGAAAACAAATCGGAAGCTCACTTGCAGTAGTGACTTAGACGAATAGCATTCCCCGATGGCAAGCTCAGAACGGAAGGTCTGGAGTTGACCTTAGAGAAAAAAAAAAAAAAAGCAATGGGGGGGTGAAAGTCTTAGACTGACTCAAGCGCTGCGCTGTCCGGGCTCATAACCTGTTAGAAATGGTAGTGGGCACTGTGAGAAAGTCCAAAAGTGATATCGTTCTCTCTTCTCTAGCGGTCTGTCTATATACAGAATGACAAGGCCACATTGGCTGCTCCGCAATCGGGCGGACTCAGGCCCGGGGTTGAGCGGATTTCCAATAGGCCCCCCATATCATTTTCCCCCCTATCATTCTCCCATCCCTTTACCGTCGCCGAAGCTCCAGCATATCGAGAATACATAAGCGTGGCTGGTGGGGAGATTAATCTTGGTGCTTTTCCCGGTCGCCCTGGTTCCGCATCCGATTCATCAATATTCATAGGAGTTGCGTTGTCCTTTTCGACTTTCTTCTCCCAATTTCGAGTTAATATTTCTCTAGCCAATGGTGTTCCCACCCGCTTGAACAGTTGAAACTGTTGTCGTGGCCTGATCGTAAGATCCTTTTTTGGTGTTTGGGGCGTCATTTGTTGCTGCATTTCCAGGTCTGGCGCATGCCTCCTAACTTCCCCCAACTTTTTATTTTCCTCCACAAGGCTCGCAACGGTTGTTTTGAGCATCGACCCTTCAGTCTTTAGGTTGTTGATTTTCGAGTAGAGTTTTGCGAAATGTCCCTCCATGACTTTGATGACAGCTGTCCCGACTATCTTCTCTGCCACATCCTGAGACATATTCTCAATCTCTTGCTCCTCATTCTCAAAAAGGGATTCGGACATCATTTGTTGTTCGCTGGGAGTTTTAGAGACTCCCGAACTCGTAATCGTCTCGGGCGCAGGCGTCTTTTTCTTGCCTTTACAATTCTCCATTTTGGGCTTTTTCTTCCCACCAGAGGCGAAAATAGGAAGCATCGAGGAAGCGACCGTGTCGCTATCGTTGTTGAAATCGTAATCAGAATGGCAGGAGGAATCATCCGAACTGGATTCCCACAAACCATCCTCTTCGAGTATCTCCCTTAAAAGGCCGAAGCGGGAGGAATCGGTTTAAGGTGTAAAAGTAACTGACGGACCCGTGCTGGGCATCGGAGTCCTCGAAGGGCGCCCACCTCTAGGCATTGTGAGGCCAAAGAGGAATTACGGGGCGGCTTATTGTTGGCCAACGACTCACGGCTTGGCAAAAGCTAGCGGTGAGGTGGTGTGTCGAGGTGTCGGTGATTCTAAGAAGTGAGTACTTGGTGGTAAGAGGGGATTATAAGATTGGGTAACAGACGTTCTTCAGCTAACATCGGTTCTGCCATTTCTTCACCACCAACGCCAAAAAATTGAACAAGTAAAAACCCGGTGAGGGCCAGCATTCAGTGGTTTGTTGACTAGGGATTTGGCCCGGCGGCTTACGGCCCCCATTGGCCTCGCCTGCCCCCACCAGCCTCGCCTGCCCCCACCGGTCTCGCCTGCCCCCACCAGCCTCGCTTGCCCCCATCGGCCTCGCTTGCCCCTGTCGGCCTCGCTTGCCCCTGTCGGCCTCGCCTGCCCCCATGGCGAGGAGGACGGCTCGGCACTGGTACTCGGCATTGGGCTCCGGCTTTGGCAGTCGGCATTGGGTTTTCCTTCTCTCTCTTTCATATATAAGTTCATAGTTTTCCTTCTCTTTGGATAGACAGACAATTCATCATCTTCTCTTCTTCTCCATCATCTTCTCGTGTCAACATGGTTGCGATCTTGTGCCACTGTTCTGAGTGAGGTTGGAGAGTTTAGGTAGAGCGTGAGGTATCAGCAAGGCGCTGTCAGGGGGAAAACAGCCGCACTGAGAATAGTAGAAGCGGGGTAGGTGGTATGTACGTAGCTCCAACGTTGCTCCTTGGCGATACCTCAACAACACTTTCCGACGGAACACTCACCTCACCTCTTATCGGGGCGACCTCCCTAATCTCTCTATACTGCTCGCGAGCACAGCACACCGTGAAAACTTTACCTCAGCTACATAGCAGCACCTCTTAAATCCGTAACGACTGTACCAGTCTGAAGTTACGACGAACCCCGACACTTGTGAGGCACTTGTACTACGAAAGTGAGGCTCTGCCTGCCCACGAACGGTGAACGCTCAATGCAAATTACCTTCAAGCAAAGCGACGATGGGCTCTACCGATCCAACCAAGCATCGATTTGTAGTAGGTGTCGACTTTGGAACGACGTACATTTCCCTCATTCCGACTGTTCTCTTAATTTCGGTGTTCCAGCTTCACATCAGTTGCTTTCGCCCACACGGCATGTCCTAATGATGTGAAGCTCGTACAGACCTAGCCAAACAGCAGCGTACTGAGCCCTACCCCAGACCGGGTCCGTCCGGACTGGTGAAAACACTGTCAAGGAGAGCCCGCTGGCCCTTACTCCTCGGCCCGTTGCCCGCCGGCTCTTGCTCCTCCGCCTGTTTTGGGCGGGACTTTCCCGACATCAGTGGCTGCCAGGAAGTCCATCACTGTGTTGTCGCATTTCACAATGTAGAGCAGCTCAGGGACATTCACGTGTTGGCATCTGCCCGATCTGCATCCTGTCCCTTGTCCCACCTCTTTCGAGAGCGTTTTCTCCGGGTCTTTCCATCCGCTGCAGCGGCGGAAGAGATGTTTCCACGGCTGGGCCGTCCTGCATCTGCCACCGCACTAACAACATTTGACATCGTCTTGGTGCCCAAACCATTGTAGGTACGTGCCCACTGGCACCTGTCTGGACTTCGGTCAGTAGAATCTGGCTGCCAGAGGCTTCACGCTATTCATTGGGATGGGTCTCTTGCTCCCAGCTTTGCCTCTCAGCCAGTAGCTATGTTGTTTGCTGAATTTGTCGGCCTCCCACTCAGCATTCGCCGCTATCTTTGCTTGGCAGATACGTCTGGTCCTGTTCGCCGCTGTGGTGTACACTCGTTCTCCCAATGTGCCTGTCGTGCGGGACTCTCGCACTAGATTCGCTTGGCGATCTGCTTCCTCATTTCCGGGGATGCCAGTGTGTCTCTGGACCCAGTGGTTCTCTGTTTCAAGGCTTCGCGAAGAGTACACGCGCTCCGATATTTCACCTGGCTAGAGGCTGCCCGGGCCCTGATTTCAGGTACTCCGTTCGTCGAATGGCCCTTTCGAGTCGCTGAAGACGGCTACCTTTGTCACTCTGTGTGACTGTAGTGTCTTCCTCTTCCTCGCTGACCCCTTGGAGAGCGAGTCCTATTACCCACTGTGTTTCATCATAGACCTACATTTGTCCAATGCCCAGGTGGCTGCAGAAGGGGTTCCAGTGGTCTCAGTGATTGCAGACTGCTGCAGCTCCTACTCTGCCGTCATCGGATTGCGACCCGTCTGTCCACCACATCCAGACCCCTGCACCTACTTTGGCCTCTTATTCTCTCGCCCAGTGGATCGCCTCTCTCTTAACCGCTGTGTCTTTGCTCAGTATGTTCATCTTGACAGCCGGCTCTTCATAAGGGTTAGGCCAGCGCATGATCTCTGCTTCCTGGTCTCGCTCATGCTTATTTGTGATAACACTGCATATCGGTGAGTCAGATGTGGGGTGGTTGTACACTGCCTTGAGTTTGGAGCCTCACTGTGAATCGTTGCTGCCTGGCGTCCAGGGCTACTGGCACAGGTGTGAGCACTGACTCTCTCATAAGTGTGCCCATTGGCGACGTGGGGAGGCCGCCCAGGGTTGATCTAGCTTGCTGCTTAAGCAGGAGTTGAAGGTCGTTTCTTCTGCCGATTTCCCTCGGGTCCCACCAGAGCTCTCTTCCATATAACGTGATGGGATGAACGCAGGCTATCCGGACGGCTTTTACTTGCTCTGGGATGATTCCGTGCATCTACGTGAGTACATGGCACGGGGCTGCTGCTGCCGTCGGCTTTTTCATGGATCGGTTGCGATGCTCTTTGAACATCAGGTAGGCGTCCATCCAGACTGCCAGCAATTGTGTCGTCTCTTTGTTAAATCAGATGAAGCCGTTTCCTACCTTGATTTTGGCGGTGATTTTGGGCTAGAAGTGCTTCTTGTGGCCTCTCCTGCGTGTCAATAGTGCTGCCTCCGACTTTGCAATGTCAAACTGGAGATCTCGTCTGGTGGCCCACTGTAACGGTGGCACATGACTCGGGGCCAGGGAATTGCCATTCTATAGAGTCGGCTCGCCACGAGCCTTAGATCTCTAGCGATAATCTTAATATACATCTACACCTACCATCACTCGCATCCATGTAGTGTTAGCAACGGTTCCGGACCGTCACTTCGGGTCCGGGTCCGGGTCAAAACCGAACCGTTGCCAAATTGGCGGTCCGGGTTGTCAACACACCCGAACTGTCAATTCGGGTACGGTTCGATGCAAATCTCCCAACCCATCTGGACTGGGCGGGTTGTCAGCGGGTCGCCCAGCGGGTCCATCTGTAGATTTATATAATGTTCTTGTTTTTGCAGTTGGATAATTGAACATTATTAAAATTAGGTATTTGACAGCCAATGATCTCTTTTTGGATGTTTTGGAATCTGTGACATTGATTATTTTGGAATATGTGTTTTGCCTTCTACCCGTTGCATTTTTAGCTAGAGAGGTAGTCAATAGTTTTGTTGTGGGCGTACCTATGGGGAGAAAGCCTTGATTACCCAATATGCAAGATCAAATATTGTTGGCGCTCCGTTGACGCTAAGTTTCATGATGGGGTAACGTATGTGTCATGCGTTATTTCAATTGAAAAGGCTGCCACAACTTCGTCTATGAATTGTTACCGCATTGTTACACTTAGATTACCCAAGATCCAGCACCAATAATCCTTGAAACTCCAATGACGCTCATTTTCAGGATGGGACAATACCTCATTTATGAATGGCTGCAACCAAACAACACTTTGTTTTGCCAAGGAAGGCAGCCATTACATCGGTTATGAATAGCAGTGACCTGGTCACTCTTCAATTACCGTACTTACAAGACTAAAAATCGTTGACGCTCCGTTGACATTCATTTTCAGGATGGGGCAGGGAGCCTGATACTATTATGTTTGATTTGGAAGGCAGGCAATACTTCGTTTATGAATGGCTGCAACAAATCGGCAGTTAGGTTACCCAAGATGCACCGCCAAAAATCAGTGACGCTCAGTGGAAGCTCATTTTCAGAAGGGGGCAGTGATCGTGTCCTTTACTCTTTTGCCAAGAAAGGCCGTCAGTATGCATGTTATGGATAGTTCCGACCACGTCACCATTCAATTACTGTACTTACAAGACTGAAAATCATTGACGCTCCGTTGACGATTATTTTAATGTACGGTGAAGTCAAGATCTGCTCCAATTAATAATTGCAGTCTTAAATAATTGAACTTCGTGGATGCCTTTCAGCATGATTAGGACTTGGATCAATGGCAAAGCCGAGCCCAGTAATATTCCAGCAGTGGTCGCTCTCATCCGGTTAAAATTTATATGTTATGCCAAATGATGCATATTGCTTGCTACAGGTTCGTTTGTTAACGAATATTTTCTCGCGACTGGTCAACATTCTTCTGTATTAATTCTCTCAAAAACATTCGTCGTCAAACTACATAATGAACTTGGTGATAATACATTGACACATTCTGTCCTACTTTTTTTTGATCCCCTTATTCCTCCTCGTTTCCATTATGTTGACCGTCACTAACGCCTTTTCAACCTTCTTCTTTGATTGTCGTATAGGCCGAATCAGTCCAGGAACATTTGGTGCCGCACTCACATTCCGCACCTCCAGGGTTTGTGAAACCTCACTGCCGTTGTCGTGGTCCGTATCTGATTCATTGTCCGCCTCCCAGTCATCTTAGCTGTCGTTTGGATTATCCAAGTCCCCATTCCAGTTAAGCCAATTTTCGGTATCTGACATGCTTTCAGGTGAGCTGTCCTCATCACTTTCGGCAGGATGGCGGTTGATTCGTTTGATTTGGCGGACATTCAATACTTGAGTTCGTCCTCCTGGGAGGTCCTTTGCAGACAGAGCTGGTGGCACAGGTGCTTTTTCTGACAATTTGAATGCAGCCGCACCATCATGATGAAAGTTTGACCAGGATGCTTTGACGATCTCTTCGGTATCTGAAATATAACCTACGGTAGTCATTTGTTTGTATTGAGTGAGAGATTTCTTCTGTGTGGCTCGTAGGGTTTGGCTACCCTGCCACATCTCCAAACAGTCGTAGACCTTGGCCATTCTATGCAACTTCTTTTCCTCCGCCTCTCTCCTCATCTCCATGTCGTTCTCAGTGCTGTCTGTATCCAATACTGTGTTGTCGCCAGCCAGTAATCCGCTATCGGCTTGAGCAAACTGCCTTACTAAAACTTTTTCGCGAAGAGTCTCGCCAGTGGTTTTCGACTGCCTCCACCCTATCACATCCTGCCCAAGGGGAAAACTGGCCTCCACTCCGACACCGTGAGGTATGATGGAGAATATGTCGCGTGCCACATTGGAGAGATCGGCGTACTTTGAGTGCGTTTCTTCTTGCTGCCGCCACCGGCCGGTGATATCCGGTAACGAAAATGTACTGCTAATGTCCATTGGGTCGGAGTGGTAATCATTAAGATTCGGATTAATTTGCCCCCAGTTCTGTGGTAATTAAGGAGGAGAATTCAAATAGAGCCTCGCGGCTGTCAATAAACGTGCTGCACGATCGCTTCATCCAGGTGTCGTTTCAGCCACATTGGTAGGCATTAAGTATTCGTCGTCATCGCTGGACAAATCGTATGGATCATAAGAAGATTGACCAGATCTAGAAGCCATTTTTAAGGAGCTGAGATTGTTGTTCAGTGTGTTATCGGACTTAATGACCGGCAATCGTCTATGTTTCACGCAGTATTCGTTCTCCACATACTTCAGAAAGGCCTCCTGGTATTGGGTAGTATAAGAAGTCTCATCTTCAGGATTGATATCCATGCCCTTGTCCCACTTCCTAAAAGACCGCAACTTCCGGAAGGGATCAAGGATATGTGCCGTAATGAGGAGCATACCAGTCGTTGGAGTGACTTCAGTATAATATTTAGATAACTTTTGCCGCGCACACTTCACAGCGAAGAATAAGTCTTCCTTCCATTGTGTCTTTTTCTTCGCCAAAGCTCGCATCACGCCATCAATGTGATCAAACATGTCATTGTAGACAGTAATGACGTGATGAAGTGTAACGGTATGCCGTTTCCACATCCAAAGAGTCCAGTACCGGAATGGCCGTAAAACCTCCATCACATACTTGACAATCGTCCACTCATCCTGAGTCGTGAAGAGCGGCCGGTAGTCACTATACTTTGGGTTTTTAAGCCACTCCTGGGTGAATTCACGGAATCGGTAGACGCGCTCGAGCAACTCCAGTGTCGAGTTCTAACGTGTCTTCACATCCATAATGAGCAGTACTGCGATCCGGACTTTGGCTTTTTGACAGTGAATAAACTCGTTTCGACATCCAGGTGTCAGCATAATCAATACAGCAAGCAATCTCTGCTATATGAAGGTCAGTTTCAGCACTTTCATAATATGTTGAAATACGTACTTTCTCAATTATCTTCGCTAAACCTGGTCTCATGGCCGACACCTTGTTGATTCTAGCATTTCCCTCTTTTCAAAGTCTTTGACTCTTCCCAATGTCTGTGCTTTCATTCTCTCCAAACTGCTGATCGCGCTCATGGGCTTCCCAAGACTTGGTGCGGCCTTTTACACCCAGACTGCTCATGAATGCGCCCAAAGACAGCTGAATGACGTGCACCATGCATGGTATATGGTTTCTCAATGCGGGCCACTCGATTCCAGAGGCCTCAAGGGTAGTTTGTAGTTCACAAGTCATCGAGTAATTTGAGGAAGCTTTGTCGGTTGTAATTGCAAGTAAACGGCCGTCAGTCAGTTCGAAACGATCAAGAACTTCTTTCGAATGTCCGGCTAGACGTGCTCCCGTACGCTGACCCTTGACCTGTAATCCCTAATGAGCTTTCGAAATAGGAAAAGATTGGGCTATCAACCTCATTGAATGCTAGTTGTACTTCTCGCAAAGCCCAATTTCGATCAGTATAGTAAGCAATAACTGACGTTATTGCTAATTGGTTCGTTGATGTTCATCCGTCCAAAGCTAAACTAACTTTATTTGTTGACGGCAATTGCTTCTTAATTGCATCCACTGTCAGTGTGTATTCCCTCCGGCAAATATTACTCAGGGTACTGGCTGACGGTAACACCCACTCGCTTCGTAATGCATTGTATGACCGTCGTAGCTCAAGGTTTGATATTGCGTTCCATGGAATATGTGCCGAAACAAAACCTAACATGAGGTACCGATTCCAGGTGTCTTGGTGAAATTCAACAGTTTGAAAGTCCTTTGCAGCCAGTTTAGAGCGTTTTGTCTGTCAATTCAGTAAGTATACTTGAAACCTGAATGGTCAATTGGATTTTCCTTTGCGAACTTACAATCGGAATTCCTCGACTTCCTTGCCGCTTCACAATGGCCAAAGCTATTTCATCGACCGTTGAACTAGTCAATTCGGTTACCTCTGACACTGTTAATTTGTTTAACTTTGCGATATGCGCTTTTGGCAGCAAGTGTTTGCCCATTGAGCTGGTCCCATGCTCTGATGGATGGCGCAGAACTTGATGACAAACGATATATATGATGCCGGGGCTGCCAGTCTCTTCAATTCCGCAATGTAAATAGAATCGCCACGAAGGCGCATGTGTAGAGTTATTCCAAGCAATAAGCCGCTTCGCGCCAACATTCATTGAAGTCCACCAAGCATCGAAGACGATTTGTAAAGTAAGGTCGCTTAAATCACGAATAAAGACTCGTTCGTTTTTGGAAGTTATCATAACCTCTAACAACGAGGTATTTAGAGATTTTGTATCTGACATCACGGTAGGAAATTGAACTCTGCGTAATTCGATCTGGGTGACTGTCAATCGATAAGTTATGGTTAGGTAGAACGCAGGTTCTTAAATATTCACTTTAGAGCTACAAGCAAGAAAAAAGTCAGACCTGTGAGACATCGCATGCATATTTGTGAAGTTGAATACAAGGGCATACAAAGACGAGATGGTTGCGATATCATTGCTAGCATTTTTGCCCATACAGGCAGTCGATAGTCCGATTTTGTCTCATCGCCGCTGCATTGCTGTCTGATAATCCAAGATGCAAGCCCAAAAATCGTTGACGCTCCGTTGACGCTCATTTTTAGGAGGTAGTAGCGATATCATTACTAGCATTTTTGCCTAGAAAGGCGGCCAATATTATGATAATGGGAGTATGCCGTTGCACAGCCCTTAAATTGTCTATGATGCAAGACCAAAAATCGTTGATGCTCCGTTGACGCACATTTTTACGAGGTGGTAGCGATATGGTAGTAGGTATTTTTGCCCATAAAGGCGGCCAATACAGTCATTATGGCTTAATGCTGTCGCGCAGCCTAGTCATTATCGAAGATGCAAGACCAGAAATCGGTGACGCTCCGTTGACGCTCATTTCTCGGATGGGGCAACGAGCATGTCGCTTGCCGTTTCACATCGAAAGCCAGCCAATTACTCGTCTTTAGATTCATGTGACGATGCAACCCTTTCATTGCCGAAAAGATCAAACTAAAATCGTTGACGCTCCATTGACGCTCCGTTGACGCTCACTTTAGATACATACCAACAGTTATTGGGTGCTCAATCATTTTGCATGACCGTCATAACGTCATTATTGACAGTCAATATGTTTTTACCATCCAGTTCGGGGCTGGGACACTAGCCGGAGATCGCGACCTAATCTGACTGGCTGACAACGCAACCGCTCTCACCGCACCCTCTGCACCACTATGCACGTCATCAGTCTGATTAATGACGTGGTTCCTTCGCATTTTTGCGCTTTCAGCCGGTAAATTACGGCATACAGATCCATCAACTAATTTTAGACATATAGAGCCGGAATTCCTGACCATTCTTTTTCCAGCTTGTTTTCCTCGATTTCCATGACGTACCATATGCAATTTTCAAAATCTCGGCCATGTGCAGCAGGTCTGAGCGGACAGTCATGCAGATAGCCGCATGAACTAATGCTGCATTGCGGCTGTCATTGATCCGGGTTCAGACTGCGCACTGACCGCTCGTCCTATGACTCGTATGACATCACTGAATTAAATTTTGTTAGTATATTTCGTCTCTATTTTAAGTTTTGCTTTCTAATGTAACTGTAAGTGGCTGGTCGATCTCGTGTTTGCTGGCCGTCTATCAACCAGATTTGAAGTCTAGAACATTCACATGGCCAGTTCGACCCTTGCACACACTCTGATGAAATATCATGTCTCACAATTAGGTCACTGAAATCAGGAAAAAGCTGACACGTAGCAAAGTAAATACACAAATTGCTTTTCCGCAAGATCGGTCTTCAAAACTACATATTTGGCTATCTTAACCTCCGGCGACGTGGGAGCCTTCACCATATTTTCGTCCGTATCCGATTTCTATATGGTAATTAACTTCGGATGCTTCATGCAGGCGTAAAAGCTTACGGGTTCAACAGGATTTACATCCTGAATCGTGATCAAATCGGTCGCCATGCCGGCCGAAAGAACCGGTATGAATTTATGTGACTGGGGTTTCTCCGAACCCAGCCCCATTTGACTACTTCCTGGTGGAGAAGTCACTGCTGGCATTGCCGATTGTCCTCGGACGATCTCAGGAGTCTGCATATGCTCTCCAACTGTTATCGGGGATGGTGTGGCTGTAGTCGAGTCTATTTGAGGCTTGACAACCGCCGGAACCATCAATTCGGCAGTCCCATACCTCATATCTCTGTCACGAAAGTCTTTGGCTGCATCCCCCCATCCCGGTTGGGTCAATTCATCAAGTCTCATCTGCTTCTGCCGAAAGCTCTCCATGCGGTGCTGTACCATTTTAGTGATTGTGCCCATCACCCAGCCAGGTTCATCATCATCACTGAGTTTGCCGAGCTCTGTATCTTCTTCATCATCTTCCTCGTCTTCCCCATCCTGCTCATCATCGGAACTTGCAAGATCGCTCAGACTGTCTCCGATAGCATTCAACATCTCTTCACACGTTGTTTCGGGCTTTCCGGTTGTGGTGCATTCGTTTTCAGCAGTCGTCATATCTCGCATAAGCACTGTCTCTGCGTCTTGAACTCGCTTTCTTGCCACAGCGGTCTCTCTCTCCACAAAATCCTCGATCCATTTCTCTTTCTCTTCATTGCTTAAATAGTTCATTTCCTGTCTTTTCTCCACCGTAAGCTTCTTTTCAGATCGCAAGCTGCGCAATGCTCCCAATGCTCGGACCCTTTCTGCCACCAAGCCACTCTTGCCTTCATTAGCTTGATGACGTCGACGTGTGGAATGCTTTGTCGATTTGCCGTATTTGCCCGCCGGAAGTGTAGAAATGTTCTTTTGGGAGCATTGACCATTGTATCGTGTGTTGACCTTGTTGTTGGGCGTGATGTTGGATGTGGCAAGATATGGACCACATGGAGGCAAGCCGAGTCTTTTATGTCAAGGTTCGTACGTTTGATCAACTCGAATAAAGCAAAATCTGCGTTTTGACCGTCATTTCAGTCGGAATAGTAACACTAATCGTACGTTATGACATGATAGTTAGCGTATGTTTCATATAAGATCCCGGCTATGTGTTGAGACAAACATCACCAGACGACCTTTCTGTCGCAGAATTTCCTTTTTATATCTATCAAACATGCGATATCAGCTGTCGTTCACTTCAATGTATCCCTGCACAGAAAAACACAAACAAACATCATCGGACCGACTTACTGCAAATCGCGGGACCGTTGCAATCACTTCCAACTTGTAGCGATGCACAGCAGGATGTATCTTGAGTAGAACGTGCAAGTTGACAGTCATTCATTCCCTTGTGACCTGTTGCTTACTATATATTCCTCAGGACTTTCCACTGTTCGTTATCATCTTCCTCACCTTTTCCACAACAGCAAGTCATGGCTCCACAAACACCTCAGCCCGGTGTGATTCAATCCGAATCGAGCTGAACAGCGGGCGCTTCATCCAATGCACACCTGGCTGAGACACAGCTGCAACGCAGACACCAGTTAGTCCACCGCGACGCTGCAATTGCAGGCACCGAAAATATGGCCCAGGACGCACATTTATAAAAAGTACGTAAAACCGGACGCAGCAATAATAGGCAGCAGCATGCTATCGGATATGAGTAGCTCCATATCGATATCGACGGCAGTCAACTCACAATATAATGTATGTCTGGTGTACGTAGAGAGCTCCGTGACCAATTTATCGCTGCCCGCAATGGTAAACCTCCATGGTCGTCGAAGGCATTGATCCGCACGGTCCGCGAAATTGAACATCATGATGTCATCATCACTGGGATTTTCGCGGACGAATTTTGTGATAAAGGTCCCCGGGAGTGGACTAAACAGGCTTTAAAGACTCTAGAGGAGGCTACGGAGTCGTATATAGTTGAGGTAATAGCCAAAGCTTCGATTTAGAAGAAGCAACTAATTTGTTGTAGGTTTTCAACATGTCTGCGACTATTGCGAGGCAAGGAGGTCGGGTACAGGTGGAACAGTCCGACATGCGCCTGGCCTTGAATATGGCGAAAATGGCTAAAGGCGGCTTTTCGCGCGATGCAATAGAGGAAACGCAGCAACTAATTAAGATACCTCGCGCCGAAGTCCGAGTCGAGTAGAAGGGAGGAGTTGAGTTTCCTGGGCATCAGAAGGTGAAGGCTGCGATGGAAAGACACCCGGCAATGGTTTACAAAAATCATACCGCCGGCAGCCTTCCATGCCAAAATGGTACAGCAAAGAATCCGGTGACCCGCTGGAGGCGCAAAGGAACCACCGCACCTCCTCCAGAACCGGCGGCACCTCCGCCTGGAACGCCACCTGCGCAACCAGGTGACGCTGAGGGAAACGAAAGAGATGAAATAGAAGGTATGCCATCTAGGTGTGTGTATCTGCATTCTCCACTTCCAAACACTCAATTTTTCAATCATAATGCATTTGCCAAGGAACGCAAGCGCGATAAAGATTTTATTCCAGATTTGCTGAGTACACTATCTGCTGCGTGGAAATACCGCTGACATTGATTTTGCAGACAACAACAGCCTTTTGGGTGAATCTGAGGGTAGGTACGAGAATTGATTGAAAGTAACGGCTGGGACACATTACTGTATATTTTAAAGGATATATTTATATGCACAATTAAAGAACAATATAGTGATAATGAAAACATACATGAAATGGATCGAACGACTGTCAAAACACTGTACTTGATAATCTATGCCAAAGTAACTGGTTATATAATGTTGATACGCCTGTGGCAAAATCAGCGTCCACAAAGCGTCAACGATTTTTGGCCTTGCAGATTAGTTAATCACAGCACGAGATAGCCACTAATGTCTATATATGGTGTTTTGACTGGTTTTATGGGCTAAAACGTTTAGGATCACTGAGTTGCAGTATTGAAAATGAATTAAGTTGCGATTGTCCGAGAGGCTGTTGCGGGACGACCTCTTGCTTATTAGACTAGAAAGGCTGCTAAAACCTGGTTTATAGAGGTCTGCGATCATTTACCACCAAGATTACCCAAGATTCATGACCAGAAATCATTGTCGCTCTGTTGACGCTCATTGTCATGATGGGGCAGGGAGAGTGTAGCATTCTCCTTTGCCTAAAGAGGCTGCCAATACAATGATTATAGATAACAATGATTAATTCACATTTTAATAACCTGACTTACAGGACGAAAAATCGGTGACGCTCAGTTGACGCGCATTTTCAGAATGGGGCAGCGAGTGTGTTTCTTTCTCTTTTGGGTTGAAAAACAGCCAATACCTCATTTATCATCATTTGCATCCAATTGCCATCTAGATTACTCATGATACAAGACCAAAAATCAGTGACGCGCCGTTGACTATCATGTTCAGGATAGGGCAAGGAGCGTGTCTCTCTTGTTTTTGGTTAGAAAGGCGGCCGATTCATCCGAAAAGGTCAATGATGTGCAAAAGTTAATATTTTGCGATTAACAGTAGGGTATCGAAATGCGACCATCAATAGAAAAACCTGAAACACTGAACCGGCGATTGGAACCGACGGGTCTAGCCAAACCCAGCAAAACCCGCGGGTTGACGGGTACGGGTCCGGGTTTGGCCTCCCAAGACGCTGGGGGTCGGGTTTTTGGACGGTTCTGGAACAGAACAGAACCGTTTTTCCGGTCCGAACCCGGACCACTGGCGGGTTACCCGGACCCGTTGCTAACACTACATCCATGTTTGCAACCGTATTCCTGTAATTACAACACGTATGCCAATGAGGCCGAAAGCTGACGTACGTGCCCTTACACCCACTCCATGCTCTCTGCTGTTCAGGCTCCAGATGTTTGATCGACCTGGTTCACGTCCTTCCCGGTTGCGCCCCATCTGAGGTCATCTACAAAGGAGAGGCCTTTGGCTTGCACTCTTTCTTCCACCCACTTCATCAGTCCAGCGGGGTGTATCGCAAAGAGAATCAGCAATACAGGAGCGCTCTGCGGGACACCTGTTTCCATGGGGTGACTTGGTAAAACATCCGCTTTGATTATCATTTCCACAGTCCTTGATGCGAGATAGCTCTCGGTGCTTGTTGTGAGATCTCCCTCTATCTTGTTGGCCTTTATTGCGTGGATCAGCCTTCCTCTCGCTATGCATGGGAACGCTCCATTGATGTCCATCAGGAGGACACCTGGGATGTTATCTTTTTCACGCACGGCGTGCCCTCTGTCGACAATGATGGCTGCAGCATCGATGTCTCATCGTTTCTTTCTGCTACCAAATCGGCCCTTACTTAGCAGTGCTCTTCTCTCGGCCTCGTCGGATAGCAGCTCTGTCAGTACTTTCTCAATGAGATTCCCCAAGCAACTACGGGGAGATAATGTTCAGTACAATTTCAGCTTTGTATAATCCCCCATGCCTGCTTGTCGAATCACCACAATGGGAGTGGGTTTCCAGACAGCCGGGTGACGGCCCGTTCAGTTTACTACCTTCGTTAGTCCTGCAATTCCTGTTTTGTTTCACTTCCAGAGTAGCCATATGGCTCCGAATGACAGCTTGTATGGGCCGAGGGCTTTCTTGATCGAATGCGAGAGCACGGATCGTTGGACCAACTGCTCAGTTATGGGTTCGGGGGTTTGGCCTGGTGGTGGTCGTACGTATTACTGAACCCCGTTATTCAGGGGGAAAGACTCTCCTCGGAGCATTTCTTCTTTTTCGGTAATGGTATTTGCTTGCTTCCCATCTCTGCGAGACAGCGCTTCCAGAGTGGCTCCCACTCGAGTGTTGGTCAAAATTGCTGCCCGTCCGCTCTCGCCTCCGCTTTAGGTTCTGATGGTAGGCACTGCACATCCTGCTCTTGGACTGTCGAATTGACTTCTTCTGTTCTGCTTTCGTTTGCCCTGTCCGCTCTGACCTCCTTCCCCTTGTCTTGTCTCTCCCTGGTGTCCTTCTCCTCTCCTTGATCTTGCCATTCTACCACCTCATCGATCGAGCGCAGATTCTTATTATCTTCGCTTTCTCACCTATGACTTTGGTCAGCGATTCTTGACACGATTCTGTCTCTTGCTCTACATCATGTCCTTTGCATTCCTCGCCTAGGTGCACTCTTTCTCTCTCCAGCTCCTTCCAAAGATGCTCCACGGCTTCCTTGTCCTTCTTTGACATGATGGCCAGATTCCATCCTCTGACGTAGGTGTAGTCTGCCTCGTCCTGTTTGGCGATGTTAAACTCCTACTCGATCACTTCGTGGTCGGAACCTGTGGTCTGGATCCCATTCAGTATGGTTGATCGAGTGATCGGTTGGGAGGCCACGGTCAGATCTAGGGTCTATTCACATTCATCGTCTTTGCTCGCCCTGTGGTGAGTGCGCTGGTCGTTGTTTCCAATCCCCAGCTCATACATGTCTCCAACCTCCTCCCAAGACATCGCATTGCATCACTCCGTGCATCTTGGGTCCCAACTTCGGGTTCCTGCATTAACGTTGCCCGCATTAATTATGGTACCGCCCAGTCGGATGGCTCTGGGCCAGTTTAGCTTCCTCGCCAGTCTATCTCCAGTCTGACTGTTTTTTTGTTGCTAAATATTGATAATCCTCGTCATCAATTGGCCTCTTCTGTTGACATCAGTCACCATGACATTCTCATTCGCACCCCTGCTTAGGTCTCTCAGTCTGTTCATTGCATGACCATTTCCTGTGGGCACTGCCATCCAAACTCTCGTTTCTTTTCTAATATCATATGCTGGGCGACTGATTCCAATAACCCCTTTGTCCCCGGTGGCTGGTACAAAAGTAATAAATCGGGTGTTCAATCCACTCCGGTTTATAGCACTGCCGTTGTCCACGCGTAAGATCTGGCACAACTTTGCTGGATTGCTCTTATTATTTGAAGCAGTGGCTCCCAATTCTATCTGATCAGTAGTCTCACTCCTGTCCACGTCTTTTGACCCCTCCGCCCCCGTGGCCTCCGCCCCCACCATCTCCCCAGTATCGCCTTGCTCTTCATCGGCCATCGGCTCCCATTCTCAGTTTCTTGTATATCTAGCCTACCTTTGGCCGAGCGACCCTCTGTTGGCTCACGTTACCTCCCACAGCTCTTGTCCATTTGGTCGCACCGTCCTGCCCTGGCGCGCTATCGCTATCGCCTCAATTTTCTTTGCACATTGCTGCTGAATCCAATATGATTCCCCTTGGAGTTAGGTCATCTTTCTAGTGGGTGGCTGTATACTGCCGTGTGTGTCGATGCGCACCCGACCACATTGCAAACGCGCTTGTACAATCAGTGTGTTCCGGCGCTGTAGCCCTTCTTCGTTTGGTGCTGGCAGCACTTGCTCTCGATGTGGCCCTATGGACAGCTGAGCTCGCCAAGGCTGTCAGGGCCCGGATTCGTGTCCAGTTCTACTTTGTCTCGTGCTACTGCAGCTATCACACCGTTGTTCACTAGTCTCTGTGCAACCTTCTTCCCCCTCACAATGAAGACCACGGATGATGTGATGATGTCTTCTCTCTGCTTTGTTTCCCTGATGATTCAGGAGTTCAATAGCCATCTCACTTGAGCAGGAATCGCCACTCCCTCAATCTCTGACTGAATATCCTCTCTCATTTTTTGTAGCACTGCGTTGCCGTTGCCCATGTATCTCACTGCCGGGACAGTGTGGATATTCAGTCTTTCCCAAGATTCAATTCCTTCCACATCAATAATCCCCTTGTCCACTGCTCTGGCTGCCTTAATAATCATATCTCGATACAGGAGAGCCATCTCTGCAGTTTCGTTTTGCTGTGTCATTGCAGTTATGGTGCCCATCGCATTCCTTCTCACGTTTATGCTCCGGATATGTACCGGGGCCTGCAGCTGGAACAGTTCTCAGTCGACTGATTATGCGATTTCCTCATCCATCTTGCTCGATAGCGGCATGCTTTCGTCTTTGCTCATAATCGGCAGTGTGACTGCCAGACTCGAGCTGGCAATCAGAGCCGGGCCCGGGAGTGGTAGACTCTCAGCTCCCTATAATATCAGGCATCTTTCTATGGTGTTCAATCCGCCAGGGCCTATTGGTGCCCTCTGGCTCCAAGTTCGGGGTGGGACTGGCTCCCACTGTCTCACAAGTGTTGGTGCTGTCTTTGGTTTGGGTTTGTGCTGCGGTTTCTGCTGCAATTTGAGCGGCAGTCTGGGCTTTGGTTACTGCATCAGCAAAATGTAAATCGGTCCGGAAGCCACACGCAAACCTCCCAGACACTCCGGTAGACCTCACCGGTGCTTCCAAGTAATTCCAGATGCTCCCCGGCCCCCCTGGAGCTAAGCAAAGTGCTCTCAGACTCTGCCAGAGCATTCTCAGGTACTTCTGAAAGCACCTGCAGTTATGGTGGTCCATTCAGGATGCTACGAGATTTGACTAATAGGATATTCAAATTTTGGAGCAGCTGAGACCTCTGAGCAGGAGACGTCGAGAGCAGCTTGAGACCTGTGCGCAGCTCTGTGGGAGACTCATTGCACTATTCTCACAGTAGTGGTTCGTAGGGTTCCATAACCACAAGGCTTTTTGTGTATTAGATTTGTCTTTGTTACAGTCACAAGATTCCCTACATCATAATATGGCATGTATTATCTATCTAAGTCTCTCTATATATATACATACAGCCAATCTGGCTGCAGACAGTACTGGAGCATAATCGCAGGAGTATCTGGAGACCCTGATTGAGTGAACTTAGAGATGCACTTGGAGGCCGTAATCTTGTGAACTGGGAGATATACTTGAATGCCGCGATCGAGTTGAGCTCGGAGATGCACTTGGAGGCCGTGTTTGAGCGGGTGTGGAGATGCATTTGGAGGCCGAGATCGAGCAACTCAGAGATGCACTTGGGGGCTGTGATCGAGCGAGTTGGGAGATGCACTTGGGGGCAGTGATCGTGGGAGTTTGGAGATTGATTTGGAGGCCGTGATCGAGTAACTGAGAGCTGCACCTGGAGTACGAGATCAAGGTGAACTCACAGATGCACTTGGTGGCCGTGATGGAGTGAGTTTGGAGATGCACTTGGAGGCGGAGATCGTGTAACTCAGAGATGCACTTGGAGGCCGTGATCGAGCGACTTTGGAGATACACTTGGAGGCCGTGATCGAGTGAGATTGGAGATGCACTTGGATGCCATGATCAATCGAGATTGGAAGATTACTTGCAGGAGGTCGTTCTGGAGGCGGTAGATCGGGAGGGTGGTGCGACGGCAGCTGTGACTCTATCCCTTGGTCAACTCAGAATCGTGGGAATGTAGAGAGTTGAGTACAATGAGGTTCGCCGAGAGATGAGAGACTGGCTGGGATCGGGAGACACTCGTTCTTTGTATGATACTGTACTCGGTGTATGCTGTACTCGGTGTATGCTGCACTCGGTGTATGCTGCACTCGGTGTTAACTCAATGATCATTGCATAGAGAGATAGATATGGATGACTTAACTTCATGTTCTTAGGTGATGGTAGAGAAAGAGAGAGAAGAGAGGAGATGGGGGGAAATCGTGATGAGAAACTGGTACTTAAGAGAATTCCGTGTGCGAGTCAATTTACCATTCCTGATAAAGCAGGTAGTACTCCCAATCCGGTGGGTAAAAACACCGATATGAGGTCTTCTAAACCCTATCAGGCAAGTCATACCCCTGACTTTTTATATCCGCTCGTATCCTCCATATTCGTTCCCATCTTCATCCCCCACCTCTCTTTCTCTACCATCATCACAGAACACAAAGTTATGTTATCCCTCTCTATCTCTCCATGCCATGATAATAAGTTAACACTGAGTACAGCATACACCGAATACGGCATATACCCAAGATTCTCTGTCTTCCTTTCATTCTCACGATTAGTAGTTGACGCCTGAATGTAGCCTCAGCTTCCGGCGTGCCTCCCTATAAGATCGACAGCCACCAGCCAGCTCTCCATGAGAGCTCAATGGTAAAGTCACCTCATCACATTCCCACAGTTGTGAGTTCACTGACTGATGGATAGAGTCTCAGCACCCAGCGCACCTCCTATCGACCGCCTCCAAGTACTCCAATCTTGGTCGATCATGGCCTCCAAGTGCATCTCTGAGTTACACCCTTGTGGCTTTCAAATGCATCTCCAAACTCGCTTGATCATGGCCTCCAAATTCATCACTGTGTTACTCGATCTCGGCCTCCAAGTTCATCTCCAAACTCGCTCGATCACGGCCTCCAAACACATCTCCAAACTTGTTCAATTACGGCCTCCAAGTGCATCTCTGAACTCGCTCGATCACGGCCTCCAAGTGCATCTCTATGTGCACACATTAACTGCCTCCAACTGTATTTCTGAGTTCACTCAATCGTCATCTTCAGGGGCCCCTCGAATTGCTCCCAACCACCGCATGCAGCCATTCCAGATATCCCGTGTGTTGATGGGTAGCTATATTGATACATAGATATATAGATGAGAATTGAAATTGAACACATGAGTTTTAAAAATCTTTAAACGATAAGTAGTAGCTATGATTTCCAGGCGCACCCGCAGCATTCCCAAAGCAGATGTTGTTTCTCCCAGACTGCTGTGCAGTGATTCAAGGTGCTCCCAAGCTTGTCGCTGGCGCTCCCAGGCTTGTCATCGGCGCTCCCAGGCGCTCCCAGGTGCACCTGAAGGCCACTGTTGTCGGTCCAGTCAACTCAGGGATTTGACCACCCTGGGATTCTGGTCCGACAACTCTCAGACACTCCCAGAGGCTCCCAGTGACATAATTACATTTTGCTGATGTGCTACAACTGTTGGTGCATCACTGGTCCTCCTTTCAGCGTTTCAACTGCATGTTGTGAGGCCTCTATCCCCCGGCCATCCATTCCCACTGTCTTGTCTCTTTGTTTCTCACGCACTTCCTGGCCTTGTGCTACTCCTTTCATGACCGTCATGATCATATTGAATGATTCCACCAGTCCAGACGATCCCGATCCGCGGTAGGGCTCAGTCTGGTCTGGTCTAATGGAATGATCGGACTGGACCAATCCACAGACTGGCAGTCTTGGACTGGACGCGCTTGGTCTGGACCGATCCATTTACTCAGATAATTTTGTCATTGCTTTTTCGCCAAGTACTACCGAAAACATGACTCATTGTCACTTTTTTTCACCACTCAACCCCGAATAGCCACTGTGATCGAAATTATACCACTTCGGTCTGTATATTCGGCTCCATCGAGAAATATTTTCCCCATTAAAAGACTAATCACAGGGAAAGTATACCCTAACCCTGGTCACCATGAAGGATGGGTCTGGACCGAGCCCAGTCCAGTCTGTCAGCATCTGGGATCGGTCCGATCCCAATCCAAATTTTGCTTGGACTGGACCTGGACCGGACTGGACGGTTCCAGTCTGGACTGATCCATTGGTGGACTGGTGGAAGCATTGATCATGGTTGTGATGCCCGCCACCAAAAGTATGTCGTCATCGTGGCGGGCATTCCACTTCTGGTCGCTGTCTTGCATCCACGTCCTTATTCCCAACCACTGTGCCTTTTTGCGGGCTGTCTGCACTTGCGACTAATTTGTTAAGTGTCCAACACTTCGGTGCATCGGCGTTAACACCTACGCTAGCTGTCGCATTGTCCTCTCCGTGTTGTTCCTCCAATCACTGGGGGTCGCTGGGGCCTCGCTTTTCCACCTTCTCCAGTTTCCGTACTCGTATCAATCTATCGGTTCAAACATGGTTGCTCCCGCAGTCCCCGCGATGGTGGGTGCCGCCACCAACATCATCTCCATCGCCACGTTCATCGGCGCGTCGCTCCTCATATCTGCTGCTTTTCCTGTGTCCAGGTCGCTCCTCTCGCTTACTCTGGCTTCGCTTTCTATTTCTGGGAGGGAAGCCTCTGTTCTGGGGTTGTCGTCATCGTAGGTTGATCGTTGGCTGACACATCGCATTTTCTGCCAAGACTCTATGCGAATCCACTCAACTGTGTGGATTCTCATGCACGCCCGCCTCTGACGGTACAGAAGATGCTGGGACGCTTGTTCCAGGGTCAATTCGACGTTAGAAATCGATTGTCGCTGCCCGTGTTTCAACTGCTATCATTGTTATTGACCTAATGTGCCGTTTCTCTTTGCCAGTATTTTTGTCGCACCATTGTTAATGTTGGAAGGTGACCTGTGTGGCTCAGTGTTCCTATACCACGCATTTGAGCAGTGCATTAGGGGAGTACTTGGTGATAAGGTTATCGATAACATGAAAGTAAACACCTTTCTTTCGCGCGCCAGTTATGTCTTATAACTGACGCATTCTGCACTGCTTTTATTTAGTTACGTTCAAAACAAGCAATGATGCATACTTCGGAGGAAAAATCAAATTCAAGTTCGGCAACATCACGGATATGGAGGAGATATACAAGGTGAATATGCTAGGTATACCCTACAATGTTGCCATTGATGCTGAAGATTCTTTCCATTCCATGCGACGGTAAATTCCGAAATTCCCGTCATGCATGAACAGCTAACCTTTTCTATATAGTGGCGTTGTCCAAATGATATTTGATCCTGTCGTGGACCGTATTGTCCATCTCATGGTGCAACCAGTTTTCGGGCTGAAAAAAAAAACTGTGAAGCAGTGGCAGTATGTTTAATGTTTATGTTTTATTGCGAATCCTAAAGTTGCCTGCATTAAGCACTGAATATGTAACGGATTAATATCGAGAAATCTTTGTACCCCATCCTGTGACTGTCATCTTATCCAATCACGTCTTTCTCCAATGTAATATGTTTACCTCAGTACTAATGCTGTGTTATCTAGGCAATACGTCTTGTTGGAGGATTTGATGTTGGCACAGGATGTGGCCCAATGGCTTTTGTGGTGTATGGGGGCATGCAGCCCCCATCAGTCTAAGGCGACAGGCATCAGGCCGGTGGTGTGTAGCACCCATGGGCTTCATCTGCCCCCGTGCTGAGGAGGAGTCCTAGCTCCGGCATTGGTTGTCGGCTCCGGACTCCGTTGTGTTACTTGGCTTCCCCATTTATAGTCTTTTCCCTCTATATAAGTCTAGTGTTTTCCCTTTCTTCTATGGATAGATAATTGAGCTTCTTCATCCTGTCTCATTTGGTTTCAACAGTTTATGAGCCCGGCTTTTCCGTCATAATGGACCTCTTCCTCTTGGTCGGTTAATATGCTCTACGACATTTCTGTGGTTTGACTTGGTGTCCCCTCCCTCTCTCCATGGGTTGACTTGGTGTCTCCCTTTCTTGGTTGGTTGACTTGGTGTCCCTGTTCCTTGGATTGCCTTGGTATCCCCTCCTGGTTTTTCGTGGGTTGACTTGGTGTCCACTCCATCTTGTGGGTTGCCTTGGTGTCTCCTTCCTCTAATGGGTTGACTTGGTGTCCCCTTCTGAGTGTTGGCAACGGTTCCAGACTGCCACTTCGGGTCCGGGTCTGGGCTGGAATCAAACCGTTGCCCAACACGTGATCCGGGTCGTGAATATACCCAAACGGTCAATTCAGGTATGGTTCTACGGACAGCTCCCAATCCGTCCGTAGTGCATGGGTTATTAGCAGGTTGTCCTGAGGGCCCGTCTGCACATTCATATAATGCTCTTGGTTTTGCTGTTCAACAAATGTATTCAATCAAAATCTCTCAACAGACATCCAACAATCTTTGTTTTTAAACACTATACGGGTTGCAACATTGGCTATTTTTGAATTAATATTTTTCCTTTTGTATGTTCTATTTAAGAGTACTAAGGCAGTCAATAGTGCAGGTGTGAACTCAGACATCCGTGTGATGCCTTGAATACCCAATATACCAGACCAAAAATTGTTCCCACTCAGTTGACGTTCATTGTCAGAATTGGGCAATAACCGTGTTGCATTTATTTTTACCTATAAAGGCAGTCATCACACCCATTTCGCCAAGTCACAACTAGATCAGTTTGTAAGTACCTGACTTAGAGGACTGAACATCGTTGCCGGACGGTTGATGCTCAGTTTCATGAAGTGGTAACGAATAGCTCCAGCATTGTCTTGGTTGAAAAGGGCGCCAATACATTGTATATGAAATAATACCACACATTAACTGTTAGATAACCCAAGATGCAAAGGCAAAAATTGATAACACTTGGGGAACGGTCATTTTCACAATGGGGCAGTGACCCTGTCGCTTGCAGTTTTACCTTTGAAGGCTGCCAATGCAACGGTTATGCTAAACAGTAATCAAATCACTTCACAATTACCATACTTACATGACCAAACATTGTTGACACTCTGTTTGTGCTGATTTTCAGAATGGGGCAGTGACTATGCAGCGTGCTGTTTTGCCTATAAAGGCAGCCAATTCAGCGGTTTTGCTATAAAGAGATTCAATCACTTAACAATTACCATTCTTACATGACCAAAAATTGTTGACGCTCCATTGACGCTTCGTTTCAGAATGGGGCCATGCCGGTCTCACTTGCTATTTTGCCAATAAAGGCTGGCAATACAACTGTTATGCTATATAGTGATGAAATCACTTCACAATTACCATACTTACAAGACCAAGAATCGTTGACACTCCGTTGACGCTCATTTTGCCATGCGTGTATTTGCAATATACAATCAATTGATTTTGCATAATCTATCATTCAGAGTGTTTTGGCAGCCTTTGAACTGTTTTCATTGACTTTCATCTTGATCACTACATCGTTCTTTAATAATACATATCCATATATCCTTTAAATTATACTTTACAGTGTCCACTAATTGTAGATAATAATACACTCCAAACATCCTGTTTCTATTGATCAATGCTAATCATCACTGCCAGGATCACTGAATAGGCTGCTGTGGCCTTCAAAATGAATGATAGCTGCATTACGACTTAGCAGATAGTGTACTAACCAGTGGCTGTTCCATCATCAGTCCGCAAATCTGGATCACAATCTGTATCGTTCTGGCTACCCCAGTCAGATGCATCAAGAGTTAACAATTCAGCACAGGGAAGAGCTGCATGTAAATAGGCCTATCTGGCCGGCACATTGAGGATTTCGGAACTTTGAGCTCCAATGTTGCGAACCCGAGGTGCAGGAGGCGTTCCGGGCCGAGATGGCGTCGGCTCAGGAGTCGGCTTTGGAGTCGGCTCTGGAGGCGGCTGTGGATTCTGCTGTCTGCGTCAGTTTGGTGGAGGTGCACCTGTTCCTTTGCGTCTCCAGCATCTCTCCAGATTGTTTGTACTCCCATTTTGGAAAGGAAGGCAACTATCCATTGGATTTTGACAAAGCATCGCTGGGTGTCTTACTATTGCAGCCTTCACCATGTTATGCCCTGGAAACTGAACACCTCCCTAATTCTCTTGTTCGACTTCAGTGCGAGGTTTCCTGATCGGTGTAACGGCACGGCTGCACGTGACGTGTCCAGGGCCGGGTAACACCCATTCTATATAGTCGGCTCGCCACGAGCCTTAGATCTCTAGCGATAATCTTACCTTAACATCTACACGTCTACATATATCGTCACTCGAGTCCACGTGTGCAACCATATCCATATACCGCCGGATGCTGGCGTATGCGTCCTTACACTATTATCGCTTTTTCAGTAGACGGATATGTTTCGCTCACGGGATTTGCGAGTTTACATCTATTCCGACACGTCAACTACAAGTCCACAATCGACTAAACCTGAATGCGACAACTCGGAGACCTACCGATTACACGAGCGCTGAGTCTTAAGACATTCATCCTTAATCAGGTGAATTGTCAAGAGCAGAGACAATTTCGGAGATGCACTCGGCAGCGAGACACGTTAGAGGCCTATAATGTCGACAATTGCTACCAGTCGAAAGACAACTCCTACAGACATCCGACAAGAGGAAATCGCATACGATCTATTGCAACGAGCACAATTACAATCGGCTGCAGTCAATTGAGCATCACCAAGCGATTCAGAGAGCGCGATTGACGAGAACGACTATATTACCCCTGAACGCGTACGACTGACGAGAACCCAACGAGCAGTCACCAGACGACGATATTTGAGTCAACGTTACATTGCACGATCATGTGCGCTTGCATTCCCATTTCCTGGAGGCTACCTCTCACGGTCAAAGTGCGCCTCCGGAGGAGAGGCTTTCTGCGAACGAATTCAGCCTACAGAGATCAACTACACGATGAAAGCACACCCTGAGGAGATGCCATCCGGCGAAGCTCACTTACGATGAGAATGAGGATAGCGTGATCGGATATCCGATGCCCACTGACGATTTCGGCGAATACCCACCGCAATGACCATGTATGCTACATAGAGCAAGATGCTCGCCATTCAATTGACACCTCCGAGGTCGATTCCGGTCGAGCGAATACCAATCCCGCGAGATTCAATTCCGTCACCAATACCTACAATGCTACGAACTCTGATGCACTGTACCCGACACCTAGCAGCGATTCGGAAGTACTACCAGTGGTGAACTATCAAGTGACCTGGAAACGAGCGAATTCCCAATTGATCCTGCGGTACTACGTTGACCGCCAGCTTTTCTCTCTCGAGATGGCAACCGGGTGTCCCAATGACTAGCACTGGGGGCCCACAAATACCGAGACTTCTTGATCTCGAGGCTATTTATACCACCTACTATGGGGTGAGGCAATGTTATAGACCACCTGTGCACGGGTGAGGTAGATGCATGCAATCTAAATTTTGAGCTCTTACGGTTCCAGCTCGGAACTAGTTGTTGATAATAATCCGCGGTGGTTGGACGGCAATTGACTGCTGATCCTCTAGACCCTGCGAGGAGTAACTCACGATCGTCCAGTTGTCAACCGACTGGCATCGTCCTGGAGCGGGCATTAGCCACGACGTGTGGAGCTTGCGATTAGGATTGCTAGAGCTGCGGTAGAGTGGAACCAAGGAGGCTATACCTCAGAAGTGGTAACCCTCGTAGGCTGGATGAGCGAGCAAAGAGCAGCGGCAGTAGTTGCGGCAGAAGAGCGTCCACATGGGAACCTTGAATGACTGCTACTGGCTCGCCGAGGCACGAAGGGAGTGACTGGACGGCGGGGCTTGGTCCATTCGTGGGCGAACCGCTAATGACAAGGCCTCCTGGATTTTACCCTTCATCGCCTCCATCTTTTGTTGATTCTTTAGCTAATGCAGAGGATAGAGCAGAAGCAGTCATACGAATTCGTGCGATCTGTATTTGAGAGATATCACGACTTGCAGACGGGCCTGAAATACTATGGCCCCTGAGTGATCGAATGGCACAATCATCAACGGATATTGGCCCGGAAGCGAGTATTCTCATACAACGATATATCACTGAGGTTGAGCGGTAGCCGGCCTCAATCAACCAAGCTATGAGAGACCTGCTGCACGACTTTTAGCAACTTAGCAGCCTTTGAACCTTACGCCCTCCTACCGGCTATCGTGACAGCCCAGGCTACCGACACACTGGCTACCGACGTGAAAAGAAAATCGTCGATATCCCAATGGTCGGTAACTCGGACCTGACAGAGAACGGTAGAGCGGAGGGCGCAATGGACTCGCATAAGAATTGGAAAGTCGTCTCAGGGGCCCTGACCTACGAAGGGAGGATATACTGCAAATATGGCTACCGAAGCAGCTCCCAAAGCTGCAACATTGATCACTGATGGGCTGGGCCTGCGGAGTTTATCACGAGGAATTGAGAGAGCTCGAGTGATAGCGCACTTGAAAGTATGGTGAGTATGACCGGTTACCGGGATGCTTACAAGATAGATATACCAATGCAATGGCCGCTGGCGACGGCGATGGCGATGATGAGCAGCGAGCGGAAGCAGTTCCGAACGAGATACCGAACGAGTGTAATATGGGTACCGAATCGGTCCTGAAGGAGATGGACTATGACCACCGAGCGTACTGAGAAGTCTACCGAATGGCATCACACAAGACAGTCGAGATAACTACGATCACCGAGATCTCACAGCGACGGATGTCACTGCCAAGGACTTCACATGGAGATCGAACGAGAGGATTACCGGGAGCCCAACCGGACAAAGCCACTGATGGAGATGTTTACCAAATGACAGCCGAGAAGCCTATGGATATTATACCGAAGCGGCCTACCGAGATGGTCACAGAGAAGTCGATTAAGAACGCAACGAAGAAAGATAGTCTGCAGACGAAGCTAAAGCCGAACCGAATTACCTGTCGAATCAGAGAGATTACGATTACAATCCCGAATCACGATTACACTGCTACCGAGCCACGATGGCAATCGACAATCGATATAATTATAAGTCGTCGGCGGAGCAACGAACATTTCAAAAAGGGAGAGATAGCCGTGTCAACACAATAAAGTCCTACCGACAAGTTGAAAGCCTACCGAGAGGCAGTCTACCGAGACACGCACCGAGAGTCTACCGAGAAGTCGACCGGCAAGTCTACCAAGTCGACCAAGCTGCTACTGAAGCCGCTTATCAAGCGCGCACCTATGAAGTCGACCGGATGGTCACCGAAGCGGACTTCGAAAGACGATTACCGAGTACCGATGACTACCGGCTGCAAGAGATACTCTATAGAGCTTGCGGAAGCACTGCACAGAGTTCAGACAGCGCTAGCGCGCTTGAACATGGTAAGTATAACCATCTTTAGAGAAGCTCACTTGTTAGATATCGACGAATAAGACGCGATTAACGTATACGATTGACGATCGCCGAATGCTACGACCGATGCCGGCAGCGGAAGCTCCCATCGATGCCAAGTCATGAGCGGATGCTCTACCACCCTGACGATTCCGACAATAACCTACGCCGAGATATACGGGCTACGGGTATGGATGGTCGGAGGAGTATGGGTTGAATTCGGAAGTGGAGATATGGAGGACGGGATCACTTTTGGACGTTTTCTTGTTTCTCTCTTCTCTTCTTCACTTCTTTGGATCTCGGCCCGGTACAAATGGCGTCGGCACGGGTTTTTACCACCTTCGGAGTCAATCAAGTGGAGGTGGATTTTCCCCGTGCGCCGGATCCGCCGAAAGGTCGCCATTGAGCTGTACCGATCGGTCGTGGGACTTATGGGTTCGTACGATTGCGTACGTAGGATGATTGTTTCATTCTTTGTTTCCCTTTCGTCTTTTCTCTTATACTGGCTGTGGCAGCCCAGGAGGTCTGCGCCTAAAGAGAGGGATAATGTAACGGCACGGCTGCACGTGACGTGTCCAGGGCCGGGTAACACCCATTCTATATAGTCGGCTCGCCACGAGCCTTAGATCTCTAGCGATAATCTTACCTTAACATCTACACGTCTACATATATCGTCACTCGAGTCCACGTGTGCAACCATATCCATATACCGCCGGATGCTGGCGTATGCGTCCTTACAATCGGACACAGCGTTTCCTCTAATGCGGTGTATGCAAACTCGCCTTTGGCCATTTTGGCCATATTCAGCGCCAGGCGCAGGTCGGACTGTTCCAGCTGTCCCCGACCTCCTCCATCCACAAAAACTCAATCTCCTTCATTTAATGTATTTAGTTCATTGCACCCACAAAATCAAAAAAATGAAATCTAGGTTACTCTGAAATCCTGCATTGCATTACTGTTCCAGAGTGTTCTTTGAGTAGTTGTGATGCTGTATTGCTGCATCATGGCCAGTGTACCCATGCTTGTGAATGTGACAACAAGCACTTGACAAACAGTTCTCACATCCTTTGACAATATCACAAATGATCTCTCGGCATACTCCTACTTCGCCCAAATCGATTTGTCCTCACGATGATGATAATACTGCTTCCATACTTTCAATGACGCGTGTTGATCTTGTTTTTGAAGACCCTCATCGCTTAATTTGAGCAATGATAGTTACCATACAGATGTGGTTCACAATATTTAATTTGTGGATACAAGATTGTCAGTAGCTTGCAGTTCGTTGTGGGAGGGGTATGCATTGTTGCCATTATGATTTCACCCATTTGAGATCAGACTTCAGTAAATCAGCAGTTCTATTACATTTACTACTAATACAATATATCAACGAAACCTCGAATATAAGAGCACACAAAGGAAAACCTACATCTGATCACTGACAGCATTCCTAACCTCCGAGCGACATCGCACCCTCTACAATCGTACTTCCATTGACTAATACTGTATTATCAATGCTGGTCATGTTGGTGATGTCGTTACTGTTGCTGTTGCTGTCACTGCAGGGGATGGGCTGGCTGCTGCTGGCGATGGCAGGCAGAACAGCTGAGATCCCCATACTAGCTGCAGTCGCAGCAACAAAGCAGCTGAGATGATTAAAAGAATTGTCGGGCTGCTCTATCAACTCCTCCGGAACTTAATCAAGGAAGTCCTTATCCAAGCTGCCCAGATCTTTGTGACGTTGTGCCAGCGCTGTGTCTGTGCGAGTTGAGTGGGTCCTTCGGCAGATAATGCTGTGGATATTATCTATCTTTTTGACTTGAACATCTGGCGAGGAAGAACGAAAATCCGGGGCGAGATGACCAAATAAATCTGTGCACACATTATTAACCGCATGATAAATGTTTCTTGTATCGCACTTACATTGTGCTCCGCCACCTGGACCAAACTCTGGCGGGACCCTAAACTAACCTGTTTCCAGGCTGAAAGACAATGGTGGATGCCTGTTGCGGTGAGGGCAATGAATGACTGGTTGATGATATCAATCAATGATCCATCTTTCAATTCCATTTGTCATTTGCCATCGAAGTCTGTCGGGTGAATCCGATCGACAATTTCAGTCGCTCTATATTGAAACTTGAACTCCTATATTGATCGTCAAGGCACTGATTACACATGAAGGGAACTTTGATCTTACCTCACAAATCTTTGTGGGGCATGTAAACCTGTTCTTGGTCAATAGCCAGGCTACCATTGTCCGGATCTCTGTTGGAGACTGTGTTCGAAATCGGTAAATAGAATCCATTGATGTTTAGCTGTAGTATACTATTGCTGCACAGAAGGAAGTGATCTTTGCGAGAGACTGATGCACTATGTCAGCGATGAGACCAATCGTTGAGATGATTCATGTATCACTCAAATGTAGTCACGTGGAGGGTCTGAGTTTCTCTGGGCTGGATCAATCCTGGTGATTTCCTCATACCACCAACTATGAATCGGAGCGGTCTTCACCTAATTTGTGGCAAAGGGATTAACAGCCATCGCATAATCAATCACTATAGGCTTCACATGTGCCCTGACCATGACCGAAACGCCTGAAAGGGTTGTCTGGGCATCGTATTCTGCCCCGATGATGTGGCCTGTCACTTCGTCACCAATGGGATACTATCGCCCCAACTTTCTACCGTTCCCTGGAACCAATTGCTCACCAGCTTCGTTTGAATGCTTCCTCTAGTAAATATATACATTAGTGGGCGGATACAAACATTCAAACATTCCGAGACACAATCGACCTCATGATGCTCACAATATAGATGTTGCGCCAATGTATGAGGTGATTGAGTTGCTGCGACTCAATTTCCAAGTCTTGACATGAAGGGATCTCTTGATCGCCGCTTGCACATTGCTGACCTGGATAATCGCTGAGAAGGCTCGTTGTCGGATTCTGAATTGTCATCTCAATGATCATTGGAATTGTCAGGAATCGTAGTAATATCGTCATCGAGATCCTCATCGGGGATGGATCATCTGCTTCTACTAGTGCTGGAAGGAAGAGGAGCAGGAGAAGTGCGGTGCCTTCTTGTCATGATTTAAAAAGGCGGCGAGTGATCAGTAAGAAAAATTAAAGGAGTGACTAAAGGAAATGCGAATAAATGTAGAGTCAATGAATTAAAGCGTTGTGTAAAGAAATGAAAAGATTGATATGATTAAAATCATTATCGTGATGCGTCTTTGTATGCTCTCAACAATCCAAGGATCTTGGCTTGCCCCGCCACCCACACTTCCAACTCCTTTGATGGACTGTAACTCGGAACTACGAAAGCCAGGTGACAAGCAGGCCGCAGGGTTGGTGATTGACTTCCTTTGATGTAAATTGTTATCACGCCAAGCTAAAAAGCTTTCACATTTTACTAATCATTCAGACTAACTTATGCTGGGTAAAGATATCGAACTAATAATTACATGATAGCCATACATGAAGTTCTATCGCTGCCACTATTCTATGCCTAAAATCAAAAGTCTCAAGGATTAATCCCAACATAGTCAACTCCCAACACAGCCCTTCATGCATGAATATGAATGATTTAATAATAAAACAAACCAAACACCAAAAAGTGATCCAAACCTTCAATAAAAAACTCCAAATTATCACCCATCTGTCCACCCTCCAAAGTGCCAGAACATTACACAACCACAACACAAATCCTTGAACAACCGTCCTGACAGTACATTCCTTTCTCACAATGACAAATTTGCTGCTGGGTGGCTGGTGGTACGCTTCCTATTGGCCAAAGAGCCTGCATTGGAAGGATTCGCAATGTGATCGTGCTTGGGAAGCCAAGCCACATCCTCATCAGCAACAACACTGTGCTCGTAATCGGCAAAGAGACTAAGAGCACGGTTTCGAACGACTTCAAGGTATCACTGCCATCTGATAATCATCTTTTGAACATTCTGTTCAAACGTTTGGAAGCCTGTTTTAGTCGTCGGGAAGCTGCTTGGATTTGGGTGGTGTGTCTCACCATCATCATCCGATTCCACTCCGATATCATTCATTGTATCCTCAGCCGGAGGTGGGAGGATGTCATCTCGTGGAAGGTAGCTGCGCCCACGATGCATAGGCGTCTGGCCACCATCTGCGCTGTCGGCTTGTTGGCCAGGATAAACAATGCAATAAAGTGTTGGGTTGCTTAATTTCATCACCGCCTTGACCCATCCAGCAGTAGTATTGTTATCGATGATTGGGGTAACATCACGGGCATACGGACCACCATGTCCATTAGGCTCCTCCAGGCAGTCCCAAAGCTCTCAGTTTCTCTGGCTGGGGTCTGGGAGACCGGTGATTGCAGCATTCTCCATTGATAACATGGTCATATCGAAAATTAATGTAACTATCGAAAGTATAGATTCATCATCCCCAGGCCAGTGCCAGGAGCAGACCTGAGTAGTGTTTTCACTCACCCTTTTCCAAGCAATGACAGGATCCTCATAGGCGATGATGAAGCTTGATGGCTCGACAAGGAAATCATTTGAGAGGTCGCAATGCAGTTTTATTGGCGAAGACCTGTGACGCGAAGTTTCTTCCTCGTTGTCTTTGTACACATCATCAGGAAGAGTACAAGAAGCATCGGGGCGATGAAGTACATGCCAAAGTACATTAGTTTCCTCATCTTAGTCCGGGTTTCTTCGGGCTTATTCATGCTGTGGCAAAGGCCAACCTCCACACCTTTGTCCAGTACTACCTTGAGTTTCTGCCCATCGCCGAAAGTCTTATCTGCCATGTACCGTTTCCAAACCCTCCTTTCAGACTACAGATCACTGATTCCTGCACTGAAACGATCGATTAGGAGATTCCATTGCTTGGGCTCGGCGCCTTGCTTGTTGATGATGCTGATGGACTGCGCAATCTCCCAGATGCCCTGCCTCAGTTTATTATCTATCCGTTGTGTTGTCCAGCCACCCTTATCCTGCCAAATCCCCATGGTTTCAGCTGCCCTTGGGCTGACTCCAACACTAGCTTTCTCGGCCCAGGCGAGAACTTGTAGAGTCAGCATCTGGATTGTATCAGCATCTGCGAGTACTGATTTCGGCAACCAGAAGGCATCACATTTCATTTTTGGTTCTCAACGGTGGTTAATGATGGAGTGCTGGATATCAGATACTTGTTAATCTAAACAAGTGTCGGGAGTATTGAATATATCGTCAAGGGTGATACAATGTGGTAGCCGAGGTGATGAGCATCGGCAAAAGTGCAAATTGACTATAGACTGCGCTACGCGCACACGCGCACACGCGCAGCTCATAGAAAGCTTCCCGTCGACCCCTGCGCGACGCGCAGCCTATAGTCATCTATAGTCGATTCATAGAGATGTGCGCGTGGGCCTATGGAACTATATACGGCTGGCGGCCGGAGATGGACCTATCCCAGTCTTCGCTGCTATACCTGTACAGTACACTATCGCTGAGTGTCCGCTTGAGAGCCTGCTTCAGAGCCTGCTTGAGAGCCTGCTTGAAAGCCTCTTTGAAAGCCTGCTTGAGAGCCTTCTTGAGAGAGCCTCGCTTTAGGAGGAGTAGAGTTTTCCTCCACTGGAAGCCTTTGGCCGATGGCAAACTCTGAGTTTGTGGAAGCTTTGGCTAATAGAAGCCTCTAAGTCCGTGGAAGCTTTGGCTAATGGAAGGCTCTAAGTCTAGAAGCTTTGGCTAATGGAAGGCTCTAAGTCTAGAAGCTTTGGCTAATGGAAGGCTCTAAGTCTGTAGAAGCTTTGATGCTAACGTTGACGTAGCCAACCTACTTGTCTAAGTGCTTCTGGTTCTATGATCACCATCACCGACACCATCACCATCACCGTCATCACTATCGCCATCATCACCATCAGCCCCGGCCCAAATGCGCACACATACGCCCACAATCCGTGGGAAGCAAGCAGCAGATTCCGCTGGAAAATCTGAGTCGGAGATCTGCTCTCCCCAAGATCCAATTGTCTACCATTCCTACAGAATCTAAGGCTGCAATTGTCAACACCATGGTCGTGAGGCATCGTGAGATTTCGTCTCGGTGGGCGCGCTAAAGATAAGATTTCGTCTGGGTGGGCGCGCTAAAGATAAGGTTCAGACTACGATATCGACCGACGTCATGATTTTGGCCGCCGCCGCCCGCCTCCTATTGGATATCCACTCAACCCCGGGCCCGAGTCCGCCCAATGGCGGAGCGGCCAATATGGCCTTGTCATTCTGTATATAGAGAGACCGCTAGAGTAGAGAGAACGATATCGCTTTTAGACTTTCTCACAGCGCCCGCTACCGTTTCCAACACCTCCCGCCACCCGCCACTCGCCTCTCGCCACCCGCCTCCCGGTGCCTGGTGCCTGCAACTCAGCAAGTCTCTGGATCGAGCACCCAGGAGCATACATGGGAGCATATAGTCTAGTGAGATTGGGAGTGTCTTGCCTCTGGAGAGTGTACTTGGGAGCGTGCCCGGGAGTGTGCTTGAGAGCATCTTGAGAGCTTACTTGGGAGCGTACAGTCAAGTAGGCTGGGGGTATGTCATCGAGTGCAATTAGGAGTGTCCTTGAGAGCATGCTCGGGAGTGTGCTTGAGAACGTACTCGGAGGTGTACTTGGGAGGATATTCGGAGTGTACTTGGGAGCGTCTTGATAGCTTACTTGGGAGCGTATAGTCAAGCAGGCTGGGAGTGTGCCATCGAGTGCAATTGGGAGCGTCCTTGAGAGCATGCCCGGGAGTGTGCTTCAGAGCGGCTTGAGAGCGACTTGGGAGCGTATAGGCAAGCAGGCTGGGAGTGTCATCGAGTCAAATTGGGAGCGTCTTTGAGAGCATGCCTGGGAGTGTGCTTGAGAGCGTCTTGAGAGCTTACTTGGGAGCGTATAGGCAAGCAGGCTGGAAGTGTGCCATCGAGTGCAATTGAGAATGTTCTTCAGAACATGCCCGGGAGTGTGCTTCAGAGCGTCTTGAGAGCTTACTTGACAGTGTAAGTCAAGCAAGCTGGGAGTGTGTCATCGAGTGCAATTGGGAGCGTACAGTCAAGCAGGCTGGGAGTGTGAAATCGAGTGCAATCAGGAGTGTACTTCAGAGCGTACTTGGGAGTGTGCAATGAAGTGCAACTGGCAGCTTGCTTGCCAGTTTGTTGTATGCAGCGTGATGTATAGTATCCAGCGCACAAAATTGCCTGCGTATCATAGTAATCTAGTCAACATGTAGGTCCATAGGACATCATTGTGCCACGCGTCAAATATGCTATGAATTGCCGTCCCAAAAACAGCTTCTCTATGAGTTACGCGTCGCGTAAGGTCATTTTTCCCGGTGATCAGTTGTAGGTGTTGTAAGTCTGGAAAATGCACCTTGATTTCAACGTTAGTAGACATAATGCGAGTATATGCAGCTTCATTGGCTACAATCATATCTGCATGTTCCGAAGTTCCCCATCATGAAAATGAGCACCGACAGACCTTCAACTATTCTTGGTTTTCCATCAATGGTAATCTGAGTTGTGAATTGTTGCAGAATGTCACACACAGCGTATTGGCCTCCTTTATAGGACAAAAGCAAAGCGAGATGCTCCATGCCTCATTACAAAAATGAGTGTCAACAGAGAGTCGATGATTTTTGGTTATGTAAGTAATGTAATTGAAAAGTGACATAGTCGGTGTTCTGCATAACCGAGCTCCTGTCAACCTTTATCCGCGAAAAGTATACCATACAGTCACTGCCCCCTTGTGAAACTGAGCGTTAATTGATCGTCAACGATATTTGACTATACATCGTGGGCTTTCTGAATGGCAATGTATGGCAATAATTCATATACAATGAACTGGCTGCCGTTTCAGTCAAAACAGTGCAGGACATCTTCGTTACCCCATCATGACAATGAGCATCAATGGAGAGTCAACTATTTTTGGTCTTATAAGTCAAGTAATTGAAATGTCATTTGATAGTACTTGCGTATAATTGCAGTATTGGGGCATGTATCATAAGATTGCAATACGGTCAATGACCCAATCTGAACATGACCCTCAACAGAGGGTCAACGATTTCTGGTCTTGCAAATCAGGTAATTAAAATGTCATTTGGTAGTAGTTCAGTATTGCAGTGGGAGTAGCAGCTTTAAATGGCAAAAGCGGAATGTGCACGGTCTCTGCCCCATTCTGAAATGAAGCGTCAACAGAAGGTGAACAATGATTTGTGATGTAAATCTGGTAATCGGACATTGACTTGTACGCAGTCATGCATAACTGACCTATTGGTAGTCTTTATCGGCAAAAAAGAATGCCACATAGTCACTTTCCCATTCTGGAAACCTTTTTCCCCAATCATGAACATAAATGTGGATGGAGTGCCAACAATATTTGGCTTGGCTTACTGGGCGATTGTAGCATCACGAGGATATCAAAGCTTCTAACAGATGTATAGATGTCTTATAGGGAACATTACAAAATGTAGAAGGAGAATCATGGATTCCAAACTAATTGATATTACAAACAGCAAAATATACAAACAGTGATTATTAGGTGTTGAATAAGCGGTTTTGGTAAAAGACAATTATCAGGCAGCAAAAACAAGAGCAGTATATGAATTTACAGATGGACCCACAGGGCAACACACAGAAAACCTACCCAAGTCAAACGGTTTGTGAATTGCCTTCAACCATTCCCGAAGTGATGGTTCGGGTATATTGAAGACCCTGACAGCGACGTTGGCCACGGTTTTCTTCAGACCCAGACCATCACCAAAAGTGACGATCCAGAACAATTTGTAACAATAGGTGACTGGATACCATTGGACTTAAACAGCTCTTTACTTGCAACAAATGTATATACTGTACTCATGCAATTGGGTTGCCTAAGACTCCACAACAGGAGAAATCAGAGGAATTTGAGTAATTTGAGGTAGAGGCAGCAGCAAGCCGGAAATATATAGAAGGAATATAGATGAATCTAATCAAATGGAAAGACTGGGAGAAACAGTGGTGAGTAAGAGGGGAAATATGGAGAGGAATTGAGAGCTAGTGAAAATGTGGAACACTGCACATCCGGTGCTGTCAGATGACCAGTCTATACAATGATGGGAACGACTGCATGGGAAGAAGGCATGAAGAGAGGAGATCCATTGCATCAAGCATAACGAAAACAGTGCAAAATATTGAAGGCACACATTTGAGTCGAAGTTGCGATATGGAGGGACAATATCGAATCCACACATTTGTGTGGAATTGGGACATTGCGGGGGAAGTAATATTCCCATTTGCTGAGCTGCACCCACATTAAACAAAACATTGTGACCATTCTCCCCTAACCCTGTTGTAACCTCCAGACAAGAGAAACGGAAACACAGGCAGTAGTGGCCAGATTATTCACCACCGAGAAAAGGAACGACAAGTCAGATAAGTGTTAACAAATGAGTTCTAGCGAAGAAACAGAATGGGAAGAGATGAAAGAGTTATGAAGAGATACGCGAACAGCATACTAGGGACCTCAGGAACCTGACAGAGACTGGAAAAAGGAGGATCTGGTACGAAGCACCACTCCGGGTATATAATGAGCTCTGCTCACTTCTACTGTCCAACAGAAAGACAACCACTGTCTGTACCATCGCTTTCCTTCTGGGAACTGACAACTGCTCCGAATATCGCCATCTCAACCATAACCATGACTGACACGGCATTTACATCACTCAACGACTTTGCAGCATTACCCCACCACGTTATACATTTGGAAACATCTTTATCCACTTCCCCCGTTGCTATGTCCCTCGAGTCCTCCCCCCCGGCAGTCATCACCACAGCAGCCACACCCACAGTATCCACCACGTCAGCAGCTACCACCACCGCTGTTACGACATATACTCCTTACCCGGATATGTCTACTGTCGCTAGCGACCCCTCCCCAGGAACCATATTGTCGGAGACACCATCACACCTCAGTAGGGAACTTTTGGTCAATAAACCGCTCATATCACTACAAGAAGCTATAGAGATCGCCACCCAGCAACTCCACCCCTAGAGCCATGGTATTGTCATGCTCGTGATCTATCATCTCTTTCACAATGTTCTGGACACCATCAACAGGTTGGTTGCTTGGCTGTCCAATGGCGGGGTGAGAAACCTTGACTTGAAGGAGTTGCAATACACATGATACAAAGAGTTGCATAAGACTCTCATCAGCTCTGGCAGGGTAATGGAGATGATAAAACAACTTCACACTGCGCAGCAGAGGATCGAACAGGCAACCAAGATGGTGGGGGACCTCAGGAAAACCTATTCCAAACTACAGGACATTCTAAGCGACTATAGCAGAAGTCAGAATTGGATGCGATCAACTGCAATCACCAACCAAACATCCTAGGATCCTGGCTTGGCGAAGAAATGCCTCAATTGTGCATATGTCAATCATCGCCTTAAGCTGAACCGGAAGTCGACAGAAACCAAGTGGTGTAGTCCAGCAGACTTTGAGGAACAGATAAAGTTGTTAGATAATGGCTGCCCTCTGTGGGAAGATGATATGGACTACAAAGCTATGGGTCAGAAATGGTACCAGAGGTTAGAAATGCCACTCAAATACTGCCCAGACATGGATGCCTGCGATAACACCAACCGGCTTCATACCATCTTACACTCTGTACTACCTGCCGAGAATGAGATAACACCTGCCAGTACAAGTACGCCAATGCCCACCGAGAATGATGCCGGTACGGTCCCCGCAGTGCCCACCAACAACCGGGCTAGTAAAATACCACCATGACCCACAGAACAACGCACTGGTACAAGCCCACCACCACCCACTGAGAATGGTGCTGGTAACACTGCACCACTTCCTGCAGGAAAGAAGGACGGTTTGACCCCACAGAAGCCTCCCGATCCCCAGTAGCAGGGCACCCCAAAACCTGCCTGGCCACCACATCCAAGCAGCGCAAGTAGCAAATCGGAAAACAATCAGACCTAAGATCAAGAAATCGTGGGCTGCATCAGAGAATCTCTCGGCCTTGAGCAAGAATGCAAGAGAATGTTTGACAAAGGGAGAAACACATTGGCACAACATGAGAGAACAAGGGGAAACAAAGCTGTACCTATCTTCCAACAAGGAGTAAACGAAAACCTCTATAACTTGACAGTGCATGTATGCGATGTGTGAGGTGATTGATTCCATTTTTTCTCCACTCCTGTAGGGGCACATATGTCAGCGTTTGTCCTTATAGAGCTTGGTAAAGTGATTATAGAAATACAGTTGCAAATGTTTATGTGAGTGATTGTTGGTATAGATGGATAGGAATATTATGGCAAGAGATCGATGGCTCGTGGTGACCCGACTCTCTGGATTGTCCATTACCCAGTCCCTGGGCACATGGCGCCATTATAATATCCTCCTCTTGAAGCCCAGACCTCCAGGGCAGCATAAACCGTACTAGAGAAAAGACAAGGAATAACAACATTAAACAATGATACCGCATACGTACTTGTACAAACTGAAATGTCCCTCTACCAATTGGCACCATACAGTAGCCATTCTGTAGAATCTTCTTAAAGGGAACCTCCTCACCCACTTGGCTACGATACCAAGGTGCTAAAAACAATGCCAACAGCATTCGTCCCTGGCCAAGATCCAACGAGGTGATGAACTATGACGAAGAGAACAGACTCGTAGAATGAACGGAACTAAGGAAAGGTCAATTGACCACTTTACATCACATGCAGTGTTCCGAAACTCAATTGACCCATTTCCCCTGCACTCATCTATCGGACCTCAATTCCCTCTTAACAAGATTGCCTAACTCATGCGGAATCCATCGAGCCCTCTTATATTGCATTCATCGTTCATATCCCAGCACGATCCATATGTTTGCATGGTCCATATCTTGGAGAGGTCAGTATCTCGGCGTGGTTAGTAGTCGGAATAATCTTGTGGTAGAACGTGTGCTCATCTTTTGGCATCAAGGGAAGCTTCCACTCCAACCATCATTTACAGCCATTGGTGAGAGTCAATGATATACATCAAACGTGCTGTCTCCTTTCATTCGTTGACACCTATCATATGACCTTCTCTTCAGTCGGTTATACATAACAAGTTCAAGTGGGCCTGTGCTCTCTCGTAACATGGAACAGTGCTTCATGGAGTATTTCTCGGTCTATTGCCTTCACTGAGTGGCAGTGACTCAGAGATGTCACTGCAATCAGCTTTTGTCATTCAAGGTCTGCTTTGGTGACAATTCAGTCGACTTCATGGGTGCACGCTCTTGACATTGAACGTCATTCGATTCTTGCTTGACTACTCAGTAGGTGTCTTGGTGTGTCTCAGTTGACTGACTGTCATTGGCTATCGAATTGCCCGTAGGATTGATTAGGTAGATACAGCATGCTCCCTCTTTAAATATTCTGTCCTCCATCAACGACTGCATCATCAGCTAGATTGTAGATTGGCACCCTCACTTGGGTGCAGTGTGACTTGGGTCTGAGACTTGCCATTGGGATTCAGGAATGTAACTATAATCTCTCAGTGGTTGGACACATAATTTGATTCAGCAGTGGTTGTATAGAGAGTAATCTTACCACAGACCTTCTTCGGAATTGGCTTGGGTATTATGGGGAAAAGATGATATTCACTTGTATCTCGTCATGCCATTTGTAGTGACCACTTGTGGGTGGCGCAATTGATGCCGAGTGTATTTTGAGTTGGCTGCATATCATGAATGCATAGCTAACTGGTAAGCTCAACTATTGGTGGTCATAAATACCGTGATAAAAGTGTGCCTTGCTCTTGGAACCCCTGTTAGTGCATTGCCTCGGGACATCTTGGCATCTGCCAAAGTGGAACTCAGCAGGCTCTCGGTGGAGCATTTCATGGTGAAAGTCATTTCGATGACAGCTTCTGTGCTTCCTCAGTCAACTTCTGTGTGACCATCACAGATGGTAGATTGGGTAGAGCATTCGTTGGCTGCTTATCGGAGATGTGGAAGGCTTTCGGTATGGTCGTTTGGTATTCAGTTTGCTATGCTGTTCGGCAACAGTTTGTTGAGCTTTCTTTACGCCTTTCAGTCAACATCTTGGTCACTGGCATCATATGATAGACCTCCCGTTAATTGTCTCAATCTCCATGAACAGTTATCAGACAGTGTTCTTTGTTGCTTTGAGATCTCGGAGGTCAGCTGATGGTAGTTGTGTCGACAGTGTCTTGTGATGACATTTGGTATACCATATCGTACGCTCCGTGGTCATATTCTATCTTGTTCAGTGGCCAACCTTGGATGTCATTTGGAGTAAATCAGTACCTCTTTCGGAACTGATCGGTTAGCCATATCTGCGTTTCTTCAGAATTACATATGGAATCATTCGGTAGCTAAAATGCTCTTCTTCAGCAGGAGCCAGGCTCATTTGACTTTGCATTAGCCGCCAGTGCATTTGCAGGTATACTAGACCTCCGTTGTATGGTAGCTGAGCATGTTGTTTCTCATCGCAGGGTGAGATTGCTGGGTCTGATCTTCTTTGTTGATCCATCTGTAGGTGGGATTGTGCTCAGTTGTCTAGTTGCACTTATGGCCATTCACTTAGTGCACTACTCGAGTAATCTTCAGATACAATTGCTGTTAGTACACTTCTCCATTGGTCGATGTATCGCACAGTGGCTTATTCCTGCACTGCTGGAACACTGATTGTTTGCATTACGGGTTGTTTGTGACTCCTGTGCTGTCACCATCCGCCGTTTGGAGTCGTGCCTCCGGTGGAGACAAATGTCTTTCTCCTTTGTAGGGAGGATGGTTTGGAAGGGCTTGATTCAGTGTTGATTTCAATGTCAATTTATAGTTGTCAATTGCCATCGTAGCTGCACCTTGGAAGCACTAAGTCTGAGCAGGAGTATCCTTCCGAAACTTATTGATGATACTATAATGTCGAAGCAGTTTTGCCATTGTATTTGGGTTACTTCTTCCTGCCAGATGGCTAGTTGATGTAGTCTCAGGAAGAGAAGTCAGGATTGTACTCCGTACGGCAAGACTACCAGTACGCATATCTGCATCTTGGTATTCCAGTTTTAACTTTATGGATTACCATCCAATGTAAGTATTGAAGATAGGGTACATATTTACATAGCTTCCGGTACATTGATCCCGGTGCTCCTCCCCAATGGCCATGTTGGGGCTTATCAGTTCAATTCCCATAGTCTCATTGATAAATCTTTGATAAATGAAGTAGCCTTTCATAGTAACCGTCGTCTGTTATATCTTTTGTAGTTTATTCCATTCCAAGCTGGTTCCAATTATTGAAACATTCCATATGTGAGTTTATTGTCGTTCGGCCCATCTGGCATACTCATGCCAGGGAATCCACTTGCAGTTGAATACTCCGCACCCGAACATTGCACTTACCCGCTCTGAACTGTCATTCAGGCATAGAGATTATCTCCAAGCTGAGGCTTCCATATATACATCAGCAAAATGTATTTTAGTCACTGGAAGACTCCAAGAGTGTCTGACAGAATGTGGAGTGTAAACTTGGATGCGTCAATTTCAGGAGAGTACCAGACCCTAGGAGGGCATTCTTGCCAGCCTTGTGAGTAACTGTGAGTCCCGGCGACAAGGCGGCAAGCGCCGACAACAAGCCTGGGAGCAGCTGGGAGCGCAAAGGATAATCCTGGTATCGCCGATGATATGTCTGGGAGCACCTCGAATCACAGTAGAGCAGTCTGAGACAACTGACATTTTCTTTGGGAACGCTACTGGTGCGCCTGGAAATCATACCTACTGTATCCAGTGGGTATTTTCATCTATGTATCTCTGTATCTATATAGCTGCCAATCTACGCACGGTATAATTGGACTGGCTGCAGGTGGTGGGTGAGAGCAATTCGAGGTGCACCTGAGGATGACAATCCATTGAACTCATATATACTCTTGGAGGCCATGATCAAGCGAGTTTGGAGATGCACTGGGAGGCCATTATCGAGTGTACTCATTGATGCACTTGGAGGCTGTAATAGAACCAGTTTGGAGATGCACCGGGATGGCGTGATCGAGGAAGTTTGGGGATGCACCTGGAGGCAGTGATGGTGCAACTCAGATATCCACTTGCAGGCCATGATCAAGGGAGTTGGGAGATGCAATGGCAAGCCATGATTGAGTAAACTCAGAGATGCACTTGGAGGCTGTGATCAAACAAGTGTGGAGATGTACATGCAGGCCATGATCGAGCGGGTGTTGGAGATGTGTTTGGAGGCCCAGATCATGTCAATCAGAGATGCTCTTGGACGCCGTGAGAGAGCGAGTTGGGGGATACACTTGGAGGCCTTGATTGACTGTGATTGGAGAGCTTGGAGGCGGTCGATAGGAGGTGCACTGGATGCTGAGACTTTATCCAACAGTTAGTTAGTTAAATCGCAACCGTGGATCTCGGATCAGGTAACTGTAGCATTGAACTTTCATGGAGAGCTGGCTGGTGGCATTCGGTGCTGTAGGGAGGCACACCGGAAGCCGAAGATACATTTACGGGGCAACTTGTCAACAGGAAAATACAGAGATTACAGATCATCTGGGGTGTATGCTTTACTCGGTGTATACTATACTCAGTGTATGCTTGACTCAATATATGCTGTACACGGTGTATGCTGTACTCGGAGTATGCTGTCCTTACTGTTAACTCATGATCAGGGCATGGAGAGATAGAGAGGGATAACTTAACATTGTGTTCTGCAACGATGGTAGAGAAAGAGAGATGGGGGATGAAGATGGGAACCAATATGGACGATGTGAGTCGATTTGAGAAGTCAGGGGTATGACTTGCCTGTTTGGGCTCAGAAGACCGCGTATCGGTGTTTTTATCCGCCGGATCGGCAGTATTACCTGCTCTATCAGCAATCGTCAAGTGCCTAGCACATAAAATTCTTTTAAGTCCCAATTTCTCCTGATGATTTCCCCAATTTCCTCCCATCTCTCTTATTCTCTACCACCACCTAAGAACATGATGTGAAGTCATCCCTATGTATCTCTCCATGCAATGATCATGAGGTAATACCGAGTACAGTATACACTGTATACAGTATACACCCAGTACTGCATACACCGAGTACAGGATAAACTGAAGACTGCATACACGGAGTACTGCATCATCTCATAATTGACTGTCTCCCGCTCCAAGCCAGTCTCTCAACTTGGGGCACACCTTATTGTTCTCATCTCTCTACATTCCCACAATCACGAGTTAACCACTGAATAGAGTCAAAGAGGCCGTCGCATCTCCCTTCCGATCCACCGTCTCCAGATCGACCACCTCCAAGTACACCTCCAATCTCGATTGATCATGGCCTCCAAGTGCATCTCCAACCTCGCTTGATCACTGCCTCCAGGTGCATCTCCAAACTCATTATATCACGTCCTCCAAGTGCATCTCTAAGATACATGATGTCGGCCTTAAAGTGCATCTCCAAACTCACTCGATCACGGCCTCCAAGTGCATCTCTGACTTCAACTTGATCTCGGCCTCCAAGTGCATCTCTGAGTAACTTGATCTCGGCCTTCAACCGTATCTCCAAACCTGCTCGGGTATGGCCTCGAAGTGCATCGCTTAGTTACTCGATCTCGGCCTTCAAATGGGTCTCCAAACCTGCTCAATCACGACTTCCAAGTACATATCTCAGTTACTTGATCTCAGCCTCCAAATGAATCTCCAAACCCGCTCGATCACAATGTCCATGTAAGGGCACGTACGCCAGCGCCCGGCTTCATTGGCATACGTGTGGTAATGATAGGAATACAGTTGCAAACGTGGATGCGAGTGATAGTAGGTGTAGATGAATAGGTAAGATTATTGCAAGAGATCAAAGGCTCGTGGCGAGGCGACTATATAGAATGGCCGTTACCCGGCCCCGGGTCACATGCCGCCATTACATTATCCCCCTCTTTAGGCGCAGACCTCCAGGGATGCATAAACCGTACAAGAGAGAAGGAAATGAAAGGAAAGAAAGCATTCAACAATCATGCCGCCTACGTACTCTTACGAAATGATAAGTTCCGCTACCGATTAGTACTGCTCAGGGTGACCTTTCGGCGCATCCGGCACACCTGGAAACTCCACCTTCACTTGGGAGCTATCCGCACATGGTAAAACCCCATGGCGACGCCATTGGTACTGGGCCGAGATCCAATGAAGTCATAAAGTATGGAGAAGAGAAGAGAAGAAAAGAAACACAAGAGAGGAACGCTCAATTGATCACTTTTCCGCCGGTTCCGAGTTCCGAAACTCTATTGACCCATTTCCTCCGCTCCCGAGTCTCGGACCTCAATTCCTCCTTATCTCCACTCCCAAACTCATCTGGCATCCAACGTGCCATCCAGCACCGCACTCGTGGTTTATATCTCGGCATGGTTTATATCTTCGCGTGGTTCCGGTCAGAATCGTCAGGGTGGTAGAGCTTCCGCTCATAACTTGGCATCGATGGGAGCTTCCGCTACCGGCATCATTCGTAGCCATCGGTGATCATCAATTGTATATGTCAATCGTGTAGTCTTATCTCATTCGTCGATATCTAACAAGTGAGCTTCTCTAAAGATGGTTATACTTAACAAGTTCAAGTGCACTTGCCCTCTCCCGAGCCTTCATATAGTGCTTCGTGGAATATTTCTCTGTCAGTTGCCATCGGTAAATGGAATTGACTCGGAGATGCTGCTTGACTCGGTAATCGTCGTTCGAAGTCTGCTTCGGCGACCAGCTGGTCGACTCCATGGGTGCGCGCTCTCGATAGGCGACTTCAGTAGAATCTTGTTCGACGTAGACATCTCTGTCGATTTCTCGGTGCGACTGCCTATCGGTGCGCTTTGACTTGTCGGTAGGACTTGAATGTGTATACACGGCGATCTCCCTCTTTGAAAGTTTGTTGCTCCGTCGATGACTTCTCCATCATATTGATTGTCGATTGTCATTGTGGCTCGGTAGTAGGGTAACTTGGATCTCCGAATGGGAATTGGGATTCATTGGTGATTCAGGGTTGCAATTGTAATCTCTGATTGGACTATAATTCGGTTCGGCTCTCACTTTGTCGGTAGACTTCTGGTCATGAGATCCCGGCCATGTCGTATGTGTTCTTGTACAAAGTTGAGTCTAAGCATAGACCATCATCGGGATTGGTCGGTGAAATAGTTGATCATCACATGGATCTTGTCTTTACTTTGGACAATGATGTGAGCTTCTGCTCCTGGTATCGTCATAGCCGTCAATTCTCATGTGCCTCGCTGGTGACCATTCGAGAGTGGTAGAATAGACGCCAAATGCATCGGGCGTGGGCGGTGTATCATTGATCCGTATCTAACAGGTAAGCTTCACAGTAGGTGGTCATACTCACCGTGCTAGGAGAGAGCTTTTGCTCTGGGAAAGCCGCTTTGTACATTGTATATGCAGATCTCGGCATCTCTTCATTCGGCATTTGGTAGGGTTTCGGTGGACCACTTCTCGGAGAAAGTCATTTGGTAGGCCTCGGGTATGGTCGTTTGGTATTCAGTTTGGTATGCTGTTCGGTGTTAGTTCCTTGATCCTTCAGTACGCCATTCGGTAATCATCTCGGTCTATGGCTTGGTACTGTAGAGCTCCCGGTAATCCGCTCGTTCAATTTCCATCTGAAGTCCTTCGGCAGTGATATCCGTCGCTGTGAGATCTCGGTGAGTATCTCTTGGTAGTTATCTCGACTGTCTCGTGATGCCATTCGGTAGACCATTCGGTACGCTCGATGGTCCAATTCAATCTCGTACGGTGGTCCTATTCGGTTGTCATATTGTAGTTATTCTGTATCTCGTTCGGAACTGTTTCAGGAGCTGTATTTGCGTTCATTCAGAATCTCGTTTGGAATGCTTCAGTAGTTATATTGCACTCGTTCGGCATGGATCGGGCTCGTTTGACTTATCATCTCTCTCCGGTGCATTTGCAGGTATACAGGGCGTCCGTCGTATGCTAGGTGAGATTATCATCCCAGATCGCAGGGTGCGCTCTCTGGCTCTCCACCGGGTGTGCTTGTTGATTCATCTGTAGGTGTGCTTGCCATCACTTGACTCCTCAATTGGTGAATGTATCTCACGGTGCTTCGTTCTTGTACTTCCGGTACGGTAATTGTTTGCAGTAGGGGTTGCGATTCCGCTACGTTCATCCCACTCTTTTTGAAAGTCGTTGCTCTGCTGGCGACTAATCTCATACGGCTTCGTAGGGAGTATCGATTGGAAGGGCTTGATTCAGAAGTCTATTTGCAGTCGTCAATTGTCATCGTAGTTGTGTAGCTCGGGATCGCCGAGTCTGAGTAGGGATCTCATTCGGGATACTATTATCAGTAATATACCTTCGAAACAGATTTGGCATTGTATTGGGTTTTATAATCAGCATTGTATTAGGCATTGTATTCGGTATTGTATTCTGTGCCATACGGCACTTGATTTGGTCCCTTGAATAGTAGTCGGGATTGTACGCCATATGGCAAGGCCGCCGGTACGTATATTTGCATCTCGGCATTCAATTGCTAGTCTCATAGATTATCATTGTCATCGAAAGTAAGTATATTAGATAGGGTAGAATTCCACATAACTTCGTGTATGTCGTCATAGACAAATAGATTGATTGTCATGCAATTCCGAGCATCTCCGGGATGTGCATATCGGCGCTCGTGAGTCCAATTCTCATGGTATCAACGATAGCACTTTTCCTGGATGAAGTAGCTGTCCAACGTCATTTCTCGTCTCTCGGTGGTTATCCGATTATGTGCTCAGCTTCCAGTCATTGAAACGTTCACTCTGTGAGTTCATCGTTGCCCGGCCTGTATGGCATACATGTGCTCGTCTTCCAATTTTCCAATTATAGTTCGTCTGTTCCCCGCCGTAAACTGCGCTTCACCACTGTGAATTGTCATTCGTCTGTTGGGATTATCTCCAAACTGCAGACCCGCACGAAAGTCGTATGAACTGCTCCATCTATGTTAGCCAAAAGAATCAAAGAAAAGGATGGAAGCGGTGAAAGGGAACATCCAGGAGATGCAGTACCGCCAGCCTGTCCAATGGAAAATGACTGTGGCCTGCAATCATCCCTTCGGTAACTCGGCGAGCCGGTTGCAGTCATTCAAACGTCTCCTCGGAGAGCCTCTTCTGCCGCAACTACCGCCGCTGCTCCTTGCTCGCCCATCCAGCCTGGGAGGGTTACCAATTCTGCTGGCTCACGATGCCGCATCCATAGGTCCCTATACTGCAGCTCCCAGCAAACTGGTGCAAACCACAGACCGTTGGGTGAATCCCATGATAACCGCTATCTAGCTAGCAGTCATCATGCGGTCCCCGAGTTGGTATCCACCGGGAGAGGTATGTCCTACAATGGTCCAGAAGCTAGATGCTTGTGGAGAAGAACTCCTCACCGCGATTGTCTTGGTAGGATTTCTCGCGCTACAGACATGTTTCCACTGCTCGATAGCATCCACATATCAACTTACTCTTGGGCAGTCCATAAAGGAGGCTACGAGGGAAGTATATTGTTTGGTTGATGGTAGGACCGGCACAGTGACCTATCGACCATTACCGGGTTTGGACCCTAAACCGCGGCAGTTTGGTACCACATACAATGAGATGGGCACCTCCAGCAGATCCATTTGTATTTCTGAGTCCATTTCATGTGTCCATAAGGACTGGTAATGTATGCCGCTTGATAATAGTAATTCCTGATTTTGCTGGTACAGATATATACTGACTAAGTGCCGTGGAATGTGTCCCGGCCTTAAAGATGAAGACTCATACCCCCCATATCTCCTCGATTGATTGGATCCTCCAATTAGTCTGCTGAAAGTGATGCCTCTGGAGGTGGTAGTCTTGGATCATTGATGTTGTCTCTCCTGTAGCCGTGGGTGCTGCCGGAAGTCCAGATCCTATTCGGTCCGTAGGTAATAATGGTCACTTGTGGCCTCCGTTGCCGTTAATGTCATTGCAGTTGAAAATCTTTGATATAGTAGGCGAACTGTGATTGTCCATAATAATTGCGCTCTGAGCAGTCATCATAGTCATCGTGGTAATTGTATTCGGACTGCGGAATTGTATAGGTCTCGACCGTAAATGCACTTCTCGCTGTGCAATGTATCGCCGCTATAAGTTCACTTCAATCAAGGGAAAGCTTCTCATCTTAAATGTGCTTCAATCGTGGGGTAGGTTTCTTCGTAACTGCAATTCGTTCGTGCAGACATTCGTGGCGGTAGGAGTGCTTCATTCGTATACTGTCATCCTCTGTAGGAAGGTTTTGTTTATTGTGTTATCAGTGTGCGTAGGCATGCTCCGATCAAGAGGTATGATTGGCCGTAGGATGCTTATGCAAGTCGGCTTCTTCGAGGTTGCTAGAGTTGTAGGTGGACACACCAATTGAAGTAGGTGTACTTTGCTCGATTAGAAGGAATGTAGTCGTAACTGTGCTGACTCGTAAAGCGTCTCACGACTTCGGCTTTGGTTCTTGGTATTGTCGATTCAGGGGTAAGATTACTCCGTCCAGTGTAGGTTGCCTCGACTGGTGATCGCGCTCAATTGACTCAGAGGAAAGGTGTTCGAACTCAATTAGATGGATCGTATTTGATTTCTTTCATTGGCAGGGACTCATAGTCGCGTCTGGTAAATTGTGATAATTGTTGTTATTGTCGGTGATGTGCCTCACGCGCCAATTAGTCGCTGAACTCTACTGCGCTGCTGTCAGGTGGCTCAATTGAATGATGGAGTAATCAATGGTCGGTGCTTCGCAGTAATGATGCTTCGATATCTCGTTTCGAAGGCAGTATTCTCAATTGTTTACTCGATGGTGACGCGCGTCCGAAAAGGGGTGAACTCGCGAAATACCGTGAGCGAAACGTATCCGTTTACTGACAAAGCGATAATAGTGTAAGGGCACGTACGCCAGCGTCCGGCTTCATCGGCATACGTGTGGTAATGATTGGAATACGGTTGCAAACGTGGATGCGAGTGACAGTAGGTGTAGATGTATAGGTAAGATTATTGCTAGAGATCTAAGGCTCGTGGCAAGCCGACTATATACAATGGCCGTTACCAGTCCCCGGGTCACGTGTCGCCATTACACTCCATGTGCATCTCTTAGTTCAACTCGCTGTCAGACTCCAAGTTCATTGCCAAACACACTTGATTGCTGCCTCCAAGTACATCTCCCAGTTCACACGATCATGGCCTCCAAGTGCATCTCTCAGTTCTCTCAATCAGCATCACCAGGTGCTCGTGCGATTATACTCCAGCACCGTCCACCACCACATTGGCCAGATGTATATACACAACGAGACTTAGATACATAATCCATGTCATATTTCCATGTAGCGAATCTTGTGGCTGCAACAAAGATGTATAAAATGCCTTCTGGTTATGGAACCCTACGAACCACTGCCGGCAGAATATGGCAATAAGTATCCTGATGGTCTCAGCTGCCCAAATTTATGACTATTCAATATGTCAAATCTCGTAGTGTCCTGAATGCACCTCCTTAACTGCAGGTGCTGTCAGGAGCACCTGAGAATGGTCTGGAAGAGTCTAAAGACACTTTGCTTAGTATCAGGGAGGCCTGGGGGCATTTGGAATTACTTAGGGGCACCGGTGAGGTCCATGGGAGTGTCTAGGAGGTTTGTGTGTGGCTTCTGGACTGATTTGCATTGTGCTGATGTAGGTCTCTTGCAGAGATGAGTATTGTAAGCCCGGATGTTGAGATCTTTTCTATGGCCATTGCCAGATATATCTTGTATGGCCTGCAAGGAATATGGGATGTATCGCAGGAGAGATTGATGAATATTTGACCGGAGACCATGATGTCCCCTATGGTCAGACATAACTGTTGACTCTAGAACAAGCTGAAGGCATTCAGTTGTACATATACTATCACATACGTGTACTTGTCATTGGGCCCTCTTGGATTGAATAAAATCAAGAGTCTCTAGTATGACTATTTCAACATGTTATGAGCCTGGTGCCCACTACCATCGGTATAAAATATACTCTATTTATATCTCACAATGAAGCATCTCAAAATCCATAACCCACTCACAACCATCTCTGGTTATCTGCCGCAACAGCATCACCATCTCTCGCTCTCCATTGTCACCATCCTAACATTGTGCACTCTCAACATGTAAATCCAACCATTCAAGTCGGGTCATGACTGTGCGCCCAAGCAAATTGAGGGAAACGACCTGATTTGGTAACAAAAGATCTGCTGATTCTGCATCGCCAAGAATGCCTACAACAGTGTCACCAGTGTCGAACCCTTCCCATACGTTAACGATGTTGCGCTATGTCGTCAGCACGAAGACTGGCATGAGAGAACCGATGAGGGGATAATGCAAATACACCTTGGATGCTGCGATAAATGCCTTCCACACATTGACAATTTTGCAAACCCAGTCATCAGCAACATCTCTAGTCTCCGTCTGAAACCCCCGGCTGTTTGGGATGGCACTGACGGATTTGACTGAACCTCGTACCCTCTGACGGAGACTCAGATGTGAGCCATTGCCCATGCGACGGGTTGTGTTGCATACCTCTCTTGCGGCGGCTAGTATACCATGCTTCATATTCTTGCGACACGTCGCGTTGTGAATTACGCTCACATCTCAGGTATCAGGCTTCCTTTATATTGCGTCCGGAATGTGGTGACATATACGCACCATCAGAACGACACATATATTACACTCTTTTCAGGGGTTGCAGTTATCCAGTAGCCGTTTACACAATGCGTGGCGATGTTTATGCCTTTCTTCAGCCGATAGCCACATGACGCACTCTGATTTAAGTTTAGCTTGGGATTTTGTGACTTATTGCAATACAGTCTTCGCTTTGAATACATCGCTTGCCGTTATATTTGCTTGGCCATTATCATACTTTACATGTCTGAAATATACTGTCCAATCTTCACACTCTCTAGTACAATGCCCTCAGTCCTCAACATTCTGCCTTGATCCATCATCGGCTTGCAATGCGTATTCCTCCTCATCCGCATCCGCATCGTCGCACTCATACCTGACAAATCACCTACTATGGCCTCAGCCCTCAACATTCTGTGTTGATCTATCATCGGCTTTCGATGCTTCATCGACATCATCCGCATCGTCATCCGCATCGTGTCCATCCTCGCCCTCATACCCGTTGACCTCACTGGTTCCCGATTCAATCCTCTCCAGTATGGTCGTGGGCCATCGTTGCCGGCAGGCAGTGGGGATTGCATCGCACAAGTCACTTTCGTCACTTTCATCCTCGTAATCGCCGCAATGCCCTGGCATCAAGTAATGCAGTTCGTCATCCGTGCAATTGGTGTCCATCGGGATGTTTTGGTCAGTGCATCCGATCTCAGGCTTCTCAAGCGCCACTTCGGAGGTCATATTCACAAGCACAATAACATTACCAACACTCACTGCTTCCGTGCTGATGACCACAGCAGGCGTTGAATTCTCTGCCGGCTGGATCTGACGCAGGACTGTAGCAATAGTGTTGTTATACACCCTCTGTCGGTAGCTCTACGGTAGTGTGTTCCAGGAATTCATCAAGAATCACTGCGTGTCTGCAATGCTAGGCGACGTTTACAACTTGGGACTCATAGCAGCGCAGCAGGATGCATTCTTACGACCGTCATTCTTATGATTGATCTGGTTCAAGCGAGCAGGTATGTCCGCACCCAGCTTTGACTTGGAAGGTTTCGGATGAATATCTTTCTTCTTTTGCTTCTCCAGGAGAGCATGGCGCAACGCAGTGCACCTAAACGGAATCAGTGGCGAGGGTATATGACCGTGCTTGTCGTTAATCACGGAATTATGAAATCCATCAGCGTACTTACCACGGTTATTCGCCTGATGATAAAACTTGATGTAGATATACCCCGAGATTGCACCCAACAGAAAATGAAGTGGACGCTGGCCCTTCGTTCGCAGCTTTCGACTCTCTCTGTGTTGGATTTGGACCGTGTAGACCACCTTCCACACACTCTGCTACTGGAAAAAGATACTTATTGTCTGCCAGAAGGGAATCAATGAATTCCAAACACTCTGAGGCTGATTCAAAGTGGTGGAGATCATAAGGCTCTGCTATGTTGTCCCTTGCGGATTAAATAGAATGGGATTTAACCTTTTCGACATGTGCGCGAACCTGGTAGCGCTTTTAGCGTCTAATATCCAAAATGGGCCGTTGCTTCAGCATACCTATTTCCAGATCTCCTTTGTGCGCGCCTCAAATACTATGGACCACATGTTGTTTTGCTGCATAGCGGTGTTCCAGTACGCCTCTATTATCTGCCAATGTAGGGCTTCAGCTACTGCTTTAGAAACACATCGCGTTGCATAACTTACTATTTCCAAGCCGCTTGCACTCATAAACGGCTGTCTGTTCCACATGTAGAGATCCAGGAGTCTGCCCGTTGCAAACAGAAGACGCGTCATGTCTGAGTGCCCAAATTGATGGATGGTGCGACTGCCAGAGACCATTGATCGAGGTGCGGACACGGCATGCGGTTGGAATTGCAACTACCTATGTCTCTGATTGTTTTTGGTAGCCCCCGTGCGGAGTGGATTGGTAATGATCGCGCGGGCTTCTGGATTAGTGATGGGGGTAGACAGGTTATGAAGACCGCTAGGACGAGTGGGAGTGATTGCAATGCCGAATGCGCGACTGGATACAACGTGATGCATTGAAGTTTCTCCGGGTACTGGTGTGCAATGACCGCCTGTAACGCCGCGACGGTTGGAGTACTTATTGACCGTCGCCGTGAAGCGTACTGGGTGGACGTCACTCGTTGAGTGATATCGGCAACCCGAGAATTGTTCAGCGAAGATGAGGGGATGGAGTTCACACCTTGGATTGTAGTGGCTACGGAACTCCCTCCTTCAGAGCAATCCCTCTCGCCAGGTGGGTGGGAAACTTGTGCCTTAGCAGTTGGAAGTTGAGAATTGCCCGAAGGCCCACGCTTTTGTTGATTCTGACAATTAGGAAGACTTCGAACATTTCGTAAGACCAGAGTTGTGTCAAGCTGAGGGCATTCGGAAGGCATAGTCCGATATTGATGTTCCATGTTAAGAATACAGGAATGATTGCCTGTGCATGCATATGCAGCGGCAGGCAAGATAGACTCATATTTCAGTGACCAGCAAGGGTTGCGACAAAAACGGAAGGCGCTGTGTTGATCGAACTAGACTCTAAACCCTGACAATACTCGGTGACGAGATCCATTCAAAAGCATTCAATCATGGGGTTCACTGCCATCATATTTATGTCAGATTCATCTCAGCATTGCTCTTCACTGTTACAGCAACGTCTGAAGGTCTATTATCACCACTTGAAGGGTGTTTACGCTTTCTTGGCGCAATTATCATCGTAGTGCACTCGATCTTGCCACAATACTTCGAACCATTGATTGTGTATATCTTCAGCTCCCTGGTGGAAATCCACCTTTAGCAGAGCTAAAATCATCGCAATTGGAACAATGACGTATTCTTAATCCTATTACATCAGTTGAGTGTACTTTTTCCACCGCTAGGCGTTGGTAGCTGTGTTGGATGGTTGCACAGTTGGGACAACTTGAGAACTACTCAGGTTGCTCCTCAATGCACCAGATCTGAGCGGTAAGAGTGGTATAGTGTTAGCAACAGGTGCAGGTAACCCGCCAGGGGTCCGGGTTTGGACCGCAAAAACGGGTCGGTTCAGTTCCAGAACCGGCCAAAAACCCGACCCGCAGACTCTTGGCGGGCCAAACCCGGACCCGTACCCGTCAACCCGCGGGTTTCGCCGGGTTTGGCTAGACCCGTCGGTTCCAATCTCCGGTTCTGCGGTTCGGGTTTCACATTTATGGTCGCATTCAGATATGCGACTGTTAATCGTAAAATATTGACCATGGTACGGCACGGTTCGTTTTCGATGTATTAGCCGCCTTGATGTGCAAAACAAGAATACTCAAGCGCCCAACTACATCCTGAAAATGAGCGTCAACAGAGCATCAACGATATTTGGTCTTGCATCTTCGGTAATATGAGTGGTGCGTGATCACAAACATCCATAAAGAAGGATATGACAGCCGTTATAGGCATATATGTACGGGATATTCTAGCCACATCCCCCGGGACAGTAACAACTTATTTCATTTACAGAGCTACTACTAAGTTTTCTTGAGCCTTTTAGAGTATAATAACAGTCAAAACGATATA
>Ga0307514_10000681_pt1 | contig 60402 bp, 50 predicted proteins | sample 16_EM_MG_FD_203088 | JGI IMG/M metagenome (GOLD analysis project Ga0307514, IMG submission 203088) | Populus trichocarpa ectomycorrhiza microbial communities from riparian zone in the Pacific Northwest, United States - 16_EM | ecosystem: Host-associated > Plants > Roots > Unclassified | place... | reverse complement strand
TCCGATGGCTAAAAGTAGCGCCCGATCGGACTTGGCTAAACCGATTAGTTCCAGACTCTCACTAAGTCGGAGCTCTTTCGTCAGAAAGTGGCTGAGACGCTAAGAGAGAGTCTGGGCACGAGACTACTCAAGATGGACCGTTCGCTAGTTTCAGCGCAAAACTATTACCAGTTTTGACTTAGTAAGGCAACAGCGAGCGATCCCCGTCACCGTCAGACAAAAACCTTTATTTCAACGTTTTTAAGACTACACACCAGTTGCAGTCGTAAAGACGCAGCAAAGCGAACTATAAAAACATTGCAAAGTTGGGGGATTACTGCTCAAAACCCCACGAAAAAGAGTTGGAGATGCCTTTGAGCGCGCTAGCACTCGGTTTTTGCGATTTTTCCCTCAGATAGGTAAAATATCGTATAGTTGCTAGGTCTATCAAAGCTGAATGATTATGTATGTGTTGAATTCCACAGCGATAACTCTCTCGATAAGGCTTGCAATAGATATCTTGTGCATTGAAGTGAAATCTGCCCTTAAAGTTGACTTCATGTGCCCCAGGAAAATTCAAAATTCATGTTCAGGTTTTATCACCCATTTAGCCAATTAACAGGTGGTCGACTGTAAACCTACTGGCAATTTTGTGGTAAAGAGTGAGAATTTTCATCTAGATTTTGCCGGGGCCCACGTTCTCTGTTGCGGCCGAGCAACTCTTGAATCACGTAGCACACCTCACTTTAACGCTTGCATCTTCCCACTAGTCACTCATCACAGGATTCCGCCCTGGGACAGGCTTCTGGCGCGATGTACAAGGGCGAAGTGAAGGCAGGGAGCGCAACTGCCGATATATAAGGATACTTGGCGCTAATCCAACATGATTTCTGGGTGAAATCGAGGTGGAATGATGTTAGTTGGCGCCATGTATTACAGTGTACTCGGCTATGGGTCTAAAAATCAGAAAAGGATCTAGAACAATATCTAAGGTGCACCGAAACTAATCCACCACACAACATTTAATGAGTGCATTTGGCTGAACTAACAGGATTGTATAGGAGCTTTGATTGCCAACAAGATCGTATTTTCCATCTTTTGTCTCAATACTCCTCCTACGGTTGTAGACACGCATGCGTTTTTCCGATTTTTGCATCCATACACGAGTACTCCATTTAACGGTAGATAGAGTAGTAATTTGTCCACAGCACCATATATAGGCGGTTGAACAAGCACCCAGAGCTCTGTTTCCCACAGCTTGGGCCGTGTGGAAATTAACTAAACACAAAGATCTACTTGGGGCAGTTGTATGTAGAAAAGAGTGGATTCTGCGAGTCAGTTTTTACTTGCTTCGCGAGCTTGTATACAATTACTATGGGTAGTGAGTCTCTGATGAAAACAGGTTGCAAGGAAAGTCCGTCCTGATGTCTGTTTATCCACTAGTCACAGTAATTAACTACGTAGCTACTCGGCTGCGTGTGTGTAATGTCTATGCACATACAGGGTGAAGGTGTCTGCGGGGAATGCGATGGAATAGTGGTGGCGGCGGCAGCGATCAATTTTCTGGGCCCGTGATCGCGAGCATCAAGTTCGCTACGGTATACCAAGGGGAAAACCAGATGTCGATGAGAAGGAAAGAATCGATTGTTGATTCGACCTTTGTGTAGGACAGGGCCAGCACTAATGCACTAACCTCTGAGACAAATAGGGTCCTGGACATCATCAAAAATTTATGACAGAACCCCTCGGACGTTCCAAACTTAGAGAACAAAGCGATGGTCGTCCAATATGGTGATGAGAATGACGAATCCCATTGTTTGTTCTGCTTATAATGTCGTTGTTGTCATATGCGCTCCAATTTACGTGCAGTGCCATCACATTTTGGCGGGTGCAAGCAGGCCACTAGACTCTTGCAGCTCTAAAGTTCCACAATTTTCAGAACATCATGTTAGGTCAAACGGCAAAGGTAGCACCAGTAGGATTGCTAGGCACAGGAACTTCGGGGGTTGAGATAGATCATGTCTTGAGATAGGATTCATCTGGATCGTCTCCGGCTCCCTGCACCTTGCCCCTTGCGGATACCTTCTTCGAGATATTCATATTTTCTTTTTGGCACACCGATAGGTGCACTTCTCAGAAGCCTTGTTACTCGCGATCGGGTATCCAACTTCCCTGTCTTAGACGTTATACCCTGCAAGAAGCGGGGAAAGGTGCGCACGTGCGGGAAAAAGAGGCATCGGTGCAGCCCACGGATCCAGCTAGGTTGGGGTGGGGGTTGGTGAACCTATGGGCGGCCAGCCTAGAAGCTTCAATACCTGTTGGGGACTGCATATTTGCAAAACTGCAACCTGCTAATTGTTAGGCAGGAAACCTGAATGTTGTGGGAAGGGGAAGAGTGTCGCGCCAAACTGAAATTCGAAGTAGAACAGTCGCGCTCACTTTGGGACGTACTCGACATGCTATCCTTCTGGGTATTTTTATTCAAAAAGTACTATACCAGCATTCCTATCGGAGCATTTCTTTTATCATTGACCCTGTTTTCTTGTCAGTTACCATGCCTGTCAGAAAGTTTCCATTATCAATATGAACATAGAAGTTAGTACTGCATGGAGACTACAGTCTGCCAAGTGAAACTCGTTGCTCGGTCCATAGCACTACCATTATAAAACAATCTGAGGCTTAGTAGACTCCTTTGGTGACTAAATAAGTTGCTGCATGGCACGAGTGATATATTGTAAAGATATTCATCTTAACTGGCTAGGGCGTGTGGGCTGATCGAGTGCAGGGGTGGTTTCGTAGATTGAGCGACTGGCTGCAGAAGTACTGCTTGATCTCCCGAGATTTGTACCAATACGACCAGTCCACCGCCGCTGTGTGGATAGCTTCATAAGACTGGGAAGGTCAAGTTGAAGCACAACTCGCGCTGGATAAAACATGATATGTCCCTCTGTTTGACCACAAGATAAATTACAAGGCGAGAGACTGCCTTTGTCCCGTGTCCAAAACTAACCACAACAATATATTCCAAATCAAACAGTGCACGCTGATATTTACTTCTAAGCTACAGTAGTAGCAATAAAGATTAATTACTGAACCCTAACTATGGGCAGTTATCTACTGGGGCCTTGGCGAGAGATCTTGCTCGCCCTATGTAGAATCGCACGGGACCGTTTGAGTCTCCGTCGACATCTTGTGCGTTCTCGTAGATCTATAGAACCCTGGCTTCTTTCTTGTACGTTCCCGCAGATCTATAGAATCCCGGCTTCTTCTGCTTCACCATGTACTTGTAAAAATACCCGGGGATGCAGCTATCGTAGTAAACACCCAGTCCCATCTTCGCCCGAGACTCCAATAATTCCCAGTCGATGTACTGATCTTTGAACTCGAGCGGTGGATCGTCGGGCCGCAACCTCATACTCTCGATTTTGACAAGCTTGTGGATCTTGTAATGGAGATAAGGGTAAAAATCTGTGAATCCGAGTTGGTACTTGTACCGAAGGATCAGCGAACTCATCGTAGACGAAATGTAGGAGTACATGGGTGCACGTGGCTGCCCCGGGCGTTGTCTAAGTCCGTCCGGATCAAGAGTGAAGCCCGAAAGTTCGAGGACGTAATCTGGCTTCTCCGGCTTTGTGACTCCCGAAATATCGAGCGGCATAACCCAGGAGTAAGAATCTCTGACGAAGCGCTCCTGCTGGAATGGAGTGTGTGGTGAGTCCGGAATCTGGCGAATGACATTCCATCCTCGGTCCCTGTACTTTTCAAGACATTTGGCCTCCCTAGGATTATTCCACTGCAGATTGATCACGAGAGTTGTGCGATCGATGAAGGTTGCTTTGGGAAATAATGAATATGCCTTGTTCCAGGTGATCAGATTTTGCACGGCGGTGGAGTGAAATAGGAGAATGCATTGGAGAGGCAGGCTTGTTGTCGTGATGATCTGGATCTCCTTTGGAGGCCCGGGGCCGTCTCTTGGTGTTCTGGAAAATGTATAAACCTTCATAATTATTAGCTGTCTGGTGGATGAAATGCACAATATTTGTATTTACCCCTGCTATTTTATCGTTTAACTGATAAATCTCTCCACCGTCTTCATCTTCCGGGTTATCTAACTTCTCCCTAATTGTTCCAGCAAGATTGAAGTCTGGATGCTGTCGCCTATCAGGAGTATACTGGTATCCTTCCTTTTCCATTAGGTGATACCCAAGAGTCTTCAAAACAATCGGCTGAGATTTGTGATGCACGGATTCCCCAATATGAATGTAAATGTCTAAATCGCTCTCGCTCCAACGCACCCTGTCGAAGAATTGAAGGGCCGCAGACCCAGATATCACTGCGTCGCATTCTGCCATTACACTTCGAAAGCTCCTAGGGTCGCGTAGAAAAGGCGAGAGGAAGTTGTTGATGTTCCACTGCGATGACTTAACAGCTTTGAACGCGTAGTAACAGCTGATACTCGTCCTAGAAAGGTTGATCAAATCGGTAGTCTCGAGGAAGCTGGCAAGCGTGTTTGCAATGGGAAATTGAATGGCGTTGAAGACATTTTTGAGTCCAGCACCTTGATGTGCGGTGAGCGATTGGTGGCAGTTGATATCCATCGTCTGGTTCTGGTAAGCTAAAGGGGAACTCAAAGAACACCAGTCAGCAAGAGTTTAGGGCAGATTCAGATTTATAAGAGTCACGTCCACGACTTTCGTAGGTTGACGCGATTGACTAGCGTGTCTTACTCAAGCCAGGCGCATACACCCAGGATCAAAGGACCTCGGCACGTGTTAACGCAATAATTTTCCTGATCTCAAATAGCCTGCATATTTCACACTGAGCGAGCGACTAAGCATGCTACTCGGAAGATATAGAACGTCGGATTTTGTGTTAAGCTCTACTTGGGAAAACTTTCATCGAAAATTCGCGATAATTTTTTCCCAGTTCACAAAAGTGTCTTTAATCTCACGAACTGGTGCCGATTCGTGAATGGGGCGTTTAAGTTTGCGAGCGGGCACGGTTAGTCTATCGGAGGTGCATTAGAACAATAAAAATTTCCAACTCCAACAATCAGTGGCGGTGAAATTTGATCCACAGACAAATTGTAAGGTACAATCTAGGCAGTAGATCCCGAGCAGATATCAATACCACTGTCATTTCTATTGTTAATGGATTTTCAGCTATGATTAGCTATTTATTATAATACCTATCTTCTCCACCAGGCAATGCCCGCTGTCGGTATGTATTTCTTTATCGTGTACTACCGCTAGCGATCTCTTAATCGTTATCCTCTTTTATACTGATAGTTTGTCTCGTACCCAGCCTCTCGTGATTAAGCTCGCAAGCTCGCTCGTCACACTGAGCTTTGCGAAGGAGCCACTAGGGTTTGGGGACGAGACAAACTGATAGTAAGGTTTCTCCAGATTTCCCAAATCACGACTTCCGGCTAAGTTCCAATCCATGGCTTCACACCTTGCCTTTTGCTACCACACCCACATTTTGGAGTGCACGGCGTTAGTTGTACTAATGCCGCACACAGAGCGAGCCCCAGCTACCTCGTCTTGCTGCTACTAGCCTTCTGGAGCGCAGTGAGAGGGGTTAGTGTTGCATAGATAGAGTGGCTGGTACTCGTACATATACCCGTGCTTCGGTGGCTTTACTTGCTATTTCTCTCTCTCCTCTCTCCCTGTCTTTACTCTGCATCTTAATATGCGTACATGCCCACTCCCACGATTCCCTATATAGCAACAGCAATGACATAAAAGCAAGAAAGCAAGAAGAGACCACAATGATTCCATAAGCATATCTCAGTGAGCTGAAACCACAAAAGGAAAACGTTTATGAATATATTACTAATAAACTATTGTCGAAATCGTAAACGTATCATCGACACTCGAAGTGTAGTCAGTACAAAAGCTAATAACTGAACCTTGATGTTCGTTGATATTGAGATATCTCCTACCTTTCCAACTAATCTTTGGGGTTCATGTGGCGGATGTAATGTGACATATTGTGGTAATTTCTACAGTTATCGTAGTAACTGTAGGATCGGTGTCCTCAGCGCAGCATTTTTCTCTTCAGTCGTAATAATACCCCGTTGTTCAAGGAAGTCCATTAAGTTCGAATCAGGTCGGAATTCCCCCGCCCGGGTATGCTCATGTATGGGCGAACACCAATTACCAGGTGTCATTACTCTGACCACATAGATTGCAAATGAGCTTTCAGGTTGGCTCCTCAAATATCGGTCCGTGAGGTGATTCATGACGTGATTGAGCCATCTCTCGTCATCGCTGAAAGCTGCGTTGTAGCCCTTAAACCAGAATAAGCATTGCAAGCTAGACCTCGACGACAACATATGAGGTTCCTCCGATACTGCTCTGGCCGTTGCTACCGGTTGCGATATACTGTATTCTGTATTCACTGATGTCCCTAGGGTACATTTTGGTGTAGTTTAAAACTCACTATAAATAGCGTGGCATTTACACTTCGCTGCCGTGAAATGGGCGTGAGATTTAGAGTGCTAGCAAAACAACGCCATCGTGAGGTTGTCGTGAGATGAGTTGGTAGTAGTGGGCGTGAGATGCTCACCACATTATGGTGTATATGCATACAATATTGTAGTGGCATTTACACGATAGTTAAACCACAATGGCATCTCTTTTACACGATAATGGCATTTATATGTCACGTTTGTGGTGTGGATGTACACCACAAGTGTGCCAAAAAGTGCGCAAAAATACTCTGAATGCATTGGGATTTGAACTCGAAGCAATTGTAAGCAAGCAAGCAAGCACAACATTTGCTGATACAAGCCGTTAACCACTACACCATACAGGTAGTTGTATACCTGCCTCCAACTGTGATCAACATTGTCTCCGTACAAAATGAACTTCGAAAAATTTCGAGATTTTCTAGTGTGTGATCTACACTCCACCACCATTACTACACCACATCAAACCACAGCGTATAATTTAAACTACAAGACAGCCTCTAAACCACGCTTTCGTGGCTTTTAAACCACCACCTACTAAAATCATGAACCCTAGGGATGTTTACATCTATCCCGCCCGATCTAGCCGCCGATACTGCTCTGGTCGTTCCCGTCGACATACTATATCCGTAATTACCGACGGTTATGCCCCTGCTAGCCTCCCCATAGTAAAAAATTTGAGGATCGTGGCCCGGGAAATCATATGGATCAAGTCTTCCGGTCTGCATTGTCGGGAACACAAGTTGTTCATCGATATGATGCACTGTTATTTTTCCACCTCCAACGTCATCTAGTTTTTCCAAGGTCTGCACAATAAATAGTGTAACCTGTTGCATCTGCGATCCAACATGCCGCTGGAAGCTATAAGGGGAAAGGCTTTTTGACCGCAGAGATTGCAATTCTGCTCGGACTCTGTGGCTGGTTCTAATCTCTCGATAACAACCGGAAGCTCATGAGGTGAGAATTGGCCGACATGGGATTGTGACATATGATGCTGAAATGTCACACGAGAAGGAAACACCCTGTTATAAGCACTACAAAGCCACTCCCGCCGATGTAACGCTCCTTCGTGTCCGAACCAATCATGCACATTTTCATATAGGTGTTCCGACCTTTTACAGTCTTGAAAAGTGTACACATATGGCCGAAGATCCCTGAATACATGCCGCCTATGTGAAGCATCAACATTGCTTGTTCGACATCGCTGGACGTGATCGGCACTTACGCCCATGACTGCTGGCTATCTAGTTTAATTGAAACAAATTTAAAGCAATAGGGGCATTCAAAAGGGTGCTCCTGAAATGCACTTCAATCTTTCCGCGGTGCTAGCACAGAAAGTAGTTCTAAATTTCCAACGGACGAAGCGGAGGAGGTAAAAGAATTTCTTCCTTCAGACCATGTATCATCGTTGCTGTCGCCTCCGTGTCCTGGGTTGAAGTCGACTTACAATAAATTTTCTGTAAGTGCATGCTTAGAAACAGTGACTTTGTTTGTGCGGGGCTATATTTCTGGAACTCTTGCCTTTAAGCTTAAGCTCATCCAGTCTGATTCCCTCTAACGGGGTGCGGCGGTTATTGGCAATATTCTCATGCTCTCTTTCGTTGTATTTCAATAGTTGACGTCGTGTGAGGTTGGCCATTCCAAGGCGTTCTATCATAAATTTGGGAGCTTTAGGGTGCTTGTTGGAGATATGCTCAATATCGTGCCGGTGGAAATGGGGGATATCGATCGAAGAACAATTTTCTAGCCTGTGTTGGGGTGTTGGGTTTGCAATCGCAATCAAGAGGTTGTAAAGACCGTGATGGCATTGGAAACGTCTAGGACGCATTCATCGAACTCATTGACTACTTCTAAGCTAGCCTCAGAGCCTTTCTCTTCTAAATCGGACCACTCTAAAGACACTAAGTCGCGTTTCGCTGACGGTAGTGGATCCGGCGTGGATACATTCGTGGTAGCTGGAATTTATTTATAATTAATATTGTTCAGAGGGGATGCCGGGAGGTTTTGAATCTGGGGGTACCATCTTGTAGAGCGGCCTTTAGATCACCCCGCAACTTCATGACCATATCCCTCACAGCGGAATCTTACCGGAGACGGTGGTCCAATGACATCGGATTCGTGCTTTGTAAGTGTGCTCCTGCATTTATGGCCCATACCGAAAACTTACCGATATCACTGTGGGAAAATTTTCAAGCTCCCGTGTCTTCAGCGACTCGAAAACTATGCGAAAGGCTTCCATATACTCCCAATATGCAGGTCCAATCATCATTGCGGTTGGTGCAATTGGTAGGCAATGATATTAAAGAGGACATAAAAAGTAAATCTGTTATAGAATGATGGTACGAATGGATTATCCTCAAACGAATGACACTGCAGGGCGGTGTCACACTCAGTGCATAGGCTTCATGTGGCTCCTTCACCGTTGTGATTACCCCGCGGCTCAGCACAAATTACCCCGGAGCTCGTAAACGTAGTAAACTGACTCCACCAATAGTAGCTGGACATTACATGCTCGCAACAAGCGATGTAATATATGTAGCTTGGAGGTGCAGAGCTGAGATACTAAAGCTCTACATCTCGGTTGACTGGTCGTGTGGTTACTTTATCGCCAGACAAGGAAAACGGAACAGGTCAAACTATCAGACCCCAGCTCAGTGCTTATTTGGTTCCAGGCTACTAACCAGTTCAGATGAGCAGCAGATCTCCCAATCGCCATCTCTACTAGTCCACCGCTCCAGAAGCGAGATTTTCCAATCCTTCTAGCGGCAGTGCTAACAACAATTTCCCAAACCGTCCCATGCCATGGAAATCGCCGGTTTAGTCCTGACCGCTCTACCATTTTGTCTGAAGGGATTGAGCGGGATTGGCGATCACTGCCACAAGTTCATGGGTTATCGCAAAGCTTTGGGGTGTCTTGTGAGACAACTGGAGGTTGAATCTCTCAATTGATGAATACGTGTGATAATCTTCTTGGAGATATTGTTCCATTAGAGAACGCGCGGGAACTGGTGGCTGGACAAGGCTGGGAAGACCCAGATTCCAATATCAAGCTGAACAGCCATCTGGGGTCCCAGGCTGCGGAAATTTTTAGGCGGTATGTGGAATCACTTAATATGATACTCCAAGAGCTAAGCAAGGAATTGGGTTTCAGTGAGAACTTCGAGATTTGTTACTACTCGGTTTCCAGCTGTCTTCAGCGCTACAGTTCAGTGCTACCTACTAATTAACTCTTCCATATCAGATACTACAAGATGCAGATGCTAACCAACGGCTATTCAAAAGGCTTAAATTTTTAGACGAGAGGGAGAATATCGTGCATTGACCGACCGGATCTACCAAATCAACGCAGACCTTGTAGCCTTGACGACACAACTTACCCGACCAGCAGAAGTTCGAATGCCCAATAGGACCTTGACGCTGCCTCGAGCCTACGATCTAGTACGTGAGAATAGCGCGGATCTTTATAGAGCATTCCAGAAGATATTTGAGGAGGAACCTCCTTGCACATGTACGGTTCCCCATATGGTCAATATGCAACTGCAGAGTATTGCCATTGAGCAGAGCACGGGGACCGAGGGACTCAAGATGCTCTTTCAAGGTGCTCTTTTCTTTCGATTCGAATTCAGCGTTGATAAGTAGGATACAAAGTTTTGGTGGGGCATAGTGTAAAGTAAACTACCGTTGTGAGATATAGTGTAAAATAAATAATGTAGTGCAAGCGTAGTTTACATTTTGTTTAATTCATACTATGATCCCACAACATCAATTGTGTGGGCATGAATCTGGCAGTAGTGGTAATGCCACTAGAGTTGTGCCACTACGGATGGCGTGTAAATTACGCTCTGATGTGGGTGATACTCTATGCAGCATGTTAAGTCGCACTCTGATGTGAGTGATATTCTATGCAGCGTGTATGTTACGATATGGGGAGAACCGTGTGCATTGACTATGGTGCAATGACTAGGTACAGGTCTAAAGGTCCAAGATAAAAGGGTAAAATGTGAAGTCTAAAGGAGCAGTCACGAACCCTAGGGCTCCGGCTCATGTACATCTGTAACAGTGTAAATTACACCACGATCGGGTGTATTGCATGCAGAGGTGTGTGCAACTATTGTGAGATTCAATTTTGGTGTTGAGGTTTCCAAAGCAGCGGGATGACTCGGTTTCAAGAGATACAGTCTCGGGGCATTTACATTTTCCCCTTACAATTTTCAGGAAAATAATTTGGCAGTTTTTCCTATAAAATTGTGTGTATGTGCGATGTGTGTCGATTTGTCAATATTCATAGGCGTCGCGTTGTCCTTTTCAACTTGCTTTGCCCAATTTCGAGTTAATGTCTCTCAAGCCAATGGTGTTCCCACCTGCTTGTGCGGTTGTAGCTGTGGTCGTGGCCTGATCGTAAGATCCTTTGTTGGTGTTTGGGGTGTCGTTTGTTGCTGCTTTTCTGGGTCTGGTGCATGCCTCCTAACTTCACCCAACTTTTTATTTTCCTCCACAAGGCTCGCAACAGTTGTTTTAAGCGTCGACACTTCCGTCTTCAGGTTGTCCATTTTCCAGTAGAGCTTTGCAAAATGTCCCTCCATGACTTTGATGACAGCTGTTCCGACTATCTTCTCTGCCATATCCTGGGGCATATCTAAATCATCATTACTCTCGTCGGCATAAGCCTTCTCAAGCAAATTCGTTTGTTGTTGTATGGGAGTTTGAGAGACTCCCAAACTCGTAGCCGTCTTGGGGCCATGCATTGTCGATTTGCCTTTCCCCTTCTTCTTTTTGGGCTTCTTTTTTCCACCAGAGGGGAAAATAGGAAGCATCGAGGAAGCGACCTTGTCGCTATCGTTATTGAAATTGTAATCAGAGTAACTAGAAGAGGGATCTGAATCCCACTGATTATCTTCTTCGAGCATCTCCTGCAATAAACTAAAGCAAGAAGGAACGGTTTTGGAGGTGGAGGAGCCCATGCTAGGCGCTGGGGTCGTCGAGTTGCGCCCGACTCTAGGCATCGTGAGGCCGTAGAGGATTTACGGGGCGGCTTGTGGTTGGCCAACTACTCACGGCTTGGCAAAATCTAGCGGTGAGGTGGTGTGTCGAGGTGTCGGTTTGACCTGAGTCGTGCGGTTATGGACATCGTCAACTCGTCTAGTCCGGTGGGGAAAGCTGCAGTGGAAATCATTCAGTGGCTAGGGCGAGAGCGTATTGACAAATCCGACTATGAGTACTGCCTCACCCACTCCCGAGCGCTCACGGTTCCGAACGAGTACGGCTTGGAAATTCGGTCCAGCATTCTCAACGTCGAAAAGCAAATGACACGGCCCGGAGGGCTTCAGTTACTTCTCCCCTCCTCGATTGGACGCTGGATGTCCTTCAGCGCGGATCATTGTTACATGGTTACTACGGTCGCGGCGGTTACGAAATTTCACGACTTCGACTATGCGATTAACCTCCTCTGCGATACGATTTTGGTTGATGGCAACCCAAACAGCGATCAGATGGAGTATACGTACTCGGTTCATCAAACACGGTTGAAGGGGATCTTGTCCAAAGTCGTAAACAGTATCGCGCTGAATGTTGTCAACCCTGGTCACGACCTAGGCCAATTGCCACAAGAGCTCTCCGGATATTGCGTTCACCTGACAGATCATCAAACATTTGCCAGCATTGTGCTGAGGATTCAACGCTCTAAAGAAGATATGCTGCTCTACTGTGCGCGGTTTCAGGGAGATCTTTTCGTATGGCTATCTGCGCATTTCGAGGGCATTATCGAAGTCTCAATTGCCAGTAAAACTGTCTTCGAGAAAGCAACCAAATTTGGGAAGAGAAAGATGATGATCTTGGTCCGCGAGACCTGCACCCCAGAAATTGATTGCCACGACGTCCGCACGGTGCACTCAATCGAATTGTCTGAGCGATACGAAGACCGCTGGGAGCAAATATTTCAGGGGAAAGATGACTCTGGTAGAGGTCGAGCGTCTACCCCTGCACAGCGACAGCCACTTTATACGATGAAGCACTCACCCTTTAGCGGCCTCAACGAGATTCTAAATCGGAAAGAATTACATGAAATTAAACTCGCGGCGCAAAGCATAATCAAATGGCTGCTAGGAGTTACCCTTAAACCTCATTTGGAAGCGGATTTGTTTGGGTTCGCTATTGCATGATAGGTCTCTGCCATCTTATGGCCGGAGATGACTCTCGTATGGCCGGAGGTGAGTCTAGTATGGCCGGAGATTGCTGTCGGCCTGAAGGGTCTATACATAGATGCATACGCACGCATTCACACTTGTACTCGTATATATATGGCCTTGTAGCACTCTTAGATAATACACAATCAAGCTTCTCTAGCATCACTATTTCAACATTCGCGACTGTTCTTGAGGGCAAGTCAGATTCGGTGACCTCAACCGTTCGAATAGGCGAGATTCTATACCGCTGGCCAAGTATTGCGCAAGACTTTGAGGATGATCTCGGGGGAGTTCAGGTATATGCCGGTACATCAGTGGAGATGGCCTGGGATTCGGATTCCGATTCGACAATAAGTGATACACCTAGGGTGAGGTCGACCTCCGAGATCCTCGCCTACTTTCCTGTCGTACGAGATATATTAGAAGGAACACGAATTCGCTGTGCCTGTTTGAACTGCAGAGAAAGAGGAACTACGGATCGAGTCAAACTGGGTTGCCTGCAGGAGGCGGCTGTGTCGCAGCTTTTCATGCTATTGGGAAATGCAATCGCAGATGGCTTTGGAGCCGAGGGGGCATCAGGGATGATGGACCTAGGAGACTACAACTGTCAAGTTGCACGTCTCCTTTCGGAGCTTATCGATGGGGGCGTTTGGTGGGGCACTTGGTTTAACCTCGCGGCTTCAACAATGCTAGGCTGTTCAACAAAATATGGGCGCGATTTATATGATTCAGGCAGCTTTGGCGGAAGTGCTCTAGTTGCTGTCCAATATGGCTCCTTGATTGCAGTCGCTCGATGGCTCGATATGACTAAAGACCTATCCGTACACGGCTGTTTTGGATTCGAGATTGCAGAAGGTCAGCTCAAAGGCCTCCAAGGAGACCTGGCTTTGGTGCAAACCGAGATCAAGATGAAGACCACTGGAAGCCCACCGACTTCGAATCTTTCAGACGCCGACAAGCTTTTGGCTGCGCTTGAGGTCGACAAGTCCTCCGCCGTTGTTCAAACTGCAATTATTGGCACAGACAAAAGCCAGTTCTATCGCTTGCTGACACTTATCGGCAGCGACCCCTACAAACGGATCGTCGACCCCGCCGAGGCTATCATGAGCCTTTCTCGCAGCTGCCTTCCCCAATGCAGCCACAGCGAAACCTTACCCAACGGATATTCGATTCCTGATTCTAGCATATGGTCATTCAGCGAGTTGTTGGGAGACTGAGCTCACAAGAACGACCAGAAAAGCACATACCTAACTCGATGTCTCGACAGCGACCTCAAGGTCAATGTCGCTTTGAGCCTTACCGTAGAAGGCAGTGTGTTGAGGAGTACAGGTTGTTGCTTAAAATGCGCCTTAGAGGCACTAGACAAGCATCCAAGCCAGACTGGACGTCGAATTATCAGCCGCCAGGTCGACTCCCGGCGTCTTGCATACAAGTCGGCAACCGCATGATCGATTTTCTCGTTATTGTAGAGCCGATTTCATTGCACATTATTTCTGTTTGAGGTGTCTTCCATACACTCTGGTTGGCTCGACAAGATTTATTGGACATGCTGAATGGGTTTATTTGGACTATTTGTCTTTAGGGATGTTTTGCATTCGGAAGAAATGTGTTTGTTTGGAAATGTCTAGTGCTTACTACTTAAGTTCTTAAGTAAGTAGCTACGTAGCATATGAGGTCACAGGGTTTGGAAGCAAGACATTTTTGTCTCTTTTAAGGTCGGCTAGTGGAGTATATTAGGTACTTATTAGGGTAATTCGAAGGAAGTGGTGCATGTCGTTCAAGTATATGTATGGTTTCGTTTTCAGGCGCGTATAGATTTCATTCCCAATGGATTCTTCTGTGTTACTGTCATCGCCGATATTCTATATCCTGTTGTAAAAGAAACTGACCCTTCCAACCTGCCCAGGACTAGCTGGGCAAATACACCTCAATTTTGCCAGCATCGTGTTGCTTAAGTTCACCGATTAGTTGCTAAAAGAGTGCATGCTCGAGACCCCCAACCGGCGCCCATAGACAAACCGAAGAATGTCTGGGCCGAAATGGGTGTCGGTAAGAGCACTGGCAACTCCCAAGAACGCGTTGTGCACATCCGGGTTACAGCTCACATCCATCTTGGAGTATTCACGTACCGCGCTGGTAAATGATTGTAAAGAGATCAGGGTGCATAGCCGGGTGCGTGTGCCTGGCTATCTCGTGCGCTTGCTAACCTTTGATGGTGGCTGTTGTAATGAGGCGACAGAATCTGCAGTCGATGTTCCTTGGGATGATTGAGAGTGGTCCCAGGGCACTCTATTTCGATTATATTTCTCTTTCTACAGTTCCTTACCTAACTTGCTCGAGCACAATACTTTTGCCCCAACGGCTCGCCATACCCACTAACTTGCGGCAGTTTCTGCGGTTACTCCACCCTTCTTTGATTGTGCATATACTACAGGCAAAGCTCCGCTTAACCTTGACAGCACCCATTTTTCGCAGTTTGTTTCACCTCCTTATGTGCGTTAAGAAGGTTAAATTTTGGTTGTTTGACTTCCAAATATTAGATCGTTTAATCAAGATGCACTAAGCATCGACATTAGAACTCCTACACGAAGTAGCCAAACTACTCGAACTTAAAGATCTAGCAGTGCTGCTTCGTACAAACTATGGACTCAACTATTGCTTAGAAAAACAGTTGTATGAGCGAGCAGAGGACATCTGTATCGAGGTTGAACTACTTTTGCAACCTGTAACCACTGCAGCGAGTAGTGACCCTCCGCTTGAGCCATTAGTTGAAGTGGTCCTCCCCTTTACTGAGTCGCATACAATGAAAACACAGCGGCTGTTGCAAAGTTTCTCAATAGCTACGGATTTTTAGTTGACATGTGTAGTCCGGACGCTTGGCTCTGCCTATCATCAAGTCTTACACCGTTGATATACGCTATAATAATTGGACACTGTTACCTTTCTGTTCTCAAGGGGCGCGAATATCAACGCGGTGTACTACCGGGAATGGGGTATGGAACGGTCTATAATCAGTTTTGCGGCGGTACTCTTGCACGAAGATATCGTCAACGCTCTTTTAGAAACGCCGACCTCGGAAAGGATCGATATCGGCCGTTGAGACTTTAATGATTATTTTACGATTGTAGGGGTTCTTTTGGATCATAGAGCGGATCGAACTATTGGGCTGGGAGAAAGGGAGATCTTTATCCATGGCAGCTACAGAACGACCAAATAACCTTTCTAGATGTTGGCCTGATCTAAGGAAGGAAGAAATGAAACTTCTTATTGAGATATGGTTAGAGAACCAGGGAACTTTCCGGCGATATATCTATAATGATGGCCTCTAAATAATCCGAGGCTCTTCTTCGCAATTGTAGCGGTAGGGTAGTACTAAGGTACAGCGGTTACAGTTAGAGGAAATAAATGGATTGGCGGTGGGAATTTGGGTGTTATGTTAAGGATCATGCTGTCAGTTGTTGCATTTATAATTCCCCCGCATTTCAACATATTGCATAACCTATGAAGTATCTTATCCGCAGCCAATAGCACGAGCTTCTTTGTCGTTTTATGAGTACCTTTGAGTACGTGAAACCTCGTTCAAAGCAAGTCTTCGGCTCAGCTGGCATTTCGTGTTTTGAACTATTGCGGAGAAGGAATATATTATTTTGAAAAAAAAGTCCCCTAGAAGCCCCTTTTCTCGATCCAGATTTTCTCGTCGCTCACAAGCAAACTAGAGGCGACACAAGGTGGTTGGTATATGGGCGTAAGCAGCCCCTACATATCTTTGGCGGTAGTTAAGTTTGACGAGCTCATATACCCTAGGCTAGCATGTATAATTAATATTATGGTACTTGTCTATTCATCCAGCGCATTTCCTCATTTCCTCGGGCATGTTAGGGCACGGGGCTAAGGGTTTAACCTTCATATAACCTAGCACTAGTCACTTTACACGGAATAATTATGCACTCCCTCCGAAGTCCGTGGGGAGCTAAAATATTCCCAATATTTAGTTAATTTTAGACCAAAGAAGACGCATCGTAAAAAAATAAGCTCGATCACCATCCCTAAAACGTTATCTCCTTCAGCCATTACCATGAAGTATTTCCTAGTTCTCAGATTGTACATGTATACTGGGTAAGTTATAGTCGTTGGCGTCAAGAATTGAAGATTTTGCGGTAGCGATTTTGAAGACAGTAGTAGTGAGTGGGACAGCTGATGGAGATCGTGCATCATTACTTCGTACAAAGCTTGTAGGCTTAGAACGAGACTGTATGAAGCACTAAACAACTCCACAGCGGTTGAAGCTTAAGGCGTGCCATACATAGAATTGCTATCTATCGCTACGTAGGACACGGCCTGTCATATCTAAAGCTCTCTATAGTTATTTTATACAGGGAGTACATAGAGCGACGTTGAAGGGTGGCATCAAGCCGCATCACTCTCACCAGCTCATCGTACCTCTAGTAGTAGCGTATCTTCAGTTCTATTCCCCACGGGGTCGCATTAGTTTCAAAGTTTGATAATCAAATAATCAACAGGAACCAAACTCTAATGTTATAATACCATCCCCACAAAAAACACCCCGGCACAATAAATTCCCCCGCCATCCTCCAGTTCTTCCATTCCCACTACATCTCACAGCATCAATTTCAAACTCTAACATCAACATTCTCACTATATCACTTACGAACTCTAACCATGCCAGCCATTACTCGTTTTACCCCCGTCAACACATCTGCTGACGATATCCTCGACACCTTCGTCGCACATGATGCTGAATACTGGAGCATCAGGAGGCGCGAGACACTCGAGGCCTCCGATAATTCATTTATGGGATCTGACCCCCCAATCGAAGCGAATGGACGCGAACTGGCGCGGTGTCAAAGAGAAAACGGCAGGTTAAAGGAGCGCCTGCAGATCCGTGAAGAGGAGACGCAGGAGTTACGTGAGTTGTTACAGTATATGGACCAGCGGATGGTGCATCTCCACGAGCGCCTGCAGGAGTCGGAACAGAAGAGGGAGGGGCTTGGAATGGACCTCGAAATTATGTCTGAGGAAAACGGCGTGTTGGTGGAGGAGGTTAATTGGTGGAAGAGACATAGTGAAGGACTGGAGAGGAGGTGTTCCAAGTTGAGGGATATGCTGAAAGAGGCGGAGTCATAGGGAGTTTGTATCCTGTCACCGAGGGAGAAGTACTTTGTATAGGTTTTGGATACATACCATATACTCAACTGCAAAATTGTATTTGGTTTAATTTCTGAGGTCCGAGTGATTCGATAGTGATCCCTCCTTTCGCTGCTGTTGATCTACCACACTCGAGCTGTCTGTGCTGGGCTGTTGATCAATGTGAACCCGATCAATACATGCATATGACAGCTTTGTCGCGGCTGGATCTCCCACGTGCTTGCAGTGCGGCAGTAAGGAAGTGTTCGAAGCTCGCCGTCTAGGATGACAAGAGGACACTTACTTGAGCGGATACGAGCTAAGTTATCAACATATAACTTCTCCGGAACAAAATCCCCTGAAGGACCACCCCCGCTCGGATTTTAGATCGAGGCCGTCGGGCCCCTTCAAATTATCCATTTCAGTGTGGTTTAGTATCTGACCGTAGCGGGGGATATCATAGAGTACAAATGAGTAGCTAGTAGAGTGTAGCTAGGAGCATTAAGTTGGTCGACGGCGGCAGCAATCTGTATTCAAAATCTAAAGTTCTACTCATGTCTCTTACAATGACATTAGAAGATTTGCATAGGAAGGGAGTGGGTAATCCATCTTTCGATAGATAGACACCCCCTTCTATTCACGAGCTCCGTTCTAACGGGCTTCCATAGGCCCACTGGAAACTCTTCCTTGACCGGAAGACTTACGGCTCTAAGGGGCCAATGTAAGGTGAGTCCTGCCCTTGTTTTTCCGCTCCAATTACGACAACCTCCTTCGACGTGACTCATGCTTTCGTATTAGACGTTCTTTTTTGCTTTGCGACAAACCGAGCTTTCAAGCAGGCGAAAAGTCTGGGCACTCAACACTCCCCATTCCAACAAACTCTAGATCCCATATGCCAGTCTAGAATTTTAGCTCCTCAACTTTTTCTCGCGACTGAATTGATCAAATCTACTATTAGCTAGCGGACATCTCGCTCAGAATGAAAATCCGTTGATAGAAAGTAATGAAATAAACGACAATATAAAAAATAGAAGTTATATTTCCTTACAGAGCTGCGTTCTCACGAACACTTTGGTGTCATCCCGCGCCGCCACCTTGTGGCTTGAGTGTCTTTGCTTCGTTGCCGAACTGAAGGTTCACTCATTTCTTAGGGCCAACCTCACGTGCTGCCTTAGCAAGCAGGAGATAACGGCCGCCACAAGATTCGAACGGGGCACCTCGGTGTCATTTGAATGAAACAGCCACTCGTAAAAGTGGAATACTTCTTCTTACATGACCATGACAGTTGGAAGTAACTCGAGGTAAAACACCTGATGGACTAGCTAAGCGAGTCAGACAGTTGATTCATTACACGTGCACAAACCTCAACTCACATCATTGCTCGTAGAATACATTGTGTGTTCACTCTCCTTGAGCGGACTTCTCAACTCTGCACGGATAGTTATTTCTGCCTGTAACTGCGTGTGTTTACGAAAACTGTCAGCAATCAGCCGAATGAGCAATACTATCATTTCTAGCCACGAGATGGTCAAAACGGGCGCGGAAGAGAAAAATTCCGGTATGTCTCGGATGTGAACATTCCCGCCATCCGGGACTGGTCTGTATAAAGCCTCAGTTCTCAGTTTCGCATATCTGGACACCTTACATTCGCCCCTAGCCAAACACCCCCGAGCTCTCTAGTTTGAGCTAGAAAAGCACTGTCTTCCGTTACTGCACACCACTTACGAAGTCATGGGATATGCATGTGGCATATCCGGAAACGAAAAGTGGTAAGGCTCGCAGGCATACAACTAAACACACGAAGTTCCTGGGATATATATCTTCTCTGTGTACTATAATCTATACACGCACACATCCCCCTTTATATTGCAACAATGCGACAATAAATCGCGGGATATCTCTTCACTGGTCCCGCCTTATCTTGGCCCATATTACGGCACTCCATCCCGGGTCATCTCACCTTGTTACCGACACGATTCAATGTCTCAACGTAGAACTACTGCTCCGGGGGGTTTGATTCTTCGACCTAATATCTCCTGCCATTGGTATTAAACCCCCTTCTAGACTCGAAATCTGATGCTTTATGCACACACAACGGCTATCTTAAATACATATGTATAAAAATATCTATCAGCGGATAAATCCCTCAACTTGACCTCGGCGCATGAATGAGGGGCCAGCCTGAATCAATTCGGATATCCGCTGCAAGGCGTGTTCCCCCAATGTGCGAGTTTAGAACGGGATTAGGCGAATACGGGAATGGGAGAATAAGGGATTTCGTTTATATCATCGCATTCGCGATGCCCGCATAATAACGAGAAATACGTTTCATATCAATCAGCGTATTCGTAATGTTCTTCTCAGCCCTGGCTTCTGCTGATCCCTCACTAGTGAATTGTCTATTGAAGAGACGTCATACTCAGCTGGGAAGTTCTGCTAAGCTGGGGCATTCGTTCCTAGCATGGTTTCTAGACCAGCAAGGGCCTCGGCATCTTGCGGATAGTTTTCGAGTGACTTGGAGAAATGTTACTGCAGGATCATGGCTTTGGTCGGTAAATTGGGAGCATGAGTACAGTACGGCGTCAGTCTCTCAGATTAGGAGTGGCACTATCGAACGAATCACAGTGGAGAACGGAAGGATCTCGGACATCGTTAGGACAACTTTACATCGTAGCGACCCAGCTATACACTGCTCGACAACCTCCTCCTCAAAGGTTTTATTGGTTTACTTTTGTTTTTAACTACCACAATGTTATATGATACGTACTTAAGTACGTACTGTTCTCATCTAAACACTGAATCCGCGAGGATATTAACCCTGCGACGAAATTGCTGACCTGCGGCATTCTGCTCTGAAGACTGACAGGGTCAGCTTACTATCATGGTGCTCAGCGAATGATCTGCACGCGTTAGGCCCAGCACGTAGGCCTAGAGGGAATACTAGTACCCTGAACATGGGACTGTCGTATGGTAGGATACATCTCATCCTATCCAGGGGTGGTGGGAGATCAGCGTGAGCTCAGTGGATGGATAAAGTTATACGAAACGGGGAATATGACTCCATATGGCTATATCACCGTCACTTTAATACGAAAACGAACACGAAACTTAAACCGGTGGTGAGATACACTTTGTGTGACGGAAGATGACTATACCGAGGCCAATGGCAAAGGGCCACAGTCCACGCTTGAATATGACGACGTAACTCCACGTCGCTAATATATAAATGCAGAAACGCAAAAATCTACACCACATCTGTTTTCCTATTCTAATTATAACGAAATGACAGCTTGATATATATTTTAACGCAATATCCTTCTCTCCCTCCACAATCCAGCGCCGCAGTTTCGTCACACCATGCTTCTTGTCCAATCTTTCATTACCGGCCCAGCAGTTTCTGCTGTGGTGATACTCGCCCTTTTCGCTCTACTCCCGAGGCTATGGGAATACATCAAGCGTTTCAGCGTTCTCCCGGGTATCCCTTGTGTAGGTTTAGAGGATGGAACCAGCTTTGCTAGGTTCCGGAAGGCCAAGAAGAGGTTCATGACCGACAGCATGTCCTTGATGATCGAGGGTTACAAGAAGGTGCGCTACACTCCCCTCAATTCCTCACCTAAATCCTCACTACACGACAGTACGGCCACAGCGGTCTCTTCCAGTTGTGGACACCCGATGGGTTCGGTGTCGCCATCTCCCCCGAGCTTGCTAGCGAGATCAAGAACGTGTCGGAAAACGTCTTGAATTTCCAAAAAGCGATACAGGACCGAATACTAGGGAGGTTCATGGGGCTTGAACATTCGCCTGTGATAATTAAGTGTATCCGCCAAGACTTGGCAAAGAATTGTGGTAACTCGCGCACGGCGATGCGTACTTAGACGGCACATAACTGACTTTTGCGCAGAAAAAAGAACTTCCACTATGAGTGCCGAAGTCGATTACGCGCTTGCCACCCATTTCGGCGAGTGCCAAGGTATATTTCATCCCCACGACTCCCAGCTTCCGCAGCTAGTTAACTCACATATGGCAGAATGGACTGAATTCCGGCTCCATCCGGTAATTCTCCAGGTCGTTGCAATAATTTCAGGTAGTATCTTTGTCGGTGTACCCAGGAATCGCGATCCCGCATGGCTCAAAGTAGCGATAATGTTCACTGTCGATGTGTTCGCTGGGGCGAGAGCTCTTCGAAACTTGCCCTTCCCGGCATTCATGTATCCAATCACTGCACGGTTCGTCCCGGAAGTCCGACGAACCCACGAGCACCGCGCTAAAGCCCGGGAACTTATCTCGCCCATTGTTAAGGCACGGCTGTCGGGGGTTTCGGAACCAGGCCTTGATATGATACAGTGGCTGTTGGACTCTTCGCGTGAGAAAAATCCGGATAAGATCGCTCAACAAGTTCTTGGGATCAGCATGGCTTCCATCCACACCACAGCACTGACGCTCACCAAGGTGCTGTTTGATTTGGCGAGTAGACCCGAATATATGCAGCCGTTGCGGGAGGAGGCGGAGGCAGTGCTGGCAGAGGAAAGGGGGGTTTTTACGCATGAGGCTGTGCAGAAGCTGGATTTGTTCGATTCGTTCCTGAAGGAGTCGCAGCGGCTTAGCCCGGTTGGACTACGTACCCACCCCCCACAAAATTACGCTCTATATTCAAGCCCTTACTGACATTATCCGCAGTCACCATGAACCGCAGAGTAGTTTCTCCCTCCGGCTTCACCTTCTCTACCGGGGTGCACCTCCCCTATGGCGCCACTATCCTCGGCGTCACAGCTGCTGCCGCGTCTCGGGACCCAGAGATCTTCGAGAACCCAGATGAATTCGACGGATACCGCTTCCAGAGACTGCGAAATTCTGTAGACAGAAATCAACATGCATTCTCCGGCACCAGCACTCTGCACTGGGGTCTCGGGAAACACACGTGTCCCGGGCGCTTCTTTGCGTCGGCGGAGATTAAGCTATTGTTGGCTAAGATTGTTATGAAGTATGATGTTCGCACGAAAGATGGGCGGCGCCCTGACGATGTCTGCTGGGAACTCGCGAATAGTCCGGATACCAATGCCTTCATAGAATTCAGAAAGCGGGGGTGAGGCGAGGTGGTTAGGCTTTGGCTCTGGGATGGGATGGATGGGAAAGTCATTGCGACGGTATGTCAGACCAGGAACCTGGCAGTCTGGAGTTTAAAACGTGTGAGAGTTATGTAGCGGAATCCGAGTTCGTATTACTATGTATTCAGCCTGAAGATGCTCTACATTTCTGTTCTGAATGCAACGAGATTGCTGATATGCATGGAACTACCAGTTTGGCTATACTGCAGAGTAAAAACCACCACGGGGATGAACAGCGGCAGAGATGCAGCGAATTTATTGTTTCCGGTCAAACTCCTGTGTGGTCTGGTTTCGTTTGTCGTCCCTGCGCTTTGTAAACTCCGTATTTCGCCTCGCTCGGCGAAAGTCTGGGCACGAGACCAGTGGGGTCCTACCAGTGATTCCTAATCGTTCCCGTGAGGAGCTTACCTAGTCTCGGAACTGCTTGCCCGAGGCTCCAAAAGCAGAATGGTGTCCTGTTCAGGATTTAGTGTGGCCACATGCTCGCGTATAAGTTTAGTGTCGAGCTTATTTCAACTCCCCTAATCATTAGAATGACGCCATCCGAACACCGTTGTCAATTCTCCTTGTAGCATTTCATCCCGTGTCTAATAGTGATGTTGATAGTTCGCAACGTTTTGAATTCTAGCCTCCAAATTTTTGAATTGAAAAGGGCCGAGTAGTCAGAGATATGCATCTAGTCAGGTTGCAATAAACCCGGCTGTTAGATGATATCTTGTGCTTCAATCTGCAATACAAATAGTATTTCGCTGCTTATTTCATCTTCTATGAATAATTCTCGTTTATTATGTATTGGAAGAGAGGAAAGAGAAAGATGCGTATCGGGTTGACTCGCGCACTGCCAATTTTGCTGTATCGACTAACTTTACCCGCTGACTAAAGTCTACTAAAAACACTTGCTCCTAATTTGATTCTTTCTTCCCTACCTCCTTCTGCTCGTTGACTACGCTCGCTTCCACCCCACTGCTGCAAGCTTTCCGCCCGTTTCTTACACATCCTCAATCAATCAAAGAGGGGCTCAATAATTCACATATCTTGCACTGGAGAGAATGCAGCTTCGGCAATGATCATAGAATTGATCATAGATTTGCACTCGCGCTTTACGAAATGAACCTTGTTGCATTAATAGATTAATAGATCTCAGCCCTCGTACGGCTGGTATTCATACGGGTTGATAGTGTTCAGCCGCTCTATACATAGATGAGTACGTACGCATTCGTACATGGACTACTGTATATATATGGCCTTTGTGGCCCTCTTAGATAGTACAATCAAGCCTCTTTGTCACTTCTATTGTAGCAAACCTGTTGCATATGTACCTAGATCGTGAGTCTCAACCTCCGTTTAATGTCTTGTATCAGGATCAGGGTGATGCATCTCAGATTAGTGAATACACGTACGCATATGGGAGACTGTACTTATACAGGCCTTGGGCCCTCGAGAGATCAATCAAGTCAATCAACCATCCGAAGTAACAGAACCTCCATGTCGGGGCCGGTGATGTTTATTTATGACGAGCTAGGGAGACTGCTCATGCTATTTCCAAAATGCCTTTTTCCCCTTTTATACTTTTCGTGGAGTATTGACGAGAGGGAACTCCGCAAGGGATTGAGCGAGGGTACTAAAATCTTGGTGCACCAACGAATAGCACATAGCCTAACCTGTATACAAGACAAGAAGTATAATCGCTAACTAGCAATATATTGCTACTGAATCGAATGAAAACTAATTGACAGAAGTTTCACACTGACCACGAGGTGCGTAACGCATACAAACTACAAAAAATACATTAACCTTCATTTGGCACAAGACTAGCAATCGCTCTGCGTACATGATGGCTTATAGAGTGCTGTAATTACAGAACAAAGATACCGAACCAACAAGTCCGCGAACCGTTGAGAAATATGCTTAAGGTAGTTTATCAGACGCTGGAATGGCCGAGGACTCAAATTTGCTGGGTATACTGATATCCTCTCCTCCGTACTTTGACACCTTTGCTCCCTTTTGTAATAGCAGCCCAATCATCTTTTCATTCCCCTTACTGATTGCTATGCCTAGTGCTGAGCTGCACTCTGTACATAACTTATCAACATCAATCCCATCTTGTCTCAAAAGTATTTCCACAATGCCATTGTAACCAAAAAATGCGGCACTTGTCAGCGGAGTGTTGAAGTTCCAACCCCCTGCACATATGTTGACATCCACACCTTCCTTCATCATAATTAACATCACTAATTTTTCTCCTCCAACGTGCGTAGCCTCCATGAGTGGAGTCGAACCTCGAGAGTCTCTTGAATTGAAGTCAATTCCCTGTGGGTGCGCCCAGTCGAGGATATCAACAAGTCCATACGAAGCAGCTATATGCAGAGGCTTATACAAGCCAGAATGGAACGTAGTGCGTATTTCATGCATATAGCACACTGTGCTCTCAACCTTGTGAATTTCAACAGCCTTATAGGGATGTACCCTCATCCATTCGCGAGAGGCTCTGTCGTCGTGCCAGGAAAAGTCTTCGACAAGCTTCCACAAAGTCTTCGAGAGAGGTGTTGCATCAGGGCCAGAAGGCACAGCCCTTGCGTGACCCAGCCAATAACTGACTGCGTAACAGAAAGGTGAGTCCTTTGTGGGAATCTTGCCGCCGCTTTCTTTGTCGCTTTCCAAGCTTTCTTTGTCGCCGCTTTTCGGTTCGCTCTTGAGATTCCCAATGCGTTTTGAGAACAGTTGTGAAACTATTGTTTTTCAGTAATGTCACTGGATATTTCTTGATTTCCTCACCACAGATCAGAGTTATGGAAGCGTGTGCCTCTCCTTCATCCACCATACAAGATGACACCCGCTCATTCTGACGAGACTCTTGGGACAGCTTTTCGAGAGGCTGAAGCAGAAATTCTTTCACAGTGCGATGCGTAAAGCGGAGTTTATCGTCATCAAATACCTCCAAAAGAGAACCACAAGATGCAAGCATCTGCTGTTTGGTAGGTAACACAATCTCCTCTGGGTCGAACGACTTGTCTCCCTCAACAGTCATGCAAGCATACTGCATTTCCGCAACCGTTAGAGGACGAAAAGCCATGGTCACCCACATCAGCAACTTGCGTCGCATCTCTTGTTCCCACTCGCTTCCCTTTGAGCCCAGCCGACAAAGAATAAGCTCGTACATGCCAGTTATTCCCTTTGGCATTGTCCGGAGGCGTTCTGAAATCGACACTGGGGACGGTTCGTTGAGCTCTTCCAGCACGAGCGCTTATGCAAACGTTAACATTCGACTGGCAAACTAAGTGGGATCTTGGGAGCTACCCGCATATCGGAACATTCCCGCAGAATTTTCGTAGATCGTGGCAATGATTTTGTCCTTGTGGCGTTGCAGGCTGTCATTATCCGCTACCGTCTCCGTTACGAATTTGCGAATATCGTCATTGACTTCCATGTCAATTGTCGAAACATTAGGCAAGCTTGCAAAGATGTCGTGAACGACTGGACGACCTGTGAGGAGAAATTGAACGTCGATTCTGACATTGGTAGCTGGCAATAGCATCATATGGGCGATGGAGGTAGGGTTAACTGAAGGTTGTAGCAGGTGGCAGGAAACCGCTGAAGGGTCACTGCATTCATCGAGAGCATCGAGAATAATGATCGTTGGAGTGGGATAACCTCGAAGCATTTCGATGAGTGTTGCACACAGCTTCTTGAAGTCTCTAGGCTCGCTGGCTTGGTTTGCAAAGTGAGACCTGGACTCCACACGTAACTTCAAAAGACGCATAAGTCTCTCTCGGTCCACACCCGCATCGATGAGTTGGGCGATAATGCTCGCAACCATCTCTAATGGCGATGTAGTCCGAATATCTCCATCTCGGAAGAAGAAAAACAAGACAAGAACGCCTTCTAACCTGCGTAGCGTATCCACCAGGTTTGTGGTAAGGACAGACTTTCCTGCGCCTGCATCGATGTCATTCGAGAATTCGGCTTAGGTGATCCATGAGAATCAGCATTACTTACCCGGAATACCCACTATCCAAAGATCCCTGCTTCCCTCATGGCATGTCCATGCCTTGTAGCTTTCATTCCGAAATACCCATTCACAAGTACCCTCCAGCCGGCGGTCCCGATTGAAATCGTACATTGGATCCGGATCGACAGCATTGAGCCATTGCAGTGCCATTTCATTTGAGATCTGTATGAACAGCTCTCGCATTTCACTGACCATACCCATCGTTCCCCGAAGATCTACAATGACAGTCACACTTAGCATACAATCCTCCGTAATGCCATAGCAGAGGGTATGCAAACCTTTAACCCCGGCCATTGTTGCCATGCTAGCCAGCTCCTTCATGCTCCTCTCCTTCTCGTCGATTTCGTTCAGGTATTTGTCGAGGGTAGTGGCGAACGGCTTTAAAGGATTCGTAAACCTCTCTAAAACACGGTCAATTCCTGTGCCTATCTTCAAAGTACAATAGATGCAATCTGACCCGAAGTCGAAGGAGTAAAGTATCCTTTTGCCTTGATAGCAAAGACTATAATGGCAGCATAGAACTGCGGTAGAGCCATTTCTATCTTCTCCGCCCACGCAGCCGAAGTTTGCGACCCCTGAAAACGCACATTCAATGCGTCTGCATATATGCTCACATAAAACTCACAGTTTGCCATTGCCATGGCAATGTTTTGAAGAGCTTCTTCGAGTTTTTCTACGGTCTCCTTGTGGTTCAAATAAATCTAAACCTTAGTCAGATATCGCGCATACACCCTCAGAGGAAACGGAGAATATACTTGTATAAGAAACCGTGCAGAAGCCCAAATAAGGCTTGTTACTTCTGGATGGTGTTGAATCGCTATATCGACAATTTTTGCATACTTTTCGAAACCTTCGACAATAGTGTCAAATCTTTCCCGCAGGACCACAACCTCGCCGTTTTTCTTTGTATACCGCCATTTGTTATCGTCTCGATCTTTCCGGGCATCATTGGCTGCATCCAGCACCGAAAATACTGTGCAGGAAGTCATTGCTTCAGAGTTCAGTTGCGTTTTTTCATCTGCAGTCAACGATTTAACAGCGATCTCATACGCATGCTTCCATTGTTGTCTAACGAATATCTTATCAGCACGTCGCAGTTTTCAATTACCAAAGCGTTACTCACTCATTTTGCGTATTTAACTGGTTAGTAACGAAGCTCGTGGAGGATCTGCGCGACACTGTGGTTTCCTGGTTGGGTGTACTTGGGACATGAAGCGAAGATTGGGGATGATTCGGCTCGTTGCGCTTTGAAACCTCTGTACTTTGCTCGGTAACTTCCGCGAGGCCTCCCGAGGAATCGTGGACCTGTATTTGTACCGCTCTGTGCTCGGTGGTGCTCACGAGCGTGTTGGAACTGATCGTGGAAGCCGCAGATGATTCCCTCCCTTTATGAAAGAAGTTGTAGACTCCACGGCGAAGCCTTGTTCGACGACTTTCCTGCGACATGTTGCTGTGGCGTTGTGACAATGATCGGTACGGAACAGGAGATCTAGCTAGACTGAGGGAAATTCGTGACCAAAAACTATAGACGATTGATATGCACCGTTGCCCAAATCCCACGTTCGAAGGGCTAAGATATAATCGTCGTAAGGAGGGGTTCTGCATGATCATGCAGCCTGAACTGCATGCGCACACATGCATTCAGTTTATCAACCAATCATAGCGAACAAGTTATACATGAAGCAGAGATTCGATTGTCCCACTCCTATTGCTGGTGAAACATTGCTGGATACGTGGACACATCTTGTCGATATCTTTGTTGATAAAACAACGAACAATAAGGAATTATTCTTCATGATGGTGGCACGTGGGGCGCACTCGGCAGATAGAGCACTCTACTCATGTCTCCCTTTATCATGTGATTTTAAGTTTAGGTTTAAATTTGCCAGATTTGGCTGCAAAAAGCTCGCTCCACGCCCCAACTCCAAGCCGCGATATCTAGAGAGCCCAAATATTGAACAACGCTGGCACAGAAATATAGGCGTCATTGTGGACTATGATCTACGTACACAACTAAATACCTAGGCCTGAAGTCACTGGAATTAGCGACATAAGATCTTGCAAATGCGAGAACCAGTGCAGTTTGTCACGGGGCCTGGTTCCTCGGGCGGTGAGCGTGTATTTGGCTGGAAATACGTCCAAAAACCACCGATAAGAATGCACTGAATAGAATAGTGCGCATATACTTCGTTCGATACGGGTTCGTCGGACTCCACCAGTGAGTACCATGATAGCTGGCTTTTGCACTGCTTCTGAGGTAAAAGCGCGCCGAATGCTTCTCCGCACTTTATCTTGGCGTCTGCCTTTGAGCTCATACTTCGATACTCGCTTAAAACTGGTCGCGCTGGAGTAGGGATAGGGCGAATTTAGACCGCTTGTCTACCCAAATCTTTGCTCCTAAATCTGCGTTTTGAACCCAAAACCGTGGAACAGATTAACCGAACGACGACTCTCCGCTCTACGTCGGAGGAATTCAAAGGGCTTAGATCCATATTAGAAGAGGCTGCCTGAAACCGATCTACGGATGCAGACGGGACCGGATCGAGCAATGTCCATGTCCGTAAATCTCAATTGTAGGTTCCGACTCCGCGGCCCTGGGGTCCCGAGATACGGAAGGTCCCACTGCGCTTTAAAGCCATGCTGCATCCATACGCAGGAGCGTACGAACACCCACGGAAATTCGCTTCATAGTAGCTTGGATCAAAAATAAAACAGCCACGCCGATATCCTGGTATAGAACCCCGGCTGCGTAAACGCGACCACGGATCATCACTCGGTTGTTTGGTGCGCCACCAACACCTCTCCCCTCTGATGAAACCTATTTACTTCCTTCCTCTCTCACTTTGACGACATACTAGATAAAGTTGCATAGAGTAACGTTTTATCTTCTATGAAACCCAAATCAATCGCCATGAGCGACGTTCCTCGTCACCATCCCGAAGGGATCCCTATAAAAATAAAGCGCGCGCTGGCGTTCTGTAGTCCACTTAGCCATCCTGTGAAAGCTGTAGCCCCGCGTGGAAAACAATACTGCTAACACGGGACAACTGTCGTCCACGAGATCGGCAACGGCTGTATGATTGGTGGCCGCTGGGGGCTGGTGGTAACTGGAAGACTCGCGGCCGGTTCAGATGCATTTCTATTTGCTCGAGGACGAAAAGCATCTAATGGATGGTGAGCACCCATGGGACGTTGAACACCAAAGGAACGGTAAACACCTAAAGAAACACAAGCACCGTAAGCACAATAAGCGTCATACGATACCATATAACACTTTCTCGACTGTTTACATGGTTGGCTGTGAGACCTAGATTTGACCTAAAGTCAATTTAAGTTGTAACCTCTGTGCGAAGTTCTAATCTGGAGTTTGCTTTCACAAAGGCCTGAAGAATTGTAAGCTTGATCATCAAGGTGCAATAAGTAGTAGGAACACGCGCTACAAAGGGACGCATCTTAATGCATGGCCGGATGAACTCGATGTGGCCGCCACTACCTAGACAGCAAGATTTTCTGAGTAGTTGCCGAGCCTTTGCCTTACTCAATCAGTCTTGGGCTCGAGGGTGCGCGTATATTTCTTGAAGAATGATCAATTTCTGTTTCCCTCGACTTTCGGTGGGAAGAGACATCCGGACACTTCTGATGCTGTTTATTTGAGTTTCATTTCTTGTTCTGGGTACTAGACGATGTTAGGTGTTCCAACAGTTCTACCGTACAGTACGCTACGCTTCTGTAAAATTTAATATGTACCCTCTTGCAAATGAAATTGGGGAGATTTTCCCAAGGACGGCGTGAAGAACGAAATGGAACATTTATCCTATCGGAAGTCCTTCGATTCCGTCGAGGTATATGTTCTCTGCGCGAAATTCTGACTATTAAGAGGCGAAGTGCAACACACAAATCCACAACACCATAAGTGCACAGTTCTGCATATCAACAAAAGATATCGTAATCTCCGGTATTTCCGGACTCTCTAATTATGTTCTGGGGCAGATAGTAGCTAGATTACATACATGATGGGCGTAGATTCCTATTCATGCACGTTTTTGTTTTTGTTTTTGTTTTAATCATACTATATTCAGTCTATCCAGAGTGACAGTGCCCGCTTCCCCTACCCTCCAGATAACCAGCTAGGTGGGAGATATCCCCTTCTATTCATGCACGTTCAGGCTACCATATGCAATCAATCAGGAACGAATAGCGTTGATACTTTACCACTATGTCGCACATAAGAAATCCCGAACTCCTAGGCATTGGTGCAGATATTATACTAGTAGTTTGGCTTTGGCGAGGCCTAGCACTTCTGACCAAGTTAGAACGTTAACTGAGGTCCGGAGATTTTATTCACAGAGATACAGTCCAGTCGTCTCTTTGCCGCTCGACCAGACCTAACCAAACGAAAATTTTTGGATCACAGGTGGTGGTACATACCAAAACCCCAAAAGAATTCGACCTGTTCTAACTGGTATTCCACAGCGCTTCTCCTTTCAACCAATACCCTCGCTTGAGAACTGAAAGAAAACGCAAGAGATAGTAGTTTTAGGGCGCGTCCACACCAGATAGTGCACTCCGACATCAAGTTTATGGGACTTTGCTGCCATAGATGAATATTGCATATCGGCGTGCATCAAACCCAGGGTGCGCAATATAGTCCTCATTGGTCCTGACGAATACTGACCGGTAATCGTCCCACGCGCTTGCTCAGGTATGCAACATGGAATCAAACGCAACTCATTGTGTTTGGGGAGCCGCCAAAGGGTTGCTAGAAATACCCTTTCTGACTTCAAAGTGCATTTTCATTTGCGACGGATTCTATCACGAGTGGCATTGTTCTTTCCCCTGGGGTTATGTTGGCGAGCAGAGAACCACATAACTGCATAATCCGCGGCATTTGACGCCGATTCACTAAAGCGCAGGAAAATGTGCATCAATATTGGAGGTCTCGATGGAAGCAAGAACAAGATCACCGAACTGGGCCGGTATCAATTAATGTACGGTCTCTGTAATGTGTGATTGCCACGCTAAATTGTCCCCTATCGCCATGTCCTTGGGGTTGGGGTTTGCGTTCTCGAAGCTTAGAACCTATCTTATCCTCATCTGAACATGCACACGCGCCGCTGCAATGCGTCATCGTCGCCCACAACCGTTTAGTTTGCATCATTTACATAGTATATAATTTAGATAGCAAAATGCATCCATTCCGTACATTATCAACGCGATCACAATGTTCTCGATGGCCTTGAAGTATCGTTTGATTATGAATTCCGTCTCTACGACCATCGATATCTTGTTTAGATAGCCTTATTCCCACCCCACCATCGCGGTATCGTTTCAACAACCAACCTATTCCGAAAACAGCAAGCACAATAGAGGCGTGTATACGGCGTCAACGAAAGAGATAGAGTAAAGCGCCTGAATGAAACTGGTTTCTGATCGTGGACAATGGTCCTATTCCTCAGTGCGGCCAATCGAAAAGAGTTCCAACAATGTATACTTTCAGCAGCACAGCTTCAATATTCAGTCATCCCACTCAAATGCATTGACCCAAAACACGAAGGTGCGCCAAACAATACGTTTAATATCCGCAATGCCACCACTTTCGTTCTAAGAAGCGGATAAGAGAGAATCCTCCCCAGTCCTGCGCTTCCTTCCCTCATCCCTCGCGACCCCGTCGTTAACCATGTCTCTGACCGAACAAGGGCGACGATCATCGCGTGTACCACTCTTGAGATATTCAACTACCAGACCATGTTAGCTCAACCCGCTATCATAGGACGACAGCAGCCCTACCAGGAAAAGGTGGATAAACCTAACCCTAGACTCGCTGTGTGCCATCACTACAAGATACATATATTACCCCAGTATGAAGCCCTCCCAAGTGATAGTACTGAGAGCTGATTTAGTCAATTTAGAACCGCCTTATTCGTATCAGTGGCGTCGACACATAACCATTGCGGGTGATAACCTGTGAGTGAGACGGAGCTGTTAGCCTTGCGAATGTACCTTTGAAGCAAGATGAATCCTGCTCATTCCCGATATACCTCAGATTGAAGTTACGCTTACCTGTATTTTAGTTCTATACCCGCTATCTATAAGTCGTTGACGCTCTCGACTGGGAAAGCGCTTGATCGAAGTTGCTAGGTGGATATTTGTGGCTACGCGCCCGCTGTTACCGCCATACTGCTCAACAATGGTTCCTGAAAGAGCCATCTGGCGGCATCGATACCGCCTACAATAATTATAGCGGCTCTGGGCATACTGGTGGCGCTAGACTCTTTAGCTCTTGAATCTTAGGCATTTACCAGTCGTACTGGGGCTTATAGAAAGGCTATTGATACCGTTGTACAACGTCAGAACAAAGATTTCGTGGCTTAACTGTAGCGGTCGGTTTCCAGCTACAATATGCAACCCTACACACCGCAATGTTAGCATCACCATCAAATATGGAGAGAAAAATTACATCGAGAAAACCGTCTCTCCTATAAACGCTGTACATTAAAATGGGGCTGTTCTTCGGAGCCAGCATTAATCAGGGATCAATCGCATTTTAAGCGCTCAGCCGGGTGCGGCAACGGCAAAGTTGTACCCAAAAATACACCATTACCGCTCGCTACCAGACTTGCTGGGGATCCCGTAACCTCGAAGAACTCGACATGGCTGTAGTCTGTTCCCCAGAAGTTCCTGATGAGAAGGCACTGCAGTCAGAATCAGCTGGGGGCTCGTCACGCACACCTTCGCAGTTCGTCAGCAGTCAAAGCCTGACAGAGATTCTCAAATAAATCTGAAGACAATGGTATGGAAAGGGGAATCCCCGCCTAATGGCACGATAAATGTCTACGATACCCTTAACGGCAATTGCCTCGCTGTTTCATACACAATTACGGTCTAGTATGGTCAGCGAGCTGTCGCCGAAGCAGGATTGTTGCCAGTATGCCAACGCATACTAATGCTCTGTATACATCAAGGCACCACAACACCAACGGGGGAGGTCGGAAGATGCACTATCTTAATGGGTAACTCTTATCGACCAGTCAGGAACTGGATGTCTCTAACTCCTGATGCTGCTGGATTGCGGCGTTAAAGTATAAACCTCAATTGTTCGCTGCCTGACCATGTTCAGCGATCCTTACTTAGTACAACTTTTACTTAATACCATACGGTAAAATTGGTTCGGGTCCCAACCTGCATGGATGACTGCACACATACTTTTCTGTATGCCAAATCGCAAGGTGCAATAATGTTGTGATAGCTAGGTCTCGAGGATTCGGGGATTTGGACTCCGCATACCTAGGTTAGGCTGCAAGACGCACATTCTTTGGGTTCACTCCCCCTGTGTACGCCCCTTCCCCCATGTTCAGTTCTGCTGACGGGCTTGCGACTGAGAATTTGAGTTGTCTCATTCAATGAAACAGAATATTTCCTATTCTCTACCAAAATAAACATGCCCGGCGGCGGCGCGTAATCACTAGTTTGTCTACCGCCCACTTACCCACCACCACTTCTAGTACCTTTGAGCCAACACGTGAGTTAAACGACAAGTCAGAGCGGGCAATGCAAGATCCCCGGAAAGTAAATGGCATCATTCGTCAGCTTGACAGATGTCAGTAACTGCCTTAGGAAGTGCATTTGGCGGGAGACTACTGCGCGCACACTCAGTCAGATCACCGCCTCGGGACCGGCCAAGTCTCTAGGAGGTAAGCATCTGCAAATGAAAGCCAAAAGGGACTGCGTGCTCTGGAACGCCTCTGCCATACTGAAAAACGTACCAGCATCATAGCCTAAGAACGACTAGGTGCGGCAAGCTAGATATGATAGATAACATGACCACATTTGCATGCGGGGAGCCGATCAACTACCGATCTTCAGCAGGTAACGTCATTTGAGTTCGCCGTATTGATCCTGCCCCATTTGGTTCAATTAAGTACATTTCAAGAGAGATGTCACTGGGTGTGGCACTGAGAAGCCCCTCCGCAGATCTGATGAACCCTTTCAGACTGCACAAGATCGGCTATCCTTTTCCGAGCAAAGAGTCCGAAGCATCCACAACACCATCAAGGGCCAACACCGGAAGGCAGCTTACGGACAAAACAGAGATAATGAACTTGATACAGACGTCTGACAGTGAGGTGTAGGCCTAATTTCGGCCTAAACCTAGATATTCGACGAGAACTAACAGTGCTTGGGGGGTGGGATGGCCGATAAACGTTAAAAAACGCAAGTGCAAGATCATGACCATTGATCAATGAACCCCACCCTACCCCACTTTCTCTATGTTTATCTCCTCGTTCAAACATGTTGGAGTTCTTCTACAGCTTCCGTGGCTTTGGGTATTCCCAGCCACACAGCTACGTTTTCATTACGGACTGGAAGTCTCCTGGTGGCGAGGTCCAAACATGGTCGATTTCACAAGTCAACTGAACGCTACTTCACATATAGCAATATCAACACCTTAAGTTTGTTGTATAAAGGGATTGGCTTGTTCCCGCCTAGAATCACGTTCACGCTCTTCAACACCAATAGTCGAATCCGGTCTCCCCATCAATTGAAATATCAAATATCAGCGAACACTCAATATCCAAACTATCCCCACTTTCCACTACGCAAAGAAAGCATGTGCCACTTCCGGTTTGTCATTTATACGATTTGCGGTCCTGGATGCACCAAGAAACAAGTTGTTGAGCGTTGCTCGCGTGGTGAGTTTCCATTTCTGAGCCAGCATTCTGGCATATGACAATTTTTTGATTGTTTGGCAAAAGGCGATGGAGCTGGTGATTGTGATAATCCGAACCGACGCTCCGAAACTGTCTGGGTTGACGGTCCATGTGACAATCATCGCCAGCACCCCAGAGAATACGAATGCTAGCGTTTAGCTGCCGAAATCAAGCCGGATCACTGATTTCACTAACATTCAAACAATGCTCTTCGGCGACGACCTGGCCTTTCGATTCTATTTCCTTGGCTTATGTCTTCGATTGCACTTTCTTTTCACTTCAAGGGCTTCGGACCCTTTATCGCTTGGCTAGCTATCTACCTCATTGATTGCGGTTTTTGTGAAGAATGACGGGAGAATTGGGCTGCTTTGTGTTGTTTCTACGTAGTTGGTCATAGGAGGACATCAGGGAAGATCGGCTGGCTAGATTCTGAACACGTTGGATTTCCTTCTCTACGTCTCTCTATTTACCAATTGGTGGGGGATGCTTGAATGTTGTCTGGATTTCCTGTGTCGTATTGAATTCTACAATATATCTACCAAAAACTGTTCGACTATCATCCCAAACTCTTAGCAGCCCCCGAAATTTCTGATACAGTGAGCTCTGGGGTTCCTATCATAATGGGGTTATTCGATATTTCTATATAACACCGGTGACAGAGCTCTGCGGCAAAGACTGTGAAACTGCAGGAATACAACGTATCCTTTCGGCCCGTCTGACAGATGACCAAATTTACATGGTTTTGTCGGTTATTGTTTGTGATAAGTCCAACACTACCAGGGGGTCGTTGTTGGCAGGATCAAAGACTTACTTCCTTAGTAGGGAACCTTCCTGTACCCTGCTACAGTCACCAGTTTACGCTACGGCGTCAGACTCCCACGTCTCTGCTATGACTCTTCTTTTGAAACCTTTTAAACAGTCGCTTACCGAGATGGCATACATACGTCGGACTACTTAGCTACTATATAGCCGTTTCTGCTAGGTACACCACGTGGGCAACAGGTGACACTATGATGTCCAACACATAGACGCAATGCATCGTTTACGTTTTGCGTCTAATAGCGCCATATTCCCGCTTAGACAGTCGCATCGCCTATATGGCCATCGCACAACACCGCCACCCACCCATCGCACCAGGAGCATGAACTAAAATGCACTGCGCATAATCAAATACCCGCGTTTGGCCCTCATACGCATACCTATGACTCCTTTAACACGCCCTTCGCTAAGCGGCTATGTTGAACATACAGGCCAATGCGGCAATCGCGGCAGTCAATCAAGATGAGGCACAAGAAGCTGGACCAATCTTCACTCCGCAATCTACTGATAATTTTTCATGGACTGAAGTGGTCACAGTTGGTACGGTCCAGACACACCCATTCGGACGATGGGCAACGACTAACTTCCAGTCTCGGTCGCAGCAGAAGTCGTCTTCCCGACATCCAATCATTGGTACAGTGTTGTGTGTGGCCCTAACCTGAACTTGTATTAGGTGACTTGAATACAACCAATATTGAATTGCGAAAGATCCTAGCCAAAGAAAATTGTGCAGAAGGCAAATGAAAAGAGATGATGTGCAATGTATCGGAATGTTAAATGAAAAATAAAACTCCAGAGTTAGCAGAAACTGTAATGAATTAGAATGATGGGTACTCTAGCTCTTGAGCTCTGAGCAATACTACAAGCGCCCAAAGACCCACCAGCAATCTGGATAGCCATACCTGGTGAATACCGTGAAAAACAAAAACAGCTGTGAATACTCCAAATGAGGTGAGAGAGCATCGCAAAGTGTTGACTTACCGATGAAGAGAAAGGCAGCGGTGGCGAGGAGAGGAGATAATCATATTGGTAACTGCTGTGCCAAGTCACTGTACCCCAGCTCTTTAACGCTGACTGCCTCAAACTTAGCCGAACTGCATCGCGCATTCACCTGCATGGAGGTGGTGTCCTTTATGTTTAGATCACGATCTGCTAACTAGGCAAGATGAGATCGGCGCCACCTTGATCAGCCAATCATACTAGAGTGGAGGAGTCCGTGCACTGTTTCAGATCGGATATATATATAGCAGGGGCGTTTAACGTTTATTGCAAGCGAAGAAGATGCGATTTTGCTCGCGCCAAACTTTTGGCATACTCTGGCAGGCGAGACCATCGAACTTTACTGAGCAGTGTTGCAGATATCGGCAGTCCTCACAATGGAGCACCATTAGAGGGTATAATTACCAACCATTACGTTAGCTATCATCGAAGCTACTTCCTCCAGCGAAGATTGCCTCCAAAATGGTGATTCTAGATTTGGTCCTCATCCAGTGCAATACTTTCTGTGCCAATATGTAGCTTCGGGTAAAGTACACATGTACTTTAAAAGCTAAGGTTGAGGGGTCAGCCGCACGGCCTGCGCGTGAAAATGCCACACAGCGTGAGGCTGGTGCGTCTCGCTTGCGGAGGATTCTTAACAATCGTGGTAATCGGTCCTCTGCAGCAAACATTTGTAGCTTGGTTCTCTAGTCCTAGATACATATAATGTTATTTCTGCGTGACACTCGCACTCATGATTTGTGGCTTAGCTGGCATTAATATGGCACTATTCTTCCATACAAATTCCAGAACATGTCATTGCAGTATAGCCTGCAGCGGCAAATTCACCGCTCTGAGACAGGGGAGCTTACTGCAGCCTCCCTTTGCAGCGGCAGGAGTTCGATCCTCCGCAGAAACGAACTCAGTTGTGCAAATCTGTCCAACGCAGGCGCAAGCCTTCCATCCGAGTTTCCAGAATAACAAGGCGCTATGTCACTGTGACACTAACTAACGTCAAATCCGAAGTGCAATTCTATGCCCCCCCGCGGCACAGCCTATTAAGATTGTTCTGTGCCGCTTTCTTACAGCAGTCTTAGATTTCGGTCTGCATCATCAGCGGGATTTTGTTGTGTGGCTTCTGCGGCGCCTCTACGTGCAGGGTTTTGAGGTGTTTTCAAAGATCCTCGCCTCCCGCTCGGGTATCGTCGACGGAACAGACAGACCGATCTAACTACCAATTTAATAAAACTACTTACCTCCACGGGGTAAAATCACTAACATATATGATCTCCTGAGCAATGACGCCTGTTACACTGCTAAGTGTGTGAACCGCAAACCAACGAGAAAGTGGTATCAGCGGTGCCGGAGTTAGAAATAAGTTTATATCTCTCCATATCCTCGGAAGCGGTCTCTCCCGTAATAAGATAAGTGCAAACTTTCTTGAATCTGTCCACCTGCAACAACCTTTTGTTTCTGCTTCAATAGATCCAAAAACAACGATCTCCAACAGGTGATACCAATTCCCCACTCTAAGGGATTTCAATGCTTACTCCGCAGATTGACGCGTTCCCTGTATCACTGGCCGGGCATCACTCCCCAGTATGGATATTGATATTGCTCCAATGTTACTGTGTTTCCAGCAATCCATTCTCACGGTTCGCGATTTCGGTATGTCCCTCAAATCAACGATTCAATCATACACTTGGTGATGTGTACCTATTGACTTTTAGACACAACCGGTTGATGAATCGGCCGAGTTAGATAAATACACATGCGGTTGGTTTGGGCTCTATCACATTGGAGGATATCAGATGCTTGATCACTCGATGGTGCTCTTGACTCAGAACCTGCTCGTTGGATGCAGAAGCAGAGTTTTGCGTTTGCCTTACCTTCAATTGATGTCAGAGAAGGATATATCTGAAGCTAACATTCTCATGGGTCCGATTCCGTTAAAACATGTTCCTAACACCGAGGTGTTGTAGTATCTTCAAGTCCTTACTGTAGCGAAAGTGCAATGCCTAAGCGAGTAGTTGCATTTCCGGGATATTCCACGGATTACGCGAAGGCCTTACCATCAGGGTCACTTGCATTTGCTATCAAGTAGTTTGTCTTCCGAACCAAACCTGACCGAACCAAACTGGAGTTTGATTGGCAATGTTTCCGTAACTTTGGTAACCTGGTCAAGCAAGCACTCTTGCAGTCCAAATCACAATACAATAGGAATCGTGAATTGCGGATCGGAATACAGGATTCTAGCTATCAACATCATTTATCTGCAGTCATCTCCATTCACTACCAAATGAGACTATTGGGACATCAATGATCTACATATTTATCCAACTTTTCCGCGTGTTGAGCTTGAGCTCAAGCTAATCAAATTGACTCCCGAAGCCACTCGCGCCACATACAAACATATACAAACACATGACCAATGGCCGCTGCATGCCAGACAGCTGTATGTGATCATCTTTTCCATGTAGCTGTTACACTGTGCTTTTGTTTTTTCCTCGGAATTTGAAGCTCAGACGGACGAGCGGTGCCGTAAGTGCCGGCCTGAACTGGTGAACGTTAGCGACAATCCCATGGCGGCGGCCGCCATGCTGCTCATTCAGGGATCTATTGGATGTTTTGCTTATCCGGTAGTTGCTGGGATCTCTCGGGAGTTGGGTTTACTGTCATCTTTCTCCACAAATGCTCAGAGACCTAGGCCTATACCTTGAAGATCGCCTACGCGCTTACGCATCTTACTATGGCTACTACAGTCACGGGATGGTCTTCCGATGATCTGGGATTCCTTGTGATATGTGCCGCGCGTACCTAGTACCCCACCAAGAGTTGGTCTCACAAAGAAGCAATAGCACGGAACGTTTGTGGTGCAATTTACTCACGGCCAGTGATAGACAGAACTTGCAGAGTCGGGTCATCTTCAAATAACCAACAAAACTGACATGCTAGGCAAATGCGCAGATACGTCAGGAATGCGTTTTCAACCACCTGTAAAGCTATCTCTATGGTTACAATATTCGTTAGTGGCTTTGTGAGGTCCATGTACCCTCTCCCGATTACGGGCATTGGTCGAAATAGATTCCGATAGAATCACTCCTCGATTTGTCACAGATATGGAGTGTTATCTAAATCTGTCTGTGGGGGAAATACGGCGTTTATTTTAATAGGATTGTACTAAACGAGGCATACCGGGAGGCTTGAGGTGGGGATGAATCGGCATGCGGTTGCTCATCCAATCCATGGATCTAGTATGACTCAATGCCGTTCTTTCCCTGTTTACCGCGTTTATCCCTACCCGCTCAGGTACTATGGATCTTTACGAGTCTTAAAGCTGAATGCTGATTGGCCGGCCGAACGCCAGACTGACCTGGTAGTTGTTTTTGGGTGGCCGAGTCGACTGATTGTTGTACCGTAATAACTGAAAACGGTAACTAACAGTACATAAGACTGTTTGCTGAGGCTGTGCTGGGGATCTGTGGATGATTTCATTGGCCTGTATCCAAAACAAATCTGCATGTTGGGGTTCGCCCCGTAAGCGCGCGCAGGCTCACCCGTTGCCAAGCGGTTCTGTAGCCGCGGTGGCCGGTGACGCGCCAGCGGTTGATAAGAATAGAGCATAGCCAAGAATAGAAGACAGCGCCAACGCCGGCGCCTCGCGAGAAGTAGAGGGGAAAAGAGACGCAGAAAGCGGTTATCTGTGTTCACTCTTTGCAGCGGTAAATATGCTGAATGATGGCGATAAACTCTAGAACCTGAGCCTGTGCCAAGACGAGTGACATTTGATAAACTGGTGCATAAACCACAAAACAAAATGAGCTAGAATACAAAGTTGCGCTATGGGGGGAATGGAATATACATCGGCTAAGAATATCCTCCAAATTCAGTACTATCTGAGCCAATTAAAGGCGATGAATATAAACTACTTAAGACTATATCGTGACCTGGGATGTGAGGAGTGGATCGGGTTCGGTTAGTGGAAGGCGAATTAAAAGATTTGTAATGCACGTTGCGCATATATATTATGTAACTTATTGTTTACACGACGTATATGCAGGATATGCCAAATATACGTACAATACGTCATTAAATGACTACTATACTGCTCTTAGGAACAGAGAACGTTAATATGGCGCCTTGAATGCATTCGTTTTTATGACATCTATTTACCCCACCTAAGAGAGCTGTGGCTGAATGAGATTTATCAGTGGCTTGAAGCTATTTACGCAGAATAGGCAGAAACTGCGAGTCAATCTATTGAGATCAATGAAATTGGACATCATTAAACTTGCATGAGTAGATAAAGTGCTTACTGCATAACTTGTACTCTAATTGTAAGAACTTCGATGTATGTCATAATGACATGCATACATATCCGCAAACATTAAATGTAGAGTATATGTAGCTAGGGAATAGTAGAACACTATGCGTCAATTTTGCTGTTAATGCCATAATAGCGTCTCTTTTCGGCAGTGGTGCGCCTCGATAGCCGAACACCCAAAAAAAGTTTCTACTAGAGGCTTGGAACTAAATATGGCAATTATATAGGGAATTGTACGGGGAATGATACAGAAAGTTGATAATGACCTGAGGAATTTGGTGGTGCGCACCCTTTACGTATACGTACATAAGGCAGTAATACCTTGACTTGGCCGAACATTTCATTGCCTTCTCCTTTGGACTGTTTTAATTCACTCAAACAGTTTCTCATTCATTCATCACAGAAACAGTCAGAACCGATTCCATTTTATCTATGGGAAGAACGGAAAGAATGGCAAAACTGAGGACCACCTAGAAAGAGTGGCATTTGGAGGGATGAAATTGTCTAATACGATCTGCCCACCACGCCGGATGAAAGCGAAAACATACAGGCGGAACGGATCTCGCGATCGCTGACTGATCGCATAGAACATTTCTGTCCATATAAGATGGCTTGTTTGCGATATAGGTGTATAGCTGAATGGGTTTAGCGATGCGCTCAATAGTGAGTTTAAAAGAGATATTGTGGTAACTTCTAAGAGTATGGCTATCAAGGGAATTGGAAATAGTCTTCAGATGTTAGAACCTTAGGGCTGATCTCGAATATACATTCAAACAATGTGCCGGTGACATACTTTGACTTCTGGACACCAGGTGATGACAGTGACAAACCCGTCAAAGATACTGGACGGACACCCCTTGGTGACCGGTGACGTCCCAACCACAGTGAATGGTACAGTATGTGAGAGGACCAACAAAACATATTAAGTAGAGCTCTAGAGTACTAAGAGTCGAAATGTAGGAGGAGCTTGTAAGAGAGAGAATAAAATCGACAATTGGCAGTCTAACAGAGGGAGAGTGATGATGGTAAAAAGCCAGTACAGTACAGAGCAGAAACATCAGACGTCCTTCCAGTGCCAAGTTTCAGAGCCGCAGTACGTACTGTACTTAGTACTACGTATTAATGTATCCCTCCTCACGCGTACGAGACTCCGCTCCTAATTGTGCAACTCATATTCCCGCATAGATTGTTCACATAGGCATACTTCCTCTTCCTCTCGAGCTCACTAGCTCTGCGCGCGTCCATATCTACCGCGAGGCAAACCGTAGCCAACTTCCACCGTATCGACGCGTGAACTGAAGCGAAGATCCTAAGCTATGGCGTCTATACCGCGAAGATCCTCGCAACCTGGCATCTCGGATACTAGCACGCAACTCCTGGGGTTGGCGATATCATCCGACAATGAACCAACACGACATAACCCCCCACAGCCGAACGGAAAACGTAGGCAGTCGTCTACAAGTCATGAAGAAAGGGAGCTTGCCTAAACGAATGAACCTTACCGACAACGCCGACCACGACGCCGCCCACCCAAGTCCCGGGCCAAAATGTTTCCGGATATCTGGCATCCCCAACAACTGGAATGAATCTAACCTCCTCATTGCTTTATACGGGATCGATCCATCTCTCCAGGATCAAAAGTATCAGTTGTCGCTTCATCCAGCGTGTTGTGGTCGCACACAAACGGCGCTACTTAATGTGGACTCATTTAGTGAATACTTCCAGAGAATATTACGCCTGGAGAATGATTCCAAATTTGAAAAAATTCAAGATACGGTCAACAGGACGGACGTCATCCTCATATTGGATTGTAACTTCTTGGGCCTAACCCCGCTAAACACTCCCGAAGGAGAAATCGCTGCAGAGTAAGTTACATGCTATCCTAAGTTTTTCAATCGCACATGTGTGTATTTTAATACTGAACTTGAGCCATTTATAGTGTAGTTGCAATTACTGGCCTTTCAGGTCATGCTTTTGGATCTTGGAGGAGTCGGAAGACTAAATGTATGTGGTTAAAGGACTTCTTGCCACATGATGTCAAAAACATCCGCATTATGACCTACGGCTATAATTCTAAACTGGTGGGGAAAACTACGGACGACGGGTTCTTAGATTACACGAGATGTTTTATCCAAAACTTATTGAGCGCAAGAAGTTTACCTGAGGTATGGTCCCCACTTCGCTAGCTAACATGTAACATAGTAAGTATCTAATGCTAGCCAAGGCGAAATCTCGATCGATCATATTCATTGCCCACAGTATGGGTGGAAATATTCTACATCAAGTAAGTTGCACTGACTTCTAGATCTGGAATAGACAAATAATCTAACTCTGTGCCACATGCATTGCTACAATCCAAAAACGGAAACCAGTACCCTCAGCTGCTTGATTCCACAAATGCAATATTCTTTTTCGGAACTCCACATCAAGGGTTAGAGGATACTGGACCCCTTTCGATGGTTGAAATGTCATCCGGATCAAATTCGATGTCAGAATTAATCAGTCAGATAGGGAAAGACTCACAATTTATTGGTACGCAAAGAGAAGATATTACTAACCTCTGGAACCAACACAGTGTTAAGATTGTCAGCTTTTATGAGACGGAAAAAACCCCCTCTCTTGAACAGGTTGGTCCTTTCCTCGGAATTGGGCATTCGATATATATACTGATATCAGTAAGTTGTCATCAGGGGCCTGGGCGAGACGTGGCGAGGAAAAAGCAACGATAGTGAAGAGGGATTCGGCATTGATGTACCAGACATTTGAGCAGCGTATTCCCATTGGAAGAAACCACAGTGATCTAGCGAAGTTGGATTCCAGGGTAGATAACACCTACGACATGATAGTTACACATATGGATGCATACGTAAATGAGATCGTCGAGTCTCAAGGTGCGTTGGGGGCTCAAAACCCAGAAAATATAAGTGCTTACTGAGCGTGTCACTTTAGAAAAGCGGAGAAAGGAACTTGAATACAATAGTATGTGGTCTTGACGCAGATGTTGCTTTGTAGAATCACGGTGACTAATTAACTCACTTAGTCACACAGGAGTGTGAGAAGATACTCGGTTGGTTACATGCTGCAAGCCCAGAAGATAGACACAATGACATCAAGGGGAAGAGAAAAAAGGGTGTGGGTGAATGGGTGCTTGAGATGCCCGGATTCTGCAGATGGAAAGGGGAGACAGGTTCTCGTCTGATCTGGGCCCACGGAATTGGTTCGTCCACTGCTTGGCTCTCTTGATATTTAAAAAGATGCTAAAGGGCTCGATAGCGGGAGTGGGAAAGACGTATTTAAGGTATCTATGTGACTCTTCTTGCTGTACTCACTATCTAAAGAAATTTCTTATAGTTCTATTGTGATCGACTATCTCCTCGCTACAAATAGTGGAGTGGCGTATGTCTACTTCGACTATAATAATGAGGAACAACAGAATCCCACCGAAGTTCTTGCGTCTCTCATTAAACAACTTGTTAAGCAGCTGTCAGGTCTGCCCACCCCCCTCGAAACTCTGTACCGAAAACTAGAGAAAGAGAGGCCTCAGCGAAGGCCTAGTGGCGAAGAGCTGTATGGCACTCTCTTTGAACTACCTAAATTATTCACCCAGACTTTTATCATTTTTGACGCTCTGGACGAGTGTAATCGACAACATCGAGAAAAGTTACTTCCGATGTGCCACCGCATGAAAGAAAGTGGATTTAGAGTATTTATAACAAGCAGGTCACACCCAGACGACATCCGAGACTCCCTCAGTGATGAACTCCAAATTCAAGTTACAGCACAGAACAAGGATCTTAAGAGCTATATCGATCAGCATGTTGACGCTAATCCCCGAGCACGCAAATTGATCAGAGGGAATCGCCACGAGGACCAAATCATTAATGGGCTCGTCGATGCTGCCGATGGAATGTAAGGTTTGTATGAAGTATCTGGAGGATACAGAACTAATTTATATAGGTTTCTATACATCAGCCTTAATATTGATTATATTTGCGCGCAACCGACGATAAAGTGTATTCTGGACGAGGTCGACAATTTAAAAAATGCTCGAACCTCCGAAAAGCCGCTGGATCCTATTTATGACCGAATCATCGACCGTCTCAAGAAGCAACATGAGAACAATGCGGCATTGGCACTGAAAGCTCTTTCATGGCTTACAAAAGCTCGCAGGATTCTTACCATCAAAGAGCTCCAAGTTGCAGTGTCGGTGGAGCCCGACACACCAAGCCTTAACGACGATTGTGTTCCTGACGAATGGACGCTAGTCGACATCTGTGCCGGTTTGGTGGTCATAGACGAAAGGAGCCACACCATTCGCCTCACGCACGACACTACCAGAGATTACCTTCTTCGAAAGAAAATAATTCGCAGCGATGCTGATCGCGCCCTTGCAATTTCTTGCATTACATATCTTTCCTTTGATACATTTAAGGTTGCCTGTGAATCCCAGGACGCCGTGAAGCGTCGGTTTAGCACCTACCCAATGTTAGAATATATTGCTCAGAACACGTCTTCTCATCTCAAGTCATGCGACGAGAATGATACAAAGTCGGAAGTCCTCAAGTTTCTTGGCAGTGCTGGCAATTTTCTATCTTATTTGCAAGCGATGCACGTTACATATTCAGAACCCGGGTTGTTTCCAACAAAATCCAGCCAGTTACATGTAGCATCCAAAATTGGACACGAGACAGTGGTCCAATACCTCCTCGCAAATAGGGCAGAAGTGTCAGCCATCGATACGAATATGAGAGTCCCGCTGCACCTAGCAGCAAAAGAAGGACATGTGGTTATAGTTCGACTGTTGCTTGACAATGGCTTTGATATTGATGTCAAGGACAAACATGGATCAACGCCACTGGAGCTTGCGGTACGTGGAGGCCATATGACTGTGATCCGACTACTTCTTGAAAATGGATCCAATGTTCATTCCAAGAACAAGGATCAATGGACAATACTGCATCAGGCAGCATTCAGGGGAAATGAGGAGGTGGTTCAGATGCTGCTTGACAAAGGCTCGCACTCCGACATTCACACTAAGACCAGCCGCGGATGTACACCGTTAACACTGGCAAAGATAGGTGGCCACCAAGCGGTAGTCCGGATGATAAATAGTTGGGGCCAGAACCAAGCACTTGGCGATAACGGGCGATGACAGAAAGCGAACCAAGCGAAGGCCTAGGGGGAGGGGGTGCAGATCAAGATTGCGCGAGAGTGCTTAAAGCGGTGTCTGATTAATGTTTTACTTGGTTGTGCATTTCAGTCGCGAGGGAAATTGAAGAGTATAAAATGTGCGATGAGGGCAACGAATAGAGATGAGAACGAAGAGCGTAACTAGGATGGGGGGCAAGCTTAAGGTGCATACGTATGAGAGGCTGGAAGGGATCAATGGCGCACTGGTGGGTTCTTTAAAATGTGTTGGGGCAAATTTTTATCTATATAATGAATTATGAATTATATGATGACTGAAATTTGAGAGGAATCTGCCTAAAATGTGTCATTCCGGTCCAGATTCACATAAGAAAAATCGGACATTTTAAACAAGCCGTTCGAACCTCATGATTATCTCTAGGCCTCAGTGCATATGCGGCTATATGTCATCACTCGCGCTGTCTTACGACGGAAAAATCGATCCTAGAGTTGCCTAAATCTCGTCAGCCCGAGGTTCTTGTACCTTGCATTAAATCTGAGGTAGCTGCTCTCAGTGGTGAAAATTGCTACACTGATCAAGACTTTGGAGGTTGTATCCACCTGTTGCTTGACGTTGAACACTTGACCCATTTTTCGCAACCGATCATCCCCCTCATAACGCCTAGTAGCTTGTAGACTTGTGCATTCACAGTGTAACTGTTGATGTAGGTTTGGGTAGGTGGATACTACCCTCGATACCTAGCACCCCACCTTTAGGTGACGAAAACCAAAGGTCGCATCGTGAGAGTGTTCGGTACCGGTACCGTAGTGTCATATGTTCCAACCAGGCTCCAAACCCTGCCCATCCCATTCCATGGCCAATCCGCAAACCCCAATATTCCAAACTCTATGCCGTAATGTATATCAACGAGTAAGTTGAGTGCGGTAATGTCCGCCCGAGAATGCGATCCTCCACAAAGCCATTGCCAGGTACGTCCCATAACACCCATCTCCAACCTCGAGACACGAGAACCCATTTGACGAGATAGTGCGCGGAGAGCTGAAGACGTGCTTGCGGTATTCCAGGTATTCAAGCCCTTCAATCCTTCAATCCTTCAATCCTTCAATCCTCAAGTCCTCCAGTCCTCCAATCCTTCACTCCTTCAACCTTCAAATCCTCCAGTCCTCCAGTCCTCCGCTCCTTCACTCCTTCAACCTTCAAATCCTCCAGTCCTCCAATCCTTCACAACCTTCAAATCCTCCAGTCCTCCAATCCTTCACTCCTTCAACTCTCAAGTCCTCCAGTCCTCCAATCCTTCACTCCTCCAACCCTCCAGTCCTCCAGTCCTCCAATCCCAACCCTCCAATCCCAACCCTCCAATTCCAATCCTAATCCCCCACGGGCAGTCTCCCACTGTTGCGTATCCACGGTTAGAGTGGTGGAGGATGGGCAATTTATATAGGTATGGACAGGGCAAAGAGTAGAAAGATGATAGACCCGGAAATCGTGATATACATGCGGTCGAATGTAATACGATTACAAAAAAACAAATTGAACCCGGTCAATTTGCACCAACCTCTTGCTGAGTGAGGTTTATTGATCACGCATATTTCATGCTGAGGCCAGTTGATTGGAAAGTGCAATGAGTTGGCTTCTTTCTGCAACATACCCAGTCTCTGTGCCGTATTTGATACAGAGCCCATAAATCCTCGCCACACGCCCCCAATGTTCTTTACCTCACCGGTGGTATCGAGAGATGAACCACGAGCTTAACTGGCTGTGGGTTGATCGCTGGCCAGGGAGTATATCACATGAACTTGGGTCCGCGCGGTTGATCTGACTCCGCATAAGCGTCTTGCGGTATCACTCGCGCTCGAGTTCGTCCCCCAGCCGCGCACCGAGCTTTGCATGATTCCCAATCTCTATACGCAGCCATGAATTCCTCGCTAGTCTGACATCAAGAGATGAACCACTGCCCGTCTGCTTCACTACTAATGATGTCAAAGAAAGAGGTATTACACACAGCCCTGGGTGCGTTCCTCTGCTCCCATCTCCCCGATATTTATCTGACACTGCATAGGACCGGTGTATACGAAACTGTGGCCCAGTCATGACCATTCAACCAGTTTTAGTGTATTATTGGCTTGTCTGCCATAGCATACCTTCGAACGGGTTGATTCAATGCCAAGATCTAGAGTGCCATAGCATTGCACCTCCTCGATATTAATCTGACCCCGCATCAGGGTCTTGCTAGTATGTGTATAAGAAATTCATGATCCAGTCATGACCATTCAGCCACAGTTCTAGTGCATTATTGGATGCGGTCATTCGTCCGCCACAGCATACGGTGGAATCAATCGATTGGCAAGGTTACCATAGCATTGCACCTCTTTGACATTGATCTGAAACAGCATCAGCGTCTAGTCTCGCTAGTACGTGTATAAAGAATTGCCTAACGCCACGAAGAACTGTGGTTCACTTGTCATTTAGCCACAACTTTAGCTGATTCTTATACACGAATTGATGCGATATGCTTCCTCCCCACATACCGCGATATCACCCGTACCCCGGGTATTCTAGAACAGGCTTGCAAGTGCAGCACCTGATTTTTGAACCCGTACTCCATATATCTGACTCTGCATCGGCGTCTTTCGCGCTACCGTGGTGGCACTCGTTTCAAACGCATCATCCGGGGTTAACGTTGACTCACCGGCCCACGTAGTTCTAGGTCCTCGCCAGAGCTTCGCTGGTATCATATCCCGCCTTCGTCTCGCAAGGTCGAGTCTCTAGCCGATCTAGTGCCCTCGGTAAGTGTAATGGGTTGACGTCTTGACCCACTTGATGCGCCGCTATGAAATCCTTGCCTCACGCTCTTTTACCTCACCGGGGTGGACTACGAGCATCACCTTCCCCGATATGCCTTATCTAGATTAGTTTGAGCGTTGGCTAAGGGATACGATGCTATAGCACTATACTTCTTCGATACTGATCTGAGCTGACACTGCGTTAGTATCGCGAGCCCCTCCCTGCAGCCATTCTCATTTGACATTTCGAACGTTTCTAATGCATAATTTGGGGTTTATTCGCCGGCCAGCGTCGATCTGACTCCACATCAGGCCTCGCTAGTACGTGTATAAGAATCGTACGATCCAGTCATGACCATTCAGCCACAGTTTTACTGCATTATTGGATGTGGTCACTCGCAAGCTCGTCCGCCATAGCACACCGCGGATCTAGGGTTGATTCGATAGCCAAGGCTACGATAGCACTACACCTGCTCGATATTGATCTGACTCTGCATCAGTGTCTCCCCAGTATGTGTATAAGGAACAACCTACAACCACAACAACCCATGACTCGCCTCTATCATATAGCTACGGTATCACTTTTCTTGCGGTTTATTCTCATTTTGCGTAGATTCGCTGGCCAAAGTCTGGCCAAGGAGTCAGGACATGATATCACTTTGGGGCCCGCGCTCCATCTGACTCTGCGTCAGTCTCCTCGCTATTTGTATAAGGAACTGCCTGACGTCGCGATCCTAGCCACAGGTTCGGGGCTGCTCCTTCTACACGAGATAATGCAGTATCATTCGCTTACCGCGGTGGCACCTGTCCCGAACGCATCATTTAAGGTTGACATAGGTTTGCGCCCGTTGATCTGACTATGCATATCGATATCACTCGTCTCCCCGCCCCGTGCACGGCGGATGCCGTCCCATGTAGCGCGGCTGACTGTCTTAGCGCTCTCATTGGTACTCGTCTGGACATAGACCGTCGTCCTTTATCACCTTTCGGCACTGTACTAATTTGCATGACACCCCTCCTCCAACCTCCTCACCGACCCCTCCCTAACCCCCCTCCCCCCAAGCCAATCAATTATTAAATGCACCCTCGCTCTCTATCTTACTCCTTACTCCTTACTCCCCTCTACTTTGCACTTGCTACGTATACTCCAATAATGCACAGTAATATACCGGTGAGTAACATGTGGCGCTAGTGGCTTACGCCACGTGCTATGCGGATATGCGGAATAAGATGCACCCCGGAACGGCGCATGTAGAATAATCACTAGCGGAGATATCAACCACAGTGCGCGAATGAGGTTATCTAGAAACGCAATCATCTAGCCCATCTAAGTAGAAATTCGAAACGCAAAACGCCCAGCGCCAATCCCACACTTTTCCCTAGCTAGCTTGTTTCTCGTCGTCGCTATACGCCTTGACTGTATCCTCATCGTCGTCATCGGAGGCGGCGGCGTCATCGTAGGCGGCGGCGTCATCGTCCGAGCGATCCTCGTCGTGGTTGCTATCGCCGTCGCTGCCCACTGACCCCTCTTCCTCCTCCTCGGCACTAAACGCCACAAACCGCTCGCTCTTCGCCTCGGCTGTGCATATCGTCAGCACTCCCTCCCTTTCCCAGGATATAGCAGTACTTACTCCCATCCTCAACCTCAAACATATCCTCGATCTCGCAATCCTTCAGCACACATTTCTTTCCCACCGTTGCCTTACGTCCGATCGTGCACCCCTCCAGCTTTACGTTCTCCCCGACCATCGCGCCATCCATCAATACGCACCCCATTAACCTCGCCCCCTTACCCACAACGCATCCAGAGCCAAGAACCGACTTCTTCACCACCGCTTTCGCGCCGATACTGACTTTGTCGGCGACTAGACAGTCCATTCCTGTGACGATCGCCTTTTCGCCGAGGGTACAGGAGGGGTCGATCTTGATTACCGATGGTTGTGAGGGATCACTCTTGGCGAGGGCGAGACAGGTGAAGTGGTATAAGTGCACGGTGTCGACGCGGCGCATGAATAAGGGCGCAGACGGGGAGGGGAAGTACGTTGTGATCGGGGGGACGGTGGTGTCGGCCGGTGTCTCGGGGCGCCGTTTCCGCGTGGTGCTCATAGAGCCGACATCATACTCCTCTTGCGGCGGGTCCTCGGTATCATCTGTGTCCCCGCCCGCACTCAGGATCTCCAGCAAGCCGAGTTTCTCGGCAAGACGTTTGTTCTGCCACCGAGCTTTTGCGAGCCAGGGAAGGACGTCTTCGCGGAGTGAGTTGAGGCGTGGGTTGCGGTCGAGGAATTTTAGGATCCAGTGCGGGAGGAAGTAGATCCCTGAGTCCCGGAGGGTGGAGTGTAAGGTTAGCGACGGGTGTTTCTTAATCATTCCATGTCGGAGTGGGAGTTCAGAGATATCCTTTAACGCGTGGGAGGGGGCAGAAGTGAGTAGGATTCCGACGTCGCCGTCGGGGAGGCCAGAGCAGGCGGAGGGTTTTCCGACGGGTGCGGTAATAAGGAAGTCGGTTTCCTGTCCCTTGATGGCACCCTCACCCATAGTCTCGTAGCACACCACCATCCCGCCGCGGCGTCCGTCCTCCCCATCCCCGGCGCTCCGGTACTTCCGTGATCTTCGTCCCAAATCAGCATCGAACCCTGCCTGCATCGTCATCCACAACTCCGCGAGTTTGCTGCCGTCGAGAGTGGTGACGAGGTCGCAGGGGATAACAGCAAAGTCGGAGTTCAGCCAGCCCTTCTTGTGTGCAATACGGATTACGTCGGCGGTGCCGAGGTTGTCGTTGAGGGAGGAACAGGCTTCGGCGTTAACGTAGAGGGGTGTTTTTTGGATTCGGTGCGAGCGGAGGAAGGATTGGATTGCCGCGTGGTGCTCGGTTAGGGTTAGGGCGAGGATTGCTACATTGGTCAGCGGGGATGGGGGAAGGGGAGAGGAACTGACAGTCGAAGCCCGCACGCTCACACCATTCTAGCGGGTAGTGCAGCATCGGCTTGTTTGCGATTGGGAGGAGCGCCTTGGGGAGGTCGTCTTTGTCGGCGCCGGTGAAGGGGTGCAGGGATGTGCCGGGGCCGCAGAGGATCACGGCGGTGAAGCCGGTCGAGGGGTGGACCGCTGCTGACGGCATTGTGGATGTTGGGAGGGTGGTGTCTGGTCGCTGGGTGGGAAGTTTGTGGTTGTGGCTTTGAAAGACTCGAGATGCGGCATGGAATGACGGTGGGGTAAAAAACTGGCACCGGGTAAGTACGCTACGGAGAAGAGAACCCTAACCTTCGACCTGATCGGAATTCATTGCAAGTTGGGGTCTTCGAGAGGCCGGATTGAACGATCGGCTTCAATCAACACACTCGAAGGCACGCAATTCAGGAATGTTCCAGCTCACGCATGCGCTGGGATGGGTTTTGCCATTACCACCTTTCGGACAACAAGATAGCGTGCACTGGACATCCTCGTTCCGATTGGATCGCCTCCCATGGCTGGATCAAGGCAAGCCCATCGCCAAAGATTTCTCGTCGCTCGCTCCTGTCGTCGGTTTTCGAGCGCGCCTGCAGCCGAACCCCCGAAAACCTGTCTAGAACTCTCGCAGGTTCTTGTCCTTCCCCATTCCTTCCCTCCACACACGACAGTACACGACACTCACATCAACACGTCATGAGAGTCTTTGAGAACAATTGCACTTTCAACTACTCCTGGCGCAACGTCTCAATCGCAAACTGGCGCAAATATTGTGCCTGGAATACTCAATCCACCCACGTTATAGCCGTCGACACCCTCTCCCGCTCCGTCGATCCAGCTTCCGGCATTGTTCGTCCCCTCCGCTCCCATCCCCTCCTGTCTCCCCAGCTAACACCCCCAGCTCCGCTCCGAACGTCTCATCACCTGTAAACAGAGCGCGCCACGCTGGCTCCTGAAGCTCACCGGCGCCGAAGTTTCCTACGTCCGTGAAGTCTCCGAAGTCGACCCAACGACACAAACCGTCACCCTCCGCTCCGTGAACCTGACGGGCTCAAACATCGTCTCAGTACAGGAGACCGTCATGTACTCACCACACCCGGAGGATCCGGAGGGGAGGACGCTGTTTACGCAGGACGCGCAGATCACGGCTTACGGTGCATTCTCGAGGGCGTGTGCAAAGATTGAGGAGTGGAGTGTGGAAAGGTTTGGGCAGAATGCGCAGAGGGGACGCATGGGGTTTGAGGCGGTGCTAGAGATGAGTAGTAAGGCGTTTAGGGATATGAAGGAGACTGCATAGGGAGCGGCAATGGGGATGCTGCATAGATTGAGAGGGGAAGGCGGTTTTCAACAATGCCGGAGGAGACGGACGATATACCCTTTTCTTTGCAACTGATTAGAAGTTACACTCACACATACCTATCTCTGCTGTATATTTTCGACTGACTGGTGGGTTAGCGAGCTGCTGCTGAAATGCTAGATTCTTTTTGCTTTGTTGTTTTAAGGAGTTTGGAAAAGGTCTTTCTTGTTTGGGGGCTGGTGTTTTTCTTTACTACTTAGTCTTATGAGCAATGAATGAAGAGATTATGAACGATGAATGAAGAGATTAGAATTGTCGATACTTGAAATCTCCACTATCGAAAATTAGAATTGGCTTTATCAAACCTGCGAATCAGAAGGAGGCGGCAGTTACGGCCGAGCGGGGAAGCTCGGTCGTGAATTGTGGGATACTGAGGTATCCAATGGGCAGTTTTTGGATCGGCGGCACTTTGTTCCGTGCCGGCTGTGATCGACGTCGACATGTTAAACTGCATGTTATTGGGGAACAGCTATGTACTGTGTTCGATTACTTGTGAACCAGTTCTTCCTTCCCATTTACATTTCACGATCCTATATCAGTTTAGGAACACAAGCATCCAGAACCTACATTACACCAATTGCAATTTGCCAGGAGTACGAACTACACAAAAGCACCTCGCACATATGAAGCTCTTAACGTCCTGGGATTAGGTACAGTGCTATAATATATTTACCACGATCACAACCCCAACCCCCGCAATGATCCCGCGGCAGATGATACTACCGGCCGCTTACCCAGCCTAAGTATCTAAGCTTCTGAGTTGGCAGCACGACAACGACGACGACGAGCTACCTAGGTAAGATAGTGCTTTTCCGTAGCTCCGCTAGCCCGCGGAAATTTCTGGGGAATTTGTAGACGGTTAGAGAATTGGAGCTGCGCTCAAGGGATCAAGACGATGTGACAGAGATTTACGCAGAAGCGGAGCGACTTGGATCTTGTGGTGGGGCATGCGAACCGCGCTGGACGCGGTAAAAAAGTCAGGATGAATGATAATCATCGTCTTGTCATCGGCGGGCTAGATTTCGTAGATCCCGAGAAAAAGAACCGCTCGTTGTCCACACCCAATATGGTTGCTGACTAGGCGAGTTGAATTTCACCACCCAGACTCCGCGTAAGAGATTGCCATACCCACTATGAATCGGATAATTCATAGCTTAGAAACGGAGGTTAAGAAAAGAATGAAAACGGTGTAAAATCACATCCTATCATAGATTAAGGTGAGATTCTATGATGCCAATCTATGCGCATATGCTTTCTGGGTAACATCGGTAACTTCTTTCCTGACACACCACCTAGAGAAAGATCCGGAGGTTAACGCTTACACCCTCTAGATCTTGGGCAACTTGTAGCTATGGATTACCAATACTTTCCTCCGACACCGCGGCTCCTGTTGACACTTTAGAGAAGTGTTAGTATATATTAGAGAGTTTGCTCCAAAACCAAGAAGTCTTACAAAGACGTTAAGAAGCTGTGCCAAACATCTATGGGGCCTGGATTGGCCCACTGTCAGCTCTGAAGGAGGGAGTGCACTTGGTTGCTGTATTATAAAATCTCAAAATTGACAAAGCCAGAAATTTTGGAGCTGGCCCGAAAGCATAAACTCTCTATTGGATGGTAACAACAGGTGAAAGGCTGCTTTCTCGGAGGGTAGTTGGCGGATCCCTAACCCAACTCTATCTCTTGGATGGGCCTGCGCTTGCTGGTCAGGTTATTCTCTCAGAATGTATGTATATATGAAGAATATTCCCTGTATACTGGCGTCTAGATCTCGTAAACACTGTCGACTTATTCGAAGACACTTGCTATTGGAATTGTAGCAAGAATTTGAATTCCAGGAGTGATAGGTAGAATACATACATACTTTTATGTACTATCTATACTATGACCCTACAACTAAAGACTAGAAATTGAACCCCTCCCTTAGACCCCCCATATCCCAGCACGGCACCATAGTACCCAAACAACCCGATCTGTACGAGCTCCTCAAAGTTATCCACAGCATGTTGGTTCGGGACGAATACCGGAGACATCTCAGCTGTTAAGATGCAGATCACAGCGCCCATACTTTGCTAAGAAGGTGTGAGAGCTCAACACATGCCGCTGCTAGAGTGTACGCGGTGCAAAGGTTGGCACAGATGGCGGTGCAGATGTGTGCGTGGGCGCAGGAGTAAATCGAGCCTTTGGGCGGCTTTGCATGGCTTCTGAGTTTTTTGAGTTTTTTGAGTTTTTTGAGTGGATGGTAGGAATGGTGGTACTGATATCGGATCTTGGAGCACTCGCGGAGAGGGTTGCATAGGCGGCAGGATTTGGTGCTGTGTTGAGGGGTGATTATCGAGGTTCTGCACCTCCAGACTTCTCTCGAACGAACGTATTTAGTGCCGTTGTGAGGGGCAAGAAGTTGTACTAAGGCTTTGAAGGGGATAGTGAGTTGGTAAGTATGTTCGGAGCCGTAAGTTCAGGACATAATATGTCCGACAGGGGTCTCCGAACGTACGTACAACCGCGCTCTCATTGGCCAACCGACTTCCGTTAAACTACAATCTGGAAAACATAAACAAAAGACTTAAGTTTGAGGCATTTCCTCCTGAACTGGCTAGCGGAAATCAACGTACGTTCAAGATTAGTCTAGAGGATTGTTTACTTTTGAGTAGTGTAGCAGCAGGGATGCCTTTCTGGATCTGGTAGGTCATTACTAAAGTTGGACGAGTGATTGAGCTGGTAAAGGATCGCAATGTAAATAATCACAATGCGTGATAGATCTCTCTAACATAACGTAATAATAATTGACGATAGTCATGTCACTAGTAAAAGATAAGCAACAAAGGAAAGAAACAAGAAAGTATGCCCTGTTAAGCCGTGGGCAGCCTAGGAGATGTTCAAAAGACTTGGGAGATGCCCTGCGTTATATATTCAAGCTTCCCGTTGGCTGGAAGCTATCACAATCTCAGATCTTGCCGCGTCGGTGAAAGAAGGTTGAAATGGTGTGCGATTAACGGTTGCATAACGTATGAGCTTGTGCATACATGGTGTTCAATGTGGAATCGTTAGTTAGGACGTCGATGTAGATATTAACCTCCCACTTCACCTATGTTCAGCCTTCTATCCAGCATCCGAGAAGTGCACGTTTGGTATTCACAGAGTGCAATTTTCAACACTCGACAATACGCTATCCAGCTTATAACATGGAAATACTTGATTTGTGGCTCCTACAAGCAATTCAGATACCACCATGAGCACTCACCCCTCCGATGCCTTCAGTCGTGGCCCGTCCGTGCTCTATCATCTAGAATAAAAATACCTCTTTTCATCAATATTAATACAAGCTAGCAGTGCGTCTTCCCATGTGTTTTTTTTTGGCATAGCTGACTTCAGCGAAGCTCCATCTACTAGACAGGTCGAAATTGGAATCTACTTCAATTATCACAAAGCGCCGTGGCTTGCATATATTCGAGCCCTAGAAAATATTTTAATCTAGTCTGATCTCATTCCACATTTATAGGAGATTACAGAATATGCGGAGATAGTTCAGGGAGAGTGTTCCTTTCTCATTGCTATATCACACCTGTTTGTATACCGAGCGCGTAGGAATTCTGCGGGTCTAGACTCTGTTGCAGCTGCAATGTAATCAATAGTTTCAAACCAAAGGCCTTCAAGAGAGCTTAACGGGTTCTATGCACAGATGAGATTAGCGTGGCAATTATGCACCCGATGGAATCCCAGTAGAAAATAATAGCAAGATGGTCAAATCAGAGACCAGAGATTACATTCTATGATGTCATTGCGTACCTATTGAGTCTCGGAAATGTGAAACCTGATAGTTAACGACTCTCGTCTTTCCCGCATCACCACATTGCATGAGCATAAACGGGTGAACCTTGGAATGGCCTACGAGCTTAACTGGGTGCGGGGTTTGTTTGCTTCACGGTTTGCCATCAATCTCATAGTTATATCCGACCAACCAGAGGCTTCTATAATAAAGTTCCTTTGGATTCGCTTACGACCCTGGGCAGAACTACCGTACACTCTAATAAGCTTTCAAAAAGCATCAAATTCATAGATATAGGCCTAAACAGAAATTATGTCCGTTTGCAGCGCCCCATCCACAATCCAAACTTGACCGCCCCCCGCTCCCCTATATTCCCTTGATGATATCTGCCGCCTTCTCCGCAACAGCGTATACAGTACTCGACAAGTGGCTACCGGGAATGAGCGGCATGACACTTGCATCTACAATCCTCAACCCCTCTACCCCATGCACCTTCAACTTATCATCTACCACGCCGCCCAGCTCCCTCTTCATCATAGCGCAACTGCAAGCCGGGTGCATGAAAGTCGGGACCAGGGCCTTAACCACCTCTTTTGCCAACGCCTCGTCAGAAACAACATCTGCCCCGGGATACGTCTCGACCGGTTTGAACTCGTCTAGTCCATCGCTGGCCATGAACAAGCGCGCAAACTTGACACTCTCAACGAGGATGGCTAGATCTATTGGATCGGTTATGGTGCGCCATTCAACCTCTGGGTCTGCGAATGGATCCGCACTACCAATCCCGATAATCCCGCGGGAGAGTGGTTTTATCAGTGCGACGATCGGTAGAATATTGGTATCAACTATAAACTCGTCCACCGCCACCTTGTAAGTTGCGAATGAGTCGAGGAGGATTTTTTTCTGCTTGGTGAATCCGGCAATGACGCTTGAGTGGGCCGAGGGATGTAGATAAGTTGAACTCGGGGATTTGCGGGCGGATTTGATGAGGGACTTGTACGTGAGAGGGGCTATGAGTGGCAGAGGGAGAAACGAGGCGCCATTTCCAACACCGGCGGTGTATGGGCCAGTCCGGTTAGCTTTGTATTCAGCTAACACTTGTGCGTTGTATGTAGCGTTCTGCATTATTGCCGGGTCAATGTAGGGCTCGGGAATGACGACAGTATAATTTGGCATGTTGATTATTGCTGCGTGGTCTTGGAAGTTTGAGCCTACACCAGGCAGGTCCTCGATCACGGGGATCCCGTGCGCCTTCAGTAGAGCCTTAGGACCTATACCCGAGAGTTGAAGTAGCCTCGGACTGTGGATTGCGCCTGCGGCTAGGATAACCTCGGCTTTAGCGGAGACTTTCCTTCGAACGGCATCAGCTCCGGCCGAGAACTGCATACGTTAAAATTGTCTCATGTCAGAAGGGAGTAAATAGTCCGTACGATAACACCGGTGGCTTTCTTCTTTGCGTCGAACAAGATCTTGGTCACTTGCTGTTGAGTGAGGAGATGGTAGTTGCTCCTTCGTGCTGCAACGTCGTGATATGCAGTTTTCGCATACGAGCGGGTTTGAGACTTGGGATCTATAGCATTGGAGACCCAAAGTGCTCCTATAGCATCGCCATTTGTGCCGTCTAGAGGATTCGGGATTCCAAACTTCCTCATGGCGTCCTTAATCGCTTCTACTCCATGTTAGCCGTGAAATAGCTACTATGCGATGTCTGGACAACGCACTCAGCTGCGGGTATATGAAGTTCGGGAATGCAGCCTGAATAGGGCCAGTGTACCCGTGTGCTTCAGGATCATACTCAATGTCGAATTCTCTAGCCTGTTCCGGGTCTGGCGGATGAAAAGTCTCGCTCTTTTTGAAATAAGGCTCCAATCCTTCCCATCCCCAGCCTTTATTGCCGAGTTTCTCCCAGCTGTCGTAGTCTTCCTTTGAACCGCGGTCGAAGAACATTCCATTTATAGCACTACCACCACCAACGATTTTGGCGGAATCAACGGGCCATGTTTTGTTGTTCAATGTCGGAACGGGCTGTGATGTTATCCCCCATTGGTAGGCAGGATCTATCATCGCCTTACTAACATAACCGGGGATCAAGATCTCATCGGCCTGGTCATCAGGGATGCTGGAGTGCAGAAGTCAGCTTATTGAGTCGGGGAGTAAGTGACTGGTAATACAGTTTTCCGGCTTCGATGACAAGCACGGATTCTTGATAAAGAAAGTTGTTAGCTTCTAGCCGCCGGGCGGAATTGGGGACACGGCTTACTTTTAGGGTCCTCGGTCAATCGATTGGCCACCACAAGCCCGGAGGTCCCTCCACCAATGACTATGTAGTCGTATGAGGCTTTCAAATCTCCGCGCTCAATGACGACACCAGGAAAGGGAGATGCATTAATGAGTGATAAAGCAGTAGTGAGAAAGACGAGAATTGAACGAGAGTACATGGTTGCTATTGGGATTGGAGAACTTGGGCATGACGGCAGAGGCAGAGGCATATAAATACGACTAAGGATTGCACTCGTACTACCTATTATGGAAACTAAGGTATCTAAAGTACCGGTAAGTCGCCTAGAGTACTACCTGAACAGATTAATAATCTATCGGCGGTTCCGTGCAGATGAACAAGCTTATCCGAATGGGTAGTTTATGATTTATCCGCAGTGCCAGACAATGTATTGGCATA
>Ga0307514_10000680_pt1 | contig 60443 bp, 47 predicted proteins | sample 16_EM_MG_FD_203088 | JGI IMG/M metagenome (GOLD analysis project Ga0307514, IMG submission 203088) | Populus trichocarpa ectomycorrhiza microbial communities from riparian zone in the Pacific Northwest, United States - 16_EM | ecosystem: Host-associated > Plants > Roots > Unclassified | place... | reverse complement strand
CTGCATGTGTTTAGGGCATTAGACTATTACTGCATACCTTTCGACAGAATTGTTCCTTTTGAAATGTATTGCTGGAAAAGTCTTGCGTACTTGATAAGTACACCGGCATTTTCTGTGCTGGTGTCTTATTATGAACTTGCAAATCCTATTGTATATATAACTATATAGTAGGTGCAGATGGGGTCTGTGTTTGAATGGTAATTTTTACCTACAATATACTTCCCTGGCTCGTTTGTAGGTGGAGGTAAAGATGAGGAAGTGAATGCAACAGATCAAAAGGGGGATAGGGAGGATGATGATGGCGAGCATATAGAGGCTGATGATAGTGAGGTGGAATAGTTATGGGTTGTGATATATATTTGTTATTTCTTGTTTAGTGTATTTAGTTAACTGATAGAAACGAACTCTCATATGTACTGGTATTTTTTGTCTGGTCGGTTCAATGCACCCTCTCCGCCCACAGGTTTTGTCTGTGTCTCCAGAGGAGAGTTTTCCAGTACTTTTCAGCATCTTCATCCGTTATAGTACCAATCATCAGCCGACGGTGTGGTGCACAAATTGGAATGTCTTCTGCGCAACCACTTTGTAGTGTACCAGACATTTGTTGGTAAATAGATTCACTACTTTCCAGCCACGAAAATCTTAGACCCCTCCCTCAGTGACGCTGCTTCTTGGCCTTGCCGTTGTCTTCTCAATGTTGATACCCCAAGGGCTATCGTCGTAAATTTGTCTTCCTTTGCTAGGCTTTTTATCCCCTCCACTTTCCACAGCAATGCTTGTGTATCATCCATACCTAGTACCCCTGCCGCTGATTTCCGCCCCTTGCCCTGGGCGATATATGTGCTCGGCTTTGCCTTCATCGTTCCGTGTCTTACTAGCCATTTGGTGACCGAGCGCCGTAATCTAGCACAGAAAGATGCAATAGTGCCTGATTGGTCCCCAAGGGGAACGACCGATCTCGTGAGATCGCCTAGGGATATTGCTCGAATCAGGGGCAGGGGTCTGATATTTTCACCGGATATACATGTAGTAGTTTTTAGTGTACGGTTCGGTTGAACCCGCTTGTTCGCTAGGGTTTTGAATTGGTTAGATACTGCTGCGACATGAAAGGAACCACGGTTGTGACCAGATCCCGACACTGGGAAGGAACTGGGAAGGACCAGTTCATTTCGGTGGCTTCAGTTGCTGCTAGAACCGTTGGTTGTGTGTGTAATGCCTCAAAGGGGACAGCCTACAAACCGGAAAAACAAGCACTGGTCAGGATCGTAACTTCCACTCCGTCCTTTGCAGGCACCAGTACCGCCTCCACCTCCTCTCTGGTTACCACCTCTTCGTCGCTTGAGTTTTCACTAACCGTTCCAATGCCAACTAGGCCTGGGCACGAGACGAGACATCTCGAGATGGTTCGGCAAAATTTATGAAAATTTTTCCTTGGTTGTGGTGCAGATATCTGTGTGAGACAGTGTTGAGACAGCGTGATAGCCGTTGAGACAGGGCGATAGCCGTTAAGACAGTGTGACAACCTTCATAAATTATTTCCGTTAGTATGTGATTAGCCCAAAAGTCTCGAGCCCACAAGCATAGAGTCCCGAGATATCTCGAGAGCACTGTCCCTATCCACGAGACGTCTCGTGCCCAGGCCTAATGCCAACCTCCCCTGAGCCACTTCCATGCCCAACAATAATAATCATGATTCTCCCATCGTCATCAGCTTTAGCTGCGATGCCTGTAATCGCGTCCAAGAACCTCTGCTTGAGTTGGTGGTGCAGAGCATGTGTCATGAAATTTGGTTCATCCTTGCTGAAAACAACTCTGCGGTTCGCTCCACCATACCCGTGAAGAATTCCCTTTCCAGTGTTAGTAATAAGTTGATGAAGGTCGACTTGAGAAGACCCCAGCCATGTTTCCTCGGCTGCTACTCCCCCAAGTATTTTGTGTAAAAGGCAGAAGTCGGAAATTAGCCAATCGTTATCTTCTGCGTCCGGAACTACCAAGACTGCAATTAACTGAGTGGAGGAATTCGGAGTGTAGAATAGATGAGCACCAAATCGGAAATGCTCACACAGCGTTTCCCCTAGGTGTCTCAGAAATATTGAGATTTCTAAGCTCTCTGGATCTAATGATTGTATACTTGCAAGCGCACCGGCTTCATCTTCGTCGTTGATTGACACCCGTGAGACCGGGTGGATATTGGCGCTGTATTTTCTAGGATAATCGGCGACCTCTTGAGATTTTTCTTCACCATTAGCGGGGGACAGCCTGTATACCAGTGGTCGTGTAGACACACCTTGAAGCACGACTCTCAGAACCAGCACCTGGTTAGAGAGTGTTGACCGGGAATATGTCACATCTAGGGCTTTTGGGGTTCCCCGGGCTGGTCGGACCCCTGGGAAAGATTGCTGTATTAGCAATATTGCGGATGGACCAGACAGAATGAAATGGGCGAATACATACGCAAGCACGGATGAATCTGTGTCCCCTCCGAGATCGCTGTGTGCAAGTGCTTGCTGAAGGATGTGGAAGCCATGGGTGATTCCAAACTAGGTATTGGCGAGGGGCAGCGTAGGTGGTATAGGATATGAAGCAATCTCGTCAATGTTATATATAGGGTGGGAGTGATCTCGTGCCCAGACTCTTATCTACCTACACTAAAATAAATACACTCCGGAGTCTGGGCACGAGATCAGCTGGGAGGTGGAACTACTATCGATACTGAATCCGTGTCCACTTGTCTTGGTAGGCCCCAACCCCCGAATGCAAAGTAGGCTATTTTAGCTGACAGGTAGCTCTTAATGTCAATGGAATGATAGAAGGTGTTAAAGAAGCAGTAGGAATTCGGGTACATATTCATTTACACGTAAGCTAACTGACACCATGATGAGAATATTGCCACCCGAACTAAAATGTATCGACATATATATAAGTGAGTAATCACTTTCGGGTCCATGTTGGAGTTGGGGGAGTATGTTTTTCAATCTCTCTTGTGTACTTTACACTATACTAATTACAGGTTACTAGGCAATATTCAAGGCATATAGCTACGATATAAATCAAACGAATGAGATGAAGAAGTACGTGAAACGGACGAGGAATGTCCTGAGAAGGCATTGGAGAGCAAGATCGAGACCTTGAGGGTCAGTATGGAAAGTGATATGAAAATTATGAAAAGTGAGATTCTGTCGATTGGGGTAGTAGGCATTTGGTTTCGGTTTGCTATTATACAGTAATGGCATGGCTGGCTGGCGTTTGTTTTATTTAACTTGAATATTTGCAACAGACCCTCGGGCATGAGCTTTTGCTTAAAACTGCTGACACGGATATCGGGGAAAGAGATTGCTAGCATTGTTGCCTGACACCTGGACCTAGGCCTTTTTTTGACCTATCGCAACAGGGGGCCATAGTCGGATAGTTGAGATTATAACGCAGGATGATTTTGCAGATATTTCAACATATGTATCTAGCAGTAATTCTGAAGAGTGTGAATTAAACCTGAAGGGATATTTTATCTAATACACGAGAATAAGATCCTGAAAATGATAGGTGGTGGGAAAGAAGGGGTTGGAAAAGTTGGCGACGGTATGTGTTGGATGCCGGTAATCATGCGACAGGGGTCACGGGCATTGCAAGGGTGACGGAGCAACATGGGATACGGAGCGACATGGGATACGGAGCGACATGGGATACGGAGTGACATGGGATACGGAGTGACATGGGATACAGAGTGACATGGGATACGGAGATACATGGGATACGGAGCTACATGGGATATGGATATGGAGGATGTTTTGCCTAGGAGGATATTTGTATAAAGACCTGAAGGTTTCCCATAGTTATGTGCTTTTATCATCATCGAATATCATCATCATTTCCTGTCTTCACTATTCGCATAAGAGCAGGTGATCAGACAGACACTTATTTCTACTTGGTAGCAACACCTCGTTGATCGAAAACCCCGTTGATCGAAAATCAACAGGTCTTCATGCCCACGACAGCAGCACAGCGACAACTAAGACGAAACGCTTGAGCCACTGCTAAGCTTATCCAAAACCTTGTCCTATACCACCCCCAGCCACTCATCACTGATATCCTTGTCGCTACTATCATACGTGACACAGGCGACCCAGACTATACTCTATTCAACAGTATCATCAATACAGAAATCGCATTCGAAGAAGAATTATTTCTTCAAAAACCCTTGAACCCAAGACGCATCTATTATACCATAGCTTGCTTCCCCTAATAAAAAAGCAGATATGACAGATACATCAGCAGCAACATCAGAAATCGCCACACTACTATCCACCAGGCCACGGATATCAGCAAAACTAGGCGACGAAAATGACTATCCAGCCTGAAGTGTGGAAGCGCAACGACAACTATGGGGTAACGACCTAATAGAGGTGGTGACAGGAAGTGAAAAAGAGCAACCAACTGACGAGGATAAAATCAAATCATGGAAAAAGTGCTTGTATAAAGCGCTTGATTATTTGATGGATAGCTGTGAAATAGGACCGCAGCTAAAGATACGAGCAGCAACAACAGCTGCGCAAGCCTGGGATATCCTCAAGAACACCTACAAGGGTCAAACCAAAGTACACCTAATATCATTTCATGCGAACATCATGCACCTGAAGTACGATGACCGAAGAGATGGCTCTTTAGCTGAGCACATAACAAAATTCGAAGGCCACTGGCTGAAATTAGCGCAGGTGGCACAGGCTGGACATAGCACAAAAGACTTTCTTGCGGAAGGCATACACCCCCTCACCACCTCAGATGCCTGGAAGGGTGCCCTCCTATTATCAACACTACCACGGATCCAGCCATACATCAACATCATGGACAACATCATATCCAAAGATGACAAACCCAGCTATTCGGGGATAGTCATGAGACTGCGGGAGATTAATTCCCGCTCGATAAAAAAGGAGGAAAAGATCGAACCTCTAGCAGCGTTCTATACCCAAACATGTTTTTGCGCATACTGTAAGGCCAAGGGATGACCTGGTACATCGCACAATGAAATCGACTGCCGAACGAAAAAGAGAGACCAAAGCTGACAGCAAGCGCACACTGTCGAGCAACCACAGCCAGTGCCACCTGTGCAAAATGGTGAATGGGCGCATCTAGCATTTATGATGACACAGGGGCCAAACCCGGATAAACCCAGTCAAGAATGGTGGGCAGATTCCTGCTGCTCAACTCACATTACAAACAGCCGATGGGATCTAACATCGATGCAACTATGAGTGGAGAAGATAAACACTGACGGAGGACCCATATTCTCTACCCACAAAGGAACTGTTAGGACCCACGGAATACAACTCAGTGATGTCCTGCTCATCCCAAATTTCCCAAAAAGATTAATTAGCATTGGAAGAATCGATGATGATGGAGGGTCGATGACGATCGGCGATAATCAAAACAAGCTCGAATATTAAGACGTCTCTGTCCCCCTAATGAAAATAGGGAGAATATACAGACTAGAGTCAGTGGAGGCAAATTTGACAGAGATGGACTGGCATTCAAGGTATAGGCATCTTTCTTTTCCTGCATTTTTGAAGGTTCCTGAAGTACTGAAATCTCTCTGTCTGTCACGCATTCAATGTGAAGAATGCATTCTGGCAAAATCAACAAAACTGATATCACCAGCGGGTGACGGAATTCGAACAACCAAGGTTGGCGAATTGATTCACAGTGATATCTGTGGACCAATGCCAGTGGAGAGTTTTCAAAAGAAACGATATATTATCACATTCATAGATGACTTCTTACGATTTGCCATTACAGCTGGAATTTGGCAAAAATCAGATGCACCTGAAGCTATCAGAAACTTCACAGCACTATTCGAATGAGGAACTGGAGCCAAGGTCCAACAACTCCGCACAGATCATAGCAGCGAATATCGCTCTACAGAGTTCCTGGGATGGCTCAAGCAGCAAGGAATCACACTGAAACTAACCGTGGCCTACCATAGTGAAATAAATGCTGTGGCAGAACGATTCAACCGGACAATCATAATGATGATTCGTGCAAATCTAGGAAAGCTCCCAAAGGCCATGTGGGAATTAGTGCTTGAATACTCAACTTTCATAAAAAACCGTATTCTACACAGTGCTATACAGGCTGCACCCATCGGAAGAGCTATACCATCTATCAACGTCACTGAGCAATGGAAGCTTTTTAGGCCATTTGGGGAGCAAGTCTATATCCACACCTACCAGGACGGCAAATTGCAAGATAGGGCGCAAGCAGCTAGAATCGTAGGATTCACCCCCACCTATGGGATATACAAGGTCATCCTGCCTAACCAATGAGTGGTCACTGCAAAAAACCCACTGCCTAGACGTATGGAAGAGCCAGCCTTCATAGACACACATAAAACAAACAACCCAGCCACCCAGACCTCCCCGAAAGAACCAGCTCCAATAACACCCCCTGCACATACCTTACCACCACGGACACTAGAGAAAGAAGCCATTCCCGAAACATACCCCCTCACTAGGCAAAAACCAACAATGCCGATACCAGCAATGACGATTCCAGCAATGCCGAAGCTTGTGCCAGTAGCATCAACTCCACAAAAACCCAGGGAACTTACAGGAGCCTTCGCTGATGACTGGAGACAACATGGAAATACATGGCCTGAAGCACTGGCCACTCTCAATACAGAAAGACAACTGTTAAGTGAAGCTGCTAGAGACCTATCACCACCACCAGAACAAAATCCATCACCGCCAGCACTCCTCTGACGTATCAGCTGCATCACGGCTGGAAAAGCTCTAGTAAGACTAGGCTCAGAAGACTCATACCTCACCATCCACCAAGCTCTCATATCAGATGATAGGGATAAATGGCAAATGGCTACACAGCGGGAGCTGGCGATGCTGGAAAAATATGATGTGTATGAATGGGTTGATAAGGTGCCGGTAGGAGCTAAGGTGATAGATACCAAATGAGTGTTAAAAGAGAAAAGAGAAAAAGATGCAAATGACCCCAAATGCTTCAAAGCAAGGCTGACGGCACGTGGTTTTACCCAGCGACCTAGGATTGATTTCGGTGACACCTATGCGCCGGTATGTCGAGAAGAGAGCTGGCGAATTTTGATATGCCTAGCTCTTACCCACAACATGGTGATGGGCCAATTTGACATCGAAGGGGCCTTTCTCAACAGGCCACTAGAGGAGATCCTCTATGTGAAAGATCAACATGCAACTGGCAATCGAGCCTGGCGACTGAAAAAATCTTTGTAAGGTACAAAACAAGCAGCCAGGAACTGGAACAAGTTTATCGATGACATACTCAGAGGCCTGGGATTCACAAAATGTCCTGATGACCCAGGGCTCTACTTCAGAAAGATCAACGGGAGCCTGATAGTATTGCATGTCGATGACCTACTCTGTGCATTCCCAGATACTATGGCAATGGCGGAATGGAAAGAGGCGCTTGCACAACATCTTACAGTTGAAGACAAAGGTGCGCCTGAAAGGTTCCTGGGGATGGATATGGTATGGAGAGAAGAGCAAGTGCATATCTCGGGAAAATCAGCTATAATCTCACTAGCAGATGACTTTATGATAAATAAACCAGCAGCCATACCCTACCTAATCATCGAAGACTCTGCAGAACTAGCAAAAATCAAGCCATTCCAAATACTGGTCGGTCACCTATTATGTATCTCCAGAATGTGGCAACCTGATATTCGATACATGATAAATCAGCTCTGTGCCAGGGCATCTCAACCAAGAGTATCAGATGTCAGAAAAGGATGCTGGGTGATAGCATATCTGCTCGGCACAGCAGACGAGGAAATATACCTGAGAAGTGTGAGAAAAATGGAGATTGATATCTTCACTGATGCAGGGGAAGAAAAGCTGGAGAAGAAGGCGACCACAGGCATACTAGTGCTCCTGGGTGATTCACCGATATCCTGGGCCGCTCGGAAACAAGATATGATGACCCTGTCATCTATCGAGACAGAATACATCGCTCTCGGGGCAGGAGCACAGGATGCAATGTGGATGGCAAAGGTCATGGAATTTCTGAACAAACCTGTCACCCCGAGAGTCTGGACAGACAACAGAGGGGCATCAACTCTGTCATACAACCTGGATTTCCACCGAAGAACAAAACACATCTGGCGGAGGCACCATTTTGTCAGAGAATGCATGGATGATGGAGATATTTCTGTGCATTGGGTACCGGGAGAAGAGAATCCAGCAGATATGCTAACTAAACCAGTGACAGGGAAACGATTGGAAGAATTGAAGAAACAAGCGGGTATGACTGCATGACAGAGTGTGAGGAAGATTTGCTGGCTGTTCTTAGCGTATGTTTTTTCTGAGTATCTGGTCGCAGATTAGAGGGGCGTGTTGGATGCCGGTAATCATGCGACAGGGGTCACGGGCATTGCAAGGGTGACGGAGCAACATGGGATACGGAGCGACATGGGATACGGAGCGACATGGGATACGGAGTGACATGGGATACGGAGTGACATGGGATACGGAGTGACATGGGATACGGAGATACATGGGATACGGAGCTACATGGGATATGGATACGGAGGATGTTTTGCCTAGGAGGATATTTGTATAAAGACCTGAAGGTTTCCCGTAGTTATGTGCTTTTATCATCATCGAATATCATCATCATTTCCTGTCTTCACTATTCGCATAAGAGCAGGTGACCAGACAGACGCTTATTTCTACTGTATGGGATGGAGAGGGGTAGTGGGGATGAGGGAGGGACTACATTTAGGACCGGAAGACCGAAAAATCCTAATTCCGATTCTCAAGCAGGGGTTGCAGCTGTAAGAGAGGCAAGAGGAACCGGCAGGGCGAGGACAGGGGAGTTGAAGGGGGTAGTGGAAGCGATGCGGAAGAGACAGAAAAATCTGGGACCAGACGCCGTCAGATTTGCATGGGTCAAAGCTCACGTCGGAACCCAGGGCAACGGAAAGGCGGACCAGATGGCCAAATCCGGAGTGGAGCTAGGGGATGAAGAGGAGGGGATGGAGAGGATGATTACTGAGGGGGGATTGAAGCAGGAATGGAAGAGGAGGAGGGTTTCTTACGGGGAGCTGGCTGGGTCATGAAGGCATGGCGGTGGAAGAGTGTGATATTATATTTTCGGTGACGGTCGAAGTAAGGACGTGGTGGCGGCGAACCGGATAGGCGAAAGCACCCGGACCCAGAGCCGGGACCCAGGTGTGAACTGGGTGTACGGACGCTTCTATCTTTTGGGGTTTTTGTTTTCATAGGTTCGGAGGCAGGGCGTTTAGGCAGCATGTTGTGTAAACCCAATCCTTTAAAGGTGCGGAAACGGGGGAAAGGCGTATAGACTCCAAAAAAAATTGTATAAACAATGCTCGACCCCAAATTAGCAATTTAGAACAGGCTACGAGACAATAAAGGTATCACTCATCACTCAATGGCAGGTGTGAATAGTAATACCTGTTGGAATACCAGGTTATGATATGAGCGCAGCGGTGCAGATGTGTGGCCAGAGAAGGAACACTTCACCCGGTATGAATATGAATATATGTATGTAGATGTGTATATTAGCATGTATTCCTGCAAACTTATGGAACGTAATAAACTATGTGAATTGTTGTTCTATGTGAGCTACCATATATACGAGTAATAGATAACACATGTTTCTCGTATATGTGGCGTGAATATATGATTATACTTCAGCATGTAATGCTTCACGTGATTCAGATTTAAGCACCCACATAAAAATAAGTCGGTCCCCTCGGCCCGCGGGCTAACACCAATAACGGGGACCAAGAGTTGATTGTACTATGTTAGAAGCATACCACTAGACTAAAAGAGTACCTAGTCAGCGCAGCACTAAAAGGAATATATCTCTACGTCTGATACAACATTCAGCCCATCGTCGGTGATACAAAGAGGGTGCCGATCTATGTCACATACCTACTCCCCTCAAAAAACAATGTACCACCCATCACGTCCTCTTGTTCCCCCAAGATCGTCTTCTCTCCCCACCCAGAGTGGAAACCAAGTTCCAGCTGTCTCCTACAACTCTAATATCCCAGCAATCCCACCAGCAGGTAGCCAGTCAATGAGTACCTTCAACGACCATTCTATCACTTCGGCAGCGTATGTTTCTGTGAGATCAGTGCTGAAGCTACCAAAAGTTAGATCGGTTAGGGGAAATTTGAGAAGGGAAATAGAGCCAACAGAGGATGAAGAACAGAGGAATTGCTACTATGACCCAGGGTTGCTTATACGGGGAAGAGTTTATTTCAATAGGCCCTTGGGGTTGATGGTGGACAATGCCGGGCGTGTTATCGTACCATCAGTGCCGAATCCTATTGCAAATCCTGGGTTAGTTATGATCTCGTCTTATCGATCTTCTGCTGACTAATTTCGCTTCGGGTATAGGTTAGTTACCCGCATGTCCCAGCGCCTGGCCACTACCCCTTGGATCGAAACAGCCAAGGCCACTTATCGGGTCATTATCAACTTTCATGAACGAACAAATAGGGGTGGTTTCAGGACTACACCATCGGGGGTGGTCAAACTAGGTGTTGCTGTCCATATTGGAGAGGGTCTCTTCCTGACGAATTTGCATGTACTGCAATGGATTCCCGGCACCCCCGTGGCCCAAGTCACTCACACCACCCACAAAGCGCGTATCTGGCTTTTTTCAGGTAGTGGAAATTTAGACAACAAGTCAGTCATTACACCAAATAGGCTGGTAAAAGGATCATTGGAAGTTGAAGCCATAGGCTGGCCTTCATCTGCGCTTGGCAGGGCCTTGATGAATAGCCAAGCGATTTATGGGGGATTGATGGATAGGCGCTTCGAAACTGATATTCGAGATGACTTCTGTCTATTAGAAGCTATAGAACGACGTTGGAAAGCAACTCTCCGCAGTGGTTCGCGGCCACACGTTCTCTCAGGTAATGTCTTAGGGCCTCCAACGCCCTTGACTTTAACCGTAACATGGGTTGGGATAAATGGACCAACGGAAGAGCAGGTGAAATATGATCCAGCAGTGAACTCTCGCAGGCATCTCAAGGATGCTTTGAAGGCCCTAAACCCTGGAATCATTACGTACGTAACAACCACTCAAGCAGTCAGATCGGTTTGTCCTGCCCATACAATAGCACTGCCTGGAGTCAACCCTGATATTATCCGATATCCTATAAGCACTTCCGGTGGAAGTAGTGGCACTGGTATATATGAAAGCACTAGTAAACGGCTGATTGGACTCCATTGCTTACATGAGCTCGATCATACAAACCAACTTGCCCCAGATGTTACCGATATCTCAATAACCAGCCCTGAAAATATGGGCTGTGCTGTGCTCTTGACCTCTCAGCGTTTTAGGGACTTTGTGAGGGAAATTGTAATACCGAATTTTCTACGAATTGGAACGCTCAGAGCACAAAGGCTTGCCAATAACTGGGGTCGAATGGTTGTTAATGCTCCGTATATCGCTTGAGTTGGTATGTGTGCTAGGGTCGAGGTAAGATTCGCTAAGGGTTGCTAATGGAGGTCATTCACTAACAAACTACGAGAGTTGTGTTAGGCACAGCGGGGTAGGTGTATATGCTAAATGCAGACTTGTATGCTAGGGCACGGTGGGAGTCGAGTGCGTAGATGGTAATGTACGAACGAGACGGTGTGAAGACTTGCTTGTTTGCTTCTGACAGAGGGAAATATACAGGTATATATAAGCAAATAATCGAACTACTAAATCGTGAGATAACTTGATTGTTGTTAATGCTCCGTATATTGCTTGAGTTGGTATGTGTGTTAGGGTGTAGGTAAGGGTTGCTAAGGGAGGTTATTCGCATGGGATACTGGCATGTAGATATGGCAGATGCCTCCGCAGATAAATACTTAAGTATATCTAGCTTCCCAGCAGACCGATATCTGGTATGGAACGCACATACACAGTCCCATGAAATAAGTTTCGCGATGCAATTATAAAACAGACCGCTTGCGGCTTGAGCCGCGCCTGAGGCAGTCTGAGCAGCACCTACACATACCTCGGCGCACCGGCACACCCCTAAACGAGCAGTGAAGAGCATTGACACAGGCTAAGCGTAGTGCATGGAGGGCATTTGGCGGCCCAAGTGGCGTCTGAGATTGCCTCGATGCTGTTCAGACCCAGGCGCGGAAAATACCATACCGAGATAGGATGGTAGTTTTGACACTTTGTGATGCATGCAGTATATCCATGAAGTTAGCCTATGCTCTATGCTTATGATAGTTATATAAGGGACCCATAGCGAGTCTATTCCTGCTATTAACAGCCATGTGGAGGGAAGAGTGGTCGAGGCGGAGGCATTCGGAATAGAAGGGGGGGGGGTTTAGACTCTACAAAGGTTATAAGTGCTGTAGTGAGTTCGAGGCAACTCTGAGCGGTCTGTCGATGCCATAATCGAATTTAGCGACTGTAATTAACCTACAGACGCTGTCATTCCATGAGATAGTTGGATACTGTGAATATTCAATGGTGTAATCGAGCATTATGGATAATCTTGTACCCGGGGAGCAGGAAAGACAAAGTGCAAGCATTAGTAGGCCTAGGGGATTTAAAAGACATAATGCGGAACAAAAGGATTCGATGGGCAGCATCGGTATACGCGAGACACTTGCCAGAACTGAGGGCAGTGGCGGAACCGATCCTGAGGGACGCACTAGGGGAAGAGTGCCGATTACGGTGGATGAAGGGCGGAGACCCTGGAAAGAGAGTACAGATACAAGTGAGAGAACTGGCGGTGGAGGAAGTGGAGGAGTGGACAGATGGGAGCAGAATGGAAGGGAGAGTATCCGGAGCCACGAGGGAACAGGGAATGTATCTGGGAGAGTGGGCAACAGTGGCGGATGGGGAGAAACTGGGAGTGCTAATGGCGTGGAGGAGCAAGAACATCGTAGCGCTGGATAGCCAAGGGGTCATACGACGCATCCTGAACCTACAACATCAAGGACCACGGGGGTGGATAGAAGAAGAATTGGTGGAAAAAATGCAAGAAAGCCCACGCACTCTAATGTGGGTCAAGGGTCACAGTGGTATTGTGGGGAACGAAGAAGCGGACAGGATGGCGAGGAGGACAGTAGACATGGGGTGGAGGCTGAATAAGAAGGACATTGCCACACCGGCGGGTATACGACAAGAATTCCCAATATACCCGAAGGCACCGAGGCATATGGAGTGGTCCAGGGCGGCAGTGAAGGGGCTGGTATATATGATCACGGACAAGGGGCCGCAGCAACAATGGCTATGGGAGATAGGGAAAAGTGAGAATCCGCAGTGTGTTTGCGATGGGTGGACAGCACAAAATGCGGTACATTTACTGAGTTGCCCCTGGGTGGGAGATGGAAAGGGCAGAACGTTCGACATGTTATGGGAGGATGAGAAATGGTGCGAAGCGGTGGAGAGTTTTGTGAGGTGAAATAGGGAGGGGGATAATGTACTGTAATCCGCGGAGAGGGCAGGGACTGGCCCGAGAAGTTGAGAGAAGCCACCCGGGAATCCGGGGGCCGCAGTCCATCGCCATATTCTAGATAGGATGAATGCGATTAATGATTCTTTAAAAAAAAAAAAAAATTTATGGATAATCTTGGTCATGACGCCCCGTCCCAAACTAAGCAGCGTGAGGCAATGCCAAGCCCTTGCGTAACAAATGATTTGTCAAATAAGACTGGATACAAGAACAATCTCAAATATATAATACTGTATCAGCACCCATAAACGTACCTCATAGCTGATCTCGTTCCCAGAAGATAACCTAAGAGTCTGGGAACGAGATCACCTCATAGCAGAAATAACCAAATCCCAATAAACAAATCGAATCATTACCCCTTCTCACTATGATACAAGCCATTCCGGCCAATACACCGCCGAGAACCTCAATAGAGGGACCACCACCCTCCCAACTCCGATCTCCACCTCCGACCATTCACCATCACTTACTTCTTCATACTCTTTGAAAACGCCAACCCCTTCTGTAAACCCTCCCCCTTCTTCAACCCCTTCAACTTTGCCCTCGCACTCTCAATATCACTCATCCCGAACCGCCCCCTGGTGGCACATGTGTTCTATGTAGTTACTGGGTGTATAGCACATCACCGCTTCCTTGCCTCAATATCATCTCCTTCGCTAGAGAAACAGGACCGCATTTTGAAGAGGTATATAGTTAGGAACCAGAAACAACGACTTTTGTGCCCTTTTGTATACCAGCAGTAGCGTTTCGAATAAAAGTCGCTGGTGAGTGGTGGGCCGTGATATATTTTCCTCAAATAATCTGATGCTATTGATGTAGCAAGTGGGTTTTTATATTACGGTCCAGTCGGAAACGTTAAGGCAGGAATATACTATACGATAGGTGTGTAGGAATTTACTGATTCCCACGTCGTCTGATATTAGAGAGCTGGTTCACTTGGGTCACCGCGGGAGACAAGTGAATGAATATATTCAATAACAGGATCTGTTTACTCCTTGCACCACCCAAACGACACTTCCTAACAGCACCTCACATTCACCATGACGGCATCTCTCACAACGGCATCTCATATGATATATTCTATATTCCACACGCCAGTATGATTAGTTATTCCAACAAGATGTTTTTGTATCCTCGAGTGGAGTTTGGTTGTCAAGCGGAGTTTGGTTGTCAAGCGGAGTTTGGTTGTCGAGCGGAGTTTGGTTGTCGAGCGTTGAAGGCTTAAGGCCCAAAGAAAACGGATTTCCCGACAAGGAACCGGAAAAGTCCAGTTTCCACTCTATGGAACCAGAGACATAAACTCTTGCCCCCATAGGCAATGGCTAAGGGAGATTGGGAAGGTGGATGACGCAAGTTGTGTGTGCAACAGGTGGATCCCGCAAAATGTAGCTCATTTGTACGTATGTCCGTGGGTGGGGGATGGCGTTGGAAGGTCAAGAGAGCAAGCGAGAACGGACGAACGGTGGTGTAGGCAGTAGTGGACTTCGTGCGGTGAGGAGGAGAACCGAGGGGAGATCATCTTGTAGATAATTGGGAGGGCAGGGACTGGCCCGGAAGGGGAGAGAGGCATCTGGGAGACCAGAAGGCTGCAGTCTATCATCATAGTCTAGATAGGCTCAATATGAGTAATGAATCCCACCCCAAAAAGAAGAAAAGACACATACTCTTTTGCCAAAACAACCACAAATAAGCACAAGGGTCAATATCGTAATGCAGACAGTGACGAAGATCCCAAAATAGATGAGAGCAGGATCCCAAGTAGACTATATTCAGTAAGTTAGTAACTATACCCTGAGACTGCAAACAACCTGGGTGTAGGTTACCTATCCATGTTATAGGTGGTAAACGTTTGCCAGTGACATGTACGTATGAGTATAATCTCGAACCGTATGAGTATGGAAAGAAAGAAGAGAAGGAAAAGGAGAGAAAGTGTAAGAATTACAATGCTATGAGGTGGAATCGTGGTAGTAACCGAAGGTTCAACTCAAGTGAGAGAATATATTCGTGAGATGTCAATCTTCTGCTCGCTATAGTATACTGAATGCTATGGGAGAAGTGCTCTGGTTCTATCAACTAAGAAATCGCCCGCTTATATCCTTCCTTTTTACCATCACTTTCTCTATTGGGATACCTCACCTTCCGCATTGGTTCGTGTCATGTGAGATCACGGGATCGGGGGTATTTCTTACAAAAAGGAAGGGCGGCAGAATAACTACTCGTTGGTACGTCGGTGGTGACTCCAGTGGCAACATAAGACATCGGCTAGTAGTGCAGTTCGTTGCACCATTGGATCTGTAAGCCAAATAGGTAAGCGAGTAGTCTGGTTTAAGAGCAACAGTAAATTCTGCATTTTGCCATCAGATGAACATTCTTATTCGCATACACTAAGCGTGCAATAACCATATCTCATATGACATCTAATCACCTTAAGCTAGTGGAGGATATAGTCTGGTTGGAACAACGACCTTTTATTTTTTTGTTGGTGGCAAAGTGGTACCATGATACATCTCTACTAGTAGTAAGTAATCTGACCCTGACCCTGGAGTATCTCCGATTTGTGCCATTTGATAGTCTATTACGGAGGTCATGTGTACTTCTACGGTATTACTTAAGTAGAATGGTACTTGCTTACGAACTATTAGTCCGACTACGTATAAATTGAAGGTTTCTAACAACATTCACACAAGTATAGCCTGTTATAATAAGTCTTACGTCTTAGTAAAGAGTCTGAACTGAGCATGAGGACCACTTTGTAAACACTACGTAGTGATTACTTGAGCCTCACGCAAAGCTCATGTATGGCAGGAGCATGCATATGGGCTTTTGCATGAGCCTTCGCCATGAGTGTGGACTTTTGCATGCTCCCATCTTGTACTGTTTACAGGTGAGTAGGTTGGCGTTGGCGTCAATCAGTGAGAGCGGACTCGGAGGATGCAAAAGCCGTGGGTAGTTGCGCGTACTCATTGCTGGAGGGTATACCTAACCATACTAGGGTGTACCTACATGTGAGGGCTTATTGGTAATCTCTATTTATTCCACTACGATCAGTCTACATACTCAGTCTACATACATCGGAGAATACGACCGTTTACCGCAGCTCCCCTGGCCTCCGCTAAGAAATAATAAGAGAAGGAAAAAATTGGTGTTGTGGGATGATGATTTGTCGAACTGCACATATACTCTAATCACTCCTCCAGCTTTTATGTGTCCCGGTACAAGGTAACTACTGTAAGCTTTTGCGAGGAACTCAATTTAAGATGAACGTAGCCTTATTATGGATCACCAATACGATTTGTTGGAAGAACAAACACCATAAGAGGTCCTGGTAGCTTTCTAGATACTAAATACGTAAATATGTCAAAACCACAAACATTTGAGCAGCTATCAGATTCCAGAGGATTAGAATCATATAGAGTGAGACTTAGACAATCACTCTTTAATTTCCTTGTTTAACATCTGGAAATATCTACACTGCGGGATTAGGATGTTTAAGGGTAATCATAGGCTGGTTTGTAGCCATGGTATTATTTTGTTGACCCAGAACTTGTATGGGCTACGATGTATGGGCACGTGCACCTTGCCCCGAGGGGGACATCCCGACCTACACTTCACCGGGTTCCACCTAATACCCGCTCCCACCACTTCCGGAGTTACCCTGAACTGTGACCCTGAACTCAACCCAGATAACTGGCATTAAGCATGGGTTCTCATTTCGTGCTCTCCTGAAATATCTCGCTGCACGACGCATTCTCATTGATATTATGCGTGCCTTTGCATTGATTGTGCATGTTTCGGCTCAACTCTTTCAGCTGTTCTTTGCTTATTCCATGCGCTCTATTACCCTGAATTCTGATTTATATCCAGCTCGCCTGGGTCCTTCTCCTGTGATTAAGGAAGCAAGTCTTCAATGATCTCGTTCCTCTTACCATCAGTGAACTCGGTCCCCTCGTTCACTCAGGCGATTACTCCGCTGCTGTTAGCACCATTCCGCTGCCTACTAGAGCAACCCGTTAATACCCATGTGAATTACTAGTCTAGTTGCACTAGTGTATTACCAGAGTGTCCTTAGATATTACGGAGAAAAGTTATGTTCACACTGGCTGAGATGCCCTACGGAGCGAAATTGCCTGTATGGTGTAGATGGTGGTTTAGTGCTGCTCGCTCACCCTAGAGCAGAGAGGTAGTGACTACGCTAGTAAGTTTAGTGCCCTTAACTGCTTATGGAGGCCTCGTAGGGCATCTTCATGTTACAGCACCGAACTGACCATGTAGTCTGGTTGCCTGGCCATGGTACTGTAATTAATATTGAGTCGCGATCCAAAATTTAAGAGGTTCATCGTTGATAGGTCAAAAAAAGGCCTAGTTCCAAAATTGGACCTTGCTTGGCAATTACTATAATAGGTGTAGTGCAAGTTGACCGATTACCATATTAGGACTCGGTGCAGCCCAATACACTCCTACCCCGAATAGACATGTATCAACCACACTTACATATTCCATACACCGGATTGAAATTACCAGTAGTGTTGTCACTGACCTAGCTAGAAGGAAATTCAGGGTAGGGATTATAAAGGATTAGGTACTAGAGAATAATTTGCCAGGCAAGTGTAAAGTAAAGGATAGAGCCCTAACTTCGTTACCCTCATCAAATACATACAGACTCTACATCTGTTTTATGTATTATTTATAAATATGTTTGAGAGGAAGAGAGGGGTGTTTATATACATAAAAAGGTGGGGGAGGGCACTTTTGATTTGGAAATATATATTATATATATTGAAGACTTTTGCGGGGGGCGGATCGGCATTTTCCATGTTTTCAACATGCATATTAATATTTATTTATAAATATATACTAGGTACTGAAACCGTGTCCACTTGTCTTGCGGCCAGACTACAGATACCTGAACAGATAGTTAGAGAAAGCTTAATAACCTATTATTATCTCGTGGCATTATAGAAAACCCGGTGGCATTGTAAACATTTACTTAGCAAACAGGTGGCATATAGATAATTTCCGAAAGAAAAAAGGAAAGATGATAGCTATAGCATAGCGTGCTCTATAGGTTCTAGTCGCACTCCTATCTATATCGTGAGTGTGCTGTCACTGTACGTTATCTACTGTACACCATGATGTAGTGACCACGTTTTGTCCTGGCAGTTATCCTCTCCAACAACACTGTCCTTTTTCTTCCGCTAGTTACCTTAGCGTAATAAATCACATATACAACTACCTATATCATAGATTAGACCTCGAGTTCTTTTTGCCGCATCAGGGCACAGTCTCCCTACGCAGTTATACGCACTAAACCTATTACCATGTCACTGCTTTCCTGGGCCTACCGAGCTGTATGTTGTCTATCCATAAACCTGCGGATGTAGTTGCAGGCCATAGGGGTATCACAGACTTGAATTTTACCACTGAGAGAGGTATAGAATGCCGTATGAAACCGGGTGGTGACTCTTGGATATGGAAGCGCTGGCGGATTGGGGTACTGCATGCCTGTGTGGACAGGCTCTTTGCCCGCGTGGGTTCTATGTTAATGGAAGAAGACGATAGAGTCTACCTACGCAACACCAAAATAATTTAAAGACATCTTGTAATGAATTCATAGTTGGATTTAAACTGACTGGTAGCCCTTGGGAAGATGGGGGGGCGGGATTATCCTGATAGAATGTAGCAGCCGTGTGAGGCGGAGGACATTAAGCTCGGGCTAATAGACCCTGTCCGGTATCCTGTCAGTTTAGAATCTTGCAGTTTGGATTGGCTAAATGTTTTCGAGATACTTAAATAACAGTTGTTCTCGGAATGAGGCCATGACATCTTTTACGCTTTTGTCCTAGTTGCATAATTCTGTACATCGCAGTATGTTTTCATATACAGTAGTATAATTTCTGCTAGTTTAACATGTTGTGACTTGCAAATCCTAGGGCTGACTTGTCACAGGTTGATGTAATGGGCGAGTAGATGTAGCCTCATGCCTATGAGAGGCCAGGCTACGAAGGAACACCATCACGCAAGAAATAAACAAGTCATGTTCGCTAAATGTTGATAGCCAGGCTACCCCCAACCCCCTGGGCCCAATCTCTGCCAATTACCAAGCTCACAATGTCTGCCTCCCCCTCGGAGGATACTCCGATATTTATCCCACCAAGTCTCACTAGCAATCCTAAAAAATGAGAGCGAGATGACTTTAAGAATTGGAGGCTACTACATACTTGGTTCGAGACTGTACATCCTTATAATTACGTTACTTTCCTCAGAGCCTGATTATATAGAGATTGGGATTCAGTTACCCAGGAAGAGGGCTGCGCATGCATGAGCTACCAGCTGTGCACTGCACATGCCAACTAGTATCCCCCCAGTGGATACTATGTATCTTATAAATTCATGCTTACATACTAGTAGTAGTACAATTCCTGCATCCTAGATTTGCTCGATACCTAAAAGAACGTCCTAGTCCTCGGTACCAAATGTGCGGGAAGACTCTAGCATACTGCTCGATCCAGTATTGTGACCGTCCAGTATAGCGAGAGGTAATTTGTTGGTGTGAAATCTAGAAGCCTCTGGTATGAATTTGCGCAAGAATCATCCCAAGTCCATCCTATTTAGTACTCCAACATAACGATAGACGGCGACCAATAGTCTGACTACAGACCAACTACTTGAAATTGAACTGTAGCATTGGCAAATTAGTTCGACTCAGTTTCGACTCTCTAGAAGTATAAATTATTCTCCTCACTTCACTGGACTGGCCATGACCCTTACAATATATCTGTAGTAAATACTCTCGCTGAGCAAGTCACGTTGACGCTCCAGGTTTAAATTAGTCTAGTTTCGTCGATAGGCTCAAAAATGGCCTAGTTCCGAAATGGGATACTGCTTGGCAATTACTATAATAGTTGTAGTGCAACTGGATCAATTACCCTGTTAGGACTGGGCATTTCCTAGCCCCCATCCTTGTCGCGCTAGCAGTAAACGACCCCATTCAATTGTAAGCTCAGATGGAGCTCGATCGAATTTCCAGGCATTATTTTTGTGAACGAGGTTGATGCCCTTCTGGTCGACGCCGTGCTCGGCCATATTTGCTTTGAGGAACTATTTCGCCGACCCGAAATTCATCCGCACACCCGATAGCTAGAACAATGGCATTAATGCAAGGGTGATCAGGTTCCTTGATAGGTTAGTGGGAGGCCTTGATGGGGCAACTATATACCACTCAGTCGAGATCCTATAATCGAAGACATTTCAAGAAGTCCTAGGTAAGAGCAACACTAAACACACAATGTCTTCCAAACCAGGTATACTTATGTCCACCCATCATCGTTACCTTACACCAGCCCATTCATTAACCACATCTTGCACCCTGCATATATAGCACTCATCGATCAAGGTACACCATATTCTTACAATAATCGCGACCCTCGGCCACTCGATTACTGTGCCCCCAGCCCCCCAACTTACCACCCGCTCCTCCCCGGCATTATCGCTGCAGTCTACCTCACAACCCTCCTAGCCTATGGCGCTTCTTTACGTGAATTACTCTTTCGACATCTCTGGCTTCGTGGCATATGGCTTTTACTTGTCGGGTGCGTATTGGTTTGGATTGGCTGGCTATTGGAGTTTGGTAGAGATGGATGGGTAGCAATCGTAATTGGGGTGGCGGAGCTTTTGTTCATGCTATGGTGTGAGATTCTGGAGGCAATGGGACGATTGGTGGACGATATGTTTGGGGGGGGGAGGGGGGGGAGGGGGGGGCGCCACAACGAAAGCCGATAGAATGCGTCACTCAGTAGTTGGGGCGATTAGAAGGAAGCCGAAGGCTGACAGATTGAAGTTATGGGCAAGATATGGGGTGGGAGTAAAAACCCACTCCCCCTCGAGGCAGGTTGGAAAATTTCATTTGACATTTCCCTTCTATACTTTCTCATAAGTTGTCTGCTCGCTGTACATGAGCACGTATGCCTCCCTAACCACTCGGGGAAGTCTCTGGACGAGAAAACCTTTACTCGGAGTCCTGTAAGACACCCCTCACCTACCTAGTGGAACATCATTCTCCTGTCTATTTGGGAATAGTAAATCTACGCTAATATAGTGTACAATGTTTATGTACTATATGCAATCTACAATTTTCATATCTGAGCAAGGCTAAGGTTTAAGGTACAGTCAGGTGGCAAAAATTCCCGTCTTTAGGCCTTATTATGCAAGAGAGGGATATGGGGAATTTTGTCACCCAGCTGTGCTAATGGCAAATGCAGAGGTATCTATGGATCTGTAAACTTGTCCGGTTTTCTCCTCTTGCCTTAGCTTATCTAGAAATTGTGACAAGAACTTCTGTTTAGGCTTAATAGGTTGTGGTGTGATTTGAAGATCTGGATTTTTTAAGTTTATGTAGTAGTTCATATTATTCCTCAAGAGTGGATCTTGGTATTAGGTGCCAACCAGACTATAATCTGTGCGTATCGTGAATGATCTGATCAAGCTAGCTGATGCAAGTAGATATGCCATTTTTTAAGCATATTGATGATGGTGAGAAGTCCCTTATCTCCAATCCCGTAATTGCATTCAGCGGTTGTCATTTTTTCGGATATGAATGCAACTGGTTGAAGGACATATTTCCCGTTTTACAGATGCTTCTGGGAGAGGATGCCGGATGCCGGAGGTGACATAGTCGGAAGCATCCATTGCTACCAGAGTTTCGAGTTCAGAATCGAAGATGGGAGTAGAGGCGAATGCCTGTTTCAAGGCTTCAAATTATAGCTAGTGAATTATGGATGAGAGTTGTGGACACTGCTGCTCGTGTACATGTATTGGCAATATCAGCTCGCAAGTGAGTAATTGTATAGTGTTATGTCACATCATACTAATTTGTGAGCAATTGTGTTCATTCTGGAGATTCTGGACCTCGATGGCGAGGGTTTGCACAAGTATATGGAGGTAATTGATGATTAGGGCTTGCTCATGGGGTGTAGTTTGAGTACTATGATAGTATCTGGTTACCCGAGAGAGCTAGATTGGTCATCAGTCCTACTTGCAATTGCGTACGTAATACTAGTATATTGTCTAGGATCTAGACAATAGATATGAGAATAGTATCAGCAATAATATATATATGTACTGTACAAGTGTGCTGAATGTACTAGTCAATGGCAATGGCAATGCCGTTATGCGGCTAACAGGGTAATCAATGATATCGTAGGTATACCGGTATTGATAAGAATAAATAGCTATTGAGCAACGGGCTTCATTCGGGGGAGGCTTGTTTGCCTGATTATGCAGCATTGAAAGCATATTATATGTGTATCCGTAAACAGATGTTGATTGTAACTGAAAGTCTCTTGCAATTGCCCTACCGTAATCATGTCATTATGGAAGTTCCCAATTAATATCGCAGAATGGACTCCCCGAACATCCACAAGTCCTTTAATGGAACCTGATACTTATTCTGGATAAGAGTATAGCAAGACCAGAGACAAGAACGAGAGGTTTTCATCTCCAATACAATGTTAACTCAAGTTGTGAAACCTGCCGGTGGTTTGTCGGTTTGTTCAGATCTGGGGACAGATCTCGTATATACCCAGACTCTCTGCGCTGCCAAGACAATTAAATAAAATTGTGCAGGCATGAAGTTGAATCCAACTCCAATAGCTTTACATACAAAGACGGCACCGTTCATAATGAAGTAGATGCTTCTTCAATGCCTATACCCAGTAGTTACCGCCTGGCGATTTAGAATTGGTGCAGGCAGCGCACTAAGCATCAAGTATGCGAGCAGACAAAACACAAAGTGGGTTGGACTGGCATGAAACTAGGGTTGGACATGCAGCTCTCCGCCTTACGAAATGACTAACCACCTAAGAGTATGTTCACGGGGCACAAATCTCGCATGTTCTCCGAAACGCAAAGTATCGTGAGCTGGCCAGGGCCCAGGGCACTAGTATCAGTGAACCACCTGTATCGTATGTCGATGTCATATTCGCATCCGTCTAGCAAAAGGAAGAAAAATTAAACCTGGACTAGTAAACAGATCCTGAACAATTTGAACTTCAAATTCCTCTAAATCACCCAAATTCCCAATTGCAAAAGTCCGGGTCCTCGAGCCTCTAAATCTTGGTGTGAATCCCATAATTTCCATAATTCCCAGTGTCCCCGGGCGCCCAAACCCCCTCAAAATTCCCCAAATCCCCAAAGTTCCCTTAAACCCCTCGAGGTCCCTCCAACCCCCAACTGTCCTATCCTAATCAGACTTCAACGAATACTGAAACACGAGGGAGATATTTTCAAGCTTCACATCCTCTTCCAACTCAATTGCCAACTCCCCCAGCTCTGGCACTGACTGGTCCTTAGGTAGTTGCAAGAGGGTACTGGTACTCGGTTCCATCTTACTGGCGGGGTCCCACGCAAGTTGCACATTGGAGATCTTCACATTGCTGATAGCAGCCTTCGGGACACCAACCAGCAAGAGAAAAACTGCTCCTACATTAGCCTTGTAGCCCCGTGTCCAAAATGGTAAACGATCCTGCAAGCTACCCAGAGGCAGCGCTGCAGTCTTCTGGCTTTTGAGCTTAGACTCAAATGTGTACCATTCATTCGGGAGGTCATTCTTGAGGTCAAAGAATGCCCGGAACCCGTCCCCCTCGACTGTCTTTCGGAAAGCTTCCACCGCCTGGTTTGCAGCCATTTGAAGGAGTGGTCCACCACGCATTGACGTATACCGCATGTGAAGGACAACATCACTGATTGTGCGGTAGTCAAACTGCTTAACGACCGTTGGGAGCTCCAGTTTCCATGTGCTGATCGCACCCGCCCCTTCGAAAGGCAGGAATCGCTCATCCTTAAAGTTAAGCTCGAATGTGCCACTGTCGTGGATGCCGGAGCTGATGGCCACAGAAGTGATTGGTACCCTGTCAGTACGGAAATGCTCCTCATTGCGTGTTTGTGGATTGTACTCATCACCTTTGGAAGCCACTGCGCTGACTCGATAATCATGTTTGACCAATGTCAGGGTAGCACTTAAACTGGTATATGGTCCTACAAGACATGGAATGGAGATGGATACAGATTTGATCCGTCGCATATAGTGACCAGGGAAGTCAAAGTCGAATAGAAGCTCAGGCACAGAGAACTCGGCGATTCCGGTTTCACGGAGGGTTAGCAGTTGCAATGGATCGATCTGGCGGAGCGAGATATTTTTCACAATTTGAAAATCGAAATTCGGTCTGTCAAGGTATGCTGACTCCATTTTTTGGAGATCAAGCAGAAGTTGCTGAGCTCCTAATAAACCATCTCGGGAGTTGTCCCAGTATCCTCCACTCTGAAGGAATGTGGTAGGCACCATAGCACCCCTCTCGAAGCGGAAGGCCTTTTCTGCACGTTTTGCAAGATCAAAGGTGAACTGGTAGAGTTCATAGTGCATTGATCGAATGGAATTTTCCATCCATACATAGAGCTCCTGGTTAGTGTATTTGGATAAATACCACATCTCAGTCTCTTTGGCATATTCAATTTCTACCTTGTTTATGGCAGCCTCCTTTGCATTTATTTCCAGTCGCTTTTGCTGGACCTCTATCTGTTTGTCAAGTCCCTTCAACTCCCGACCCTTCAAATTGGCCTGCATACGTCTCTCCTGCAATTGTCGTGCAAGCTGAGCCTTACGTGATGCTTTCTGCCCATCGTCTGATGCCATCAAAGCCTCCATTCTGAACTTGTTAGAAACGGCTTGCAGCCCGTCTGCTACTGTCTGGGGACCAAGGTTTATCGATACACCTACTCCCATTGGTTGTATGTATTCACTTAGTGAAGGGAGTACCCGCAATGATGCAATCATTACGTCCATTGCAGAAGCTCTGATATTGTGTTGGCTGGCTACTTCGGCCTTTATCATCTCCTCGACCTCAAGTGGGCTTATGCGCAAATCACCAGTACTGCAAGTGTCAATCTGCTGCTCAATGTCCACCCAGGCACCAGTTGCATCTGGAATTTTGTCAAGTGGCTCACCAACAAGCTGGAGGTAGTATCTTAATTGCATTGCCGTGGACTCTCTATTCTGCTCAAGAGACTCCAATGTTTTTTGGATCTCATGCTGCTGTAAAGTCTTTAGGCCCACCATGAAATCCTGACGCGCCTTGTCCTGATGTGCTTTCAAGCAGGCTAGACCCTCGATATCCTTTTTCTCTTTCACCTGCAGAAAGCTTTCACTCATGCCACGCAACTCCGCGCACATCTCCAGAGCCCTATGAATCAGGAATGAAAAGCGATGGAATGGCATTGGACTGTCCATGTCACTCATGAGTGCAGATATACCTACAGCCCCACCAGTGAAAGCTTTGGCAAAAGCCCCTGGATCGATTGCTGGTTCAGTCATAGAGTAAATGATAGATCGGCCCTGGATGTCCAGGCTGTTCCTCGCCTTGTGAAGGCGATCGTTTATGAGAGCCCTAAGATTTTGGTATTTTGGGTTAACCGGTAGGCAGAAATAAGACGTCGTCAAGATCCCCAACAGGCTCTCCGAGCTTATAGGGCGCCGCGAGCCGACTTTTTTCTGGATACTAGTAGGACAGAAGAAGGGAAAGTCGAGTTCAAGGTCAATCATTGGTCCCATATCTTCTAATTCTCGGACGGTTCGCAGTTGCGGCTTTCCTAACTTGGGGACCTTTGGGGGTTCGGGACCGAGGATATGTGTAGCTTCAATATACTGCTGGATGGCAAGTGGAAGGTCCTCGAGGCTGCCTGAGCGGAAATATTGATCGCCGGCTGCAATGAGAATCTCAATATACTTCATGACAATCCATTTCATGTACGCTGCGGGTCGACCGCGAGCGGTCGCGTGCGTTGTCGATGGGTTGTTTCGCCGCTCTGTGATCGCGATTTCCGATCCCAGGCCGGCCTGCGGCCAATCTTTGAACTTGTCTGAAATACTCGCTGTTAAATTTGCAAGCTCGCGGAAGGGTGGGAATCTCCAGCATGCAGTTGTGTCCGGCTTACCGTCTTGCAGAGGAGGAGGATCAATAGTGGGATCGAATACCAGCCGCGCGGCCCGGATTGCGAGTTCAAACTGCTGTGTAGCATGGAATCTGTCAACAGCAAGGAGCACGGTGTGGAGTCCGAGCTCCCAATTGTATAGAGAATACGCGCCGGCCTGCTCATGGTAGCTATCCACGGTCTTTCCGAACTCGATTGCTGGATGCTGGGTCTCGAATAGTTTTTCGAACACAGATTTCAAGTTATCTCTTTCACAGACAGCCCGCATCAGAGGCGATGATAGCTTGTGTTCAAGTTCAACGCCCACATAGTCCGCTTCATTCTCTCCTCCCGTCCGGTTATACATGAAAATGGATCGCCCCTCACCTTGACCGGCCTCCTGCTCCACAATAAAGCCTGTCGTGCCTGTGTCGCCTATCGCACGATTCCCAAATGATGCGGGCGAAGTGAACGTGCAGGTCCCCTTAAGCTTGCCATGAAGCTTGAGCAGTAGTTCAGAGTTCTGGAGTGCACTAGCGGCAACTGGTGCAAGTGCACTAACCTCATCGACATTGTTGCCTTCTTCCGTCCGGATCCAGTGATACTTCTGGAAATTATAATTAGTCCACGGTGGGTGATTGACTGCACTAACAGAATTGACTGCACTAATAACGGACTGGCCTGCCGTCTTAATGAACCGGGCTGCGCTAGCGAGTTCTTGGGCTACCTTACCGGTACCGGTAACAGTGGCCTGCTCATGTAATGTAGGTAATATATCGAGGGATCCAGAGTGCGTTTTAAATTCGCTCAAGGCTCTGGTAATACGAGGGTGACTGATGGCAGCGGCAGACACTGCACCAAAAGCGGCGGACAATTCGCTGGCGGCTGCTAGGGCGTCGACTCGCAGTTTGAGGACGTCGACGACGTCAACAGAGAATTTAGATCTAGTGGCGGGCCCAGTCCCGTCGCCTAGCGGCTTGGCAGACCTTCGTGCTGAGCTGAAGGTCACACCAGCAGCTTCTGTGCCAACTAGGCTAGAAGCCGCTAGACCAGCAGAGGCTAGCCATACGGTAGATCTAGTGGCGGACTGGGGCTTCTGCATATATGGAGTACCCTGTATATCCTGTGGTATACCCTCCATATGAAAATCCTGTGTATATATATCCTCCATAACTGGAGAATCTTGCATAACCTGCATATCCTCATAACGCAACCTGCCGTAGTTCTGTTTGCCCATATGTCTACCGGACTGTAGCTCAACGGACTGCGCTTTCTCAACAGACTGTGCTTTCTCAACAGCGGACTGCGCTTTCTCAACAGCGGACTGCGCTTTCTCAACGGCGGACCGGGCTGCCTTAACAGGAGACAAGGCATTTTCGATCAAAGTGGACTTGGTAGTAGTAATGCGCTCCTTGTTGATTGTGAAATAACCAACCGCGTTATTTTTCGGACTGTCATTTGCAACTGGCTCCCAATAGCTGACGTGAATTTCCACAATACCATCTCGCTCGACATGTGTCTGGAAGGTAAAAAATTAGCTACAGATGGAAGACGGCAATGAGGTCAAATACTCGCCTGGAAGATAAAATTCGCCACCGATGGGAGTCCATTGTTTTTCCATTCCACTAGCAGTCTTACTTGGGACACGCGATTTGGAGTCCATGCGCTGTCAATGCGCTCCGTCCAAGCTATGCGAATTTCCCAGTTCTTCGGTGTCATTGCATCTTTGATATCGTCATCCGTAATCTCTTGCAACTTTTTGTTCGACCCTTTTCCCTTCTTTGTGACTACCTTCTGGGCCATAATCTGGGGGATATACAAGAAGAGGCGGTCATCACGGATTAAAGGGATGAGATAGTTACCACTATGGGGAATGGTGGTTCCGTCCCACTCCGTGTCGTATGGCATGATATCGACTTCAATTCTTGACCACTGCGACCACTTTGACCAGGGGGCATGACTTTCGGTATGAATATTCATCTCTCTGTAATAGAATTCGTATGGTGCACTGCGTGTCCTGGCGAAAAAATGGTATATACCACTGTTATCCCCCCCAAGCTGTCGCAGATATGCCTGAATGTCGAGATGCGCAATTTTCGATAGGTCATGGACATACTTGCGAATTGCTTGCATGAAAGTGTCCCAGCTCAGATGCTTCTGCATCATGCTGGACTCGTAGTCGGCAAATAGGTCTGTCTTGTTGTCACGTAGTGATGGATCGAGCCAGTTCTCAGGGTACAAGAAAGCCTTACGCATCGCCTGCCATGTGTTGTGCTTCCGCATCCACAGCCACTTGGTGCGGTCGGTGTCACTGATCTTGACAACGCTATCCTCCTCATCCCGCTCCAGCCCTAACAGACAGCGCTGCACATACAGTTGCACCGTGGAGATAGCCTCCTTCATCCGTGTGATTTTCAGCTGCGATCCCATCTGGACATCAATTAGAAAGTAATCAAAGAGTCCATCTGCATCGTAAATACCCTTGTTTTTAAAATAGGACTGCTGTAGAATATATTCGACCAAGGCATTTCGCTGGGACTCTTGTAGTTTCATATCGGACTGCGTTCGTTGTGCCTCAGTGACAGCGTGTTGGAGGGCCTGTGCATTCTCAAAGTCGTAATCCACAGAGCCAGGTGTAGCGAGTCGAAAAAGCGTTTCCATGGAGACCTTGACCCCGGGTGTAGCATTTACAGTGCTAAATAATTCCATAATTCGCTGTAGCGAGGCTATCTCCTTCAGATCATGCGCATGCAAGAGGCGGACGATCGTAGTCGATTGCATACCCGGGTATTTCAAGTCTAATACCCCACGCACCTGAGCCTCTGGCCAGGTTGTCATAGCAGCAATGCGACCTGAAATATCCATATCCTCCTGCTTCTTGTCCGTCTTCGATTTTCCCTTCTGCTCCCTTCTGCTCCCTCCACTCGGTTCTTTGGCCTTGCCATGGCCAAGCCATTCGAAGAAATGTATTAAAGAGTGCCTGTCCTTCGCCCAAGCTTCAGAGTCTCTCATCCACCTATACCGCTCTAAGGCCTCCAGGTCCATCAGTGTCATATTATTGAAGTCGAATCTCATTTCACCCCTCGTACTGGTAAAGTATGTAAACTCTTCCATGGACAATGCCAGTTTACTAACAATTGTCGCGATGCGGTAGAGTTGCTGCAGGACCGAATGAACTCCTATAACGTGAGCTTTAGGGATCAGGGTAGTGCTGGTGAATGGTAATGCAATACTGTGCTTTGTTGACCAAGAAATATTGTGCATGTCGAGGGAGCAAGTGAGAAGGTAATCCTTTCCAATAGACATCATGACCCCTGAGCTGATGAACCCTCCTTCAGGATCATCTTGCAGAGGTAGTTTAACCCCGTTGACCATCAGAGCATCATTGCTGGAGCATCGGAATGCATATTCATCTGTAGACGGTGGGCGGAAGTACGCGGACAGAATCCCCGTTTTTGTGTTGCCACTTGAATCCAGAGCACCTCCGCAAATATTTTGGTAACCTAGCACTAGCCGAAGAAGCATGGGCAACGTGGATGGTCCAATCGTGGGGAATATCTTCTTGACCGACTCGATATTCTCCAAGTTCAAGGCCGCTTCCGTGTCTTGGTTACCACTACCACTACCTATGACGTGTATGAGAATCGTGGGCAAAATGGAGGGTTCAATCGTAGGAAATTTCTCCTTGATGGATTTCATGATAACTTCATGGACCCGTTGAGCTGCCAATGTTAACAGCGCAACCCGTGCAAACAACAAGCGTCTTTTCTGGCGCTCTTGCGCCTCATCCAAGGGCTCTTTCTTCACCTTATCTTGTCCCTTCGCCAATTCTTGGCCCTCCAACACAAGCAACGAACCTGTCTGCTTCTCGGACTCTTTAATAGGTTCCACTAGCTTTGAATGAAACCAGACAGGGAGGACGGGATACGGAAACCAAGATCGTTTGTGCAAACGTTCAATAGCAGCACTGATGTTCGGTCCGGATCCGCCAGCTACAGAAATTCATTGTACGAGTCAGTGGACGTACGTGACGTGGCCTGAGCATATGACGATCAGCTTGTCTCACCTTCAATAAGCAGTGCAACGGCCTCCGCAGTTGGCTTATCCCATAGTTGTCTGCAAACATCAACCACACATTCGGTAGCCATCAATTCCTCTTGTAACAATAGTTTGCTTGTCGTTTCAAGCTTTGTGAGAGCTTCAGTGATAGAGGCTGTAATCCCGAGGCTGGTATGAGGATGCACATCTAACACTGACCCACCGTCATTGATAGTGCATAACAAGTCGGCTGTTGACCACCTAGCTCTCTGTAGTTTGTTCCACCTTTCCACGACGGTGAAAGTAGTCATTGGATCATGGAACACGTTCGAGGAGGGGTTGCCAATCAAGACCCTTAGGACAGCAGTATAGTCCTTCCATGGTGTGTCAAGAATCCTCCGCATCACACTGTGGCGATAGAGCGTTGATAGGTTGCGCAGTGTTAGTTTGCAATTGGTGTCCAGTCCCGCTGCTTCCATCACGTACAGCTCCAGATCCTCTCTACTTAGACCAAAGGCCAGACATATGGTAGTAATATGTGCATGAATGGCACCGGGATCCGGAGTTTTCAAGTAGATACCGTCCTTTGTAGGTTTGAATGCACTAGCCACAATCGACACAGTAGTGCTGAGGAAGAGAGTTTCGTAGAGTGACTTTTTACCATGATGATTTATATTCGCCCATAGGGGAAGTATTTTTCTCACGGGCTCATGGACGAGCTGGCTCAGCCTAACCACATAGGATAGATCCATGAGTATGCGGGCAGTAATGCCATGGACCGTCTGCCTAGAATAGGCACCATTCGCCTGTTGATTTTCGATCAGACTTGCGATGGCAATGTCGACCTCGGAAATGGACCACCCCAATCGATTCTTCAAGCGAATGAAGCTTTGTAACTCATAGCAGATATCCGCGGTGATATTTCCAATCGGGGAATTCGACCTATCTGTTATACGCAACAGGCGTAGCCTCATCTCCGACACCTGGCCTGTGAAGGTATTGCTTTTAGTATTGGCACTAGTGATGATCAAGCGCTTGCGGACGTAAAGGGTGTTGAGGAGCTCGAGCAGTTGTTCGAAGGACAAGCCAGATCGTGGGAGGAACTGTGCCTTGATGAAGGTAAGCCCCAATTCTTTCTTCTCATCTATGGCTATCATGTCCGTATCGTCATTGTATCCCCATAAGTTCGGTGTCTTGTATATCCCCACATCATCTCCATCAATATCACCCCACACTTCCGCGTAGTTCCGAGATAATCCTTTCATAAGGTTGAGAAAACTTTGAGGATAGATTCCGTCATGAGCTATGGCAGCGAAGTCCAAAGGTTGCAAGTTCAATATCTCGGCCGCTAGTGCGCGTGCAGACACCTCTCCAGCCTCGAAGAACAAAGCCGCGTGTGAATTTGTAGCCGCGAGCAGATGCGGTGGTAAGCTAGCCAAAATTCGTGCCTCGGACACGAAGGTTGACACAATGTCAAAGTGAGAGACCCCAATGGTAGATAGGTACACTTTGATGGTATCAAGGGCTTGATTGTAAGGGAAGATCGTGAGCGGGAACATCTGCTCCGCTATATGGTGCTTGAAAATAGTAGTGTCGTCTGTTTCGTCTCTAACCACTTTGGAGCGGATAAAAGACACGAGTACCTTGTTGACAATGTCAATGTAAGGTAGCTCGTCTTTGCTGTTGGCACAGGACAGTTTCAACTCAGGCAAGTCCGGTCTTCGTGAATAGAGAACTTTACGGGCATGCGCAGTATGAGCCCCTAGGAAGGCGAGGAGGTCAGCAAAGTATGCTGATGCACTCGTGACGGAACAACATTCCTCGCAAGAAGGGAACTGCAAATCGAAAATATCTGTCGTGTTGTAATGTTGCCTCGATCCCTGGGCATTTCCTGAGCCTGCGGAGGGCGCTATGACCGATCTCTTGGTCTTTTGCGACTTCACCATACCTGGGGCGAGTTCAAAGTTATTATTGATAGCGATAAGAATAGTGGCCCACGTCTCCTGATTGCGGCATTCGATCGCGGTTGCGCGATCGTGAATTTGACGGGCAACGCCTGAGCCCATGGGTCCTCCAGGGTCCGACTGCATGCGCATGATCTCCACGAATCGGTCTCTGTTCATCATGGCGATTTGGTGGGCTGATTCCATCTTGGCTGCCAGAAGCTTTCCAATGTCTTGCGGATTTTGGACTAAATATTGCAGGCGCTGCAAGATCTTGACAAGCTCCGGCACAGTCTGGGCTACGGGATGACGCTGCTCGGAAAGATCTGTTGATACAGCTGGGATATTTCCTTTGACAACCTTTTCCAAATCTATTTGAAGCGCGGATTTCAACTTCTTGTCTCGACTTGCGATTAGCTTCCCTGCTTTGAGGAGCCCCAATAGCGCTGCCAATGGCGCTCTCCGGAATAGCTCAGTCTTGAATGTGTCGATTGCCTCCTGCTTAACATTATAGATTTTGGCAAAATTCATAGTACTGTTATAATACCGAAGGGCAAGGTCGGAAATGCTTGGGATATGTTCGTCCTGCGAATCCCTCGGGATATCTGTGTCTTTTAACACTGCGCAAGCGAGTGCCTCGTCGTGATCCGCAACTTGACAGATGGCTTTGACACGTTGGAGGGTCTGGACGGCTTTAAAAGAGAGGCCCCCGCGGACAATAGCCTGATCTACTGCTCCAGAAAAGTCTTTCCCGTTGAACGTAAACGTGTCACTGTCATCGTCAAGGGCCTCGGCAAGGGACTCGGCAAGGGCCTTTGCCACTGAATCTGGAAATATCTTCAGGGACAATTCCCTTTCATTGCACGGGTCGCTTTCGGGGGTGCTGGTCATCGTGATCGTCGAATTCGGGGCAATGTTTTCGAACGCAAGGGATTTCTATAACCATAACCATTCATACACTAGTCAGCAAAAGATGTTTATGTGCGCGCCTACTAGTATACCCATTTACAAACCCCGTTGAACAGTTTCGAGCCATATAGATTAGCGTTTATATCCACTCAGAAACCGTTACAACCGCTGCTAGGAGTAATAAATTAAAGAAAGGTACGTGGGAGAGCCTACCTAGCCAGAATGAATCCGAGAATTTTGATGAACGTTATACTTTTTACTCGCCTGAGAGCAATAATGATGTCGCACAGTTTTGGGGCGACGCCGAGTGATACCTGACAGTGGAATTATGGCCTTGGGCCCAGGCAAACTTCATCAAGGGTATATATGGTCGACGGTCCCTGTGGATGATCATAATGCGAACTTTGTTATCACTGTATTTGATAGCATCAGCCAGGGATGTTCGGGACGCCTGCTGATGACGTATCATCTCAGGTTTGGCAGCATGAAGATAAACCAGACGATGATACGTAGAGTACATTCTTACTCTACTCTATAACTGGTGATCCTGGGTCGTCATAGATGTGGATGCATGCATCGATATATACCAGGATGTCTGTACTATAAATACGATGATCATAGCCTGTATCGTACTAGAGATTCGAGTGTACCATAATTCTCCGATATAAGCCCATCCTAGGCAAGCAGGGATGACCCTGAACTAGCTCCTGATCCACGGCAATTGTAATGACAAGTCGAGCGAAGAGACAACATCGCCGGACCCCGCTGTACCGGATCCCTTGCTATACCGGACGCACTAAAGATGTGGGGCTCTACAAGATCTCAGGTGGGCAAAACTAGTCTCACTATACCGGACGGCTCATATAGTACAGCCCTTTCGGACCAGACACAGCCGTTGAGGGACTGTCTTCCATATTTACTGTACGTTCGGTATTGAAATCTTCCAGCCAATTTTCGCGGGAGTCAGTCAGCATTCCGCTATACTTGTCAAGATATTAGCTCCAGGATTCGATATAAATTCGGCATATATACGTAGGTTGGCTGTATCCGGTCTCAACAACGAACGATACATTTCATTATCAAAACCTGTATCAAGCTTTACCAGGACGTAAGTTAAAGTTCCAATTAGCCATGGCAACGATACATCTATGTGTATGATATATTCATATCTATTATGTACTTTTTTCAATTTTTTTTTTAAAGAATCATTAATCGCATTCATCCTATCTAGAATATGGCGATGGACTGCAGCTCCTGGGGTTGGCAGGTGGCCTCTCTCCTCCACACGGCTATTATGTACTTCAGCATGCGTATCCAGCTAAAACATACAGTATTCAGTACGACTGACATCGATATAGATTATGGAGTTTAAACTCCCTTCCACAGCTCAGCCAGCCCGTTACCCCAACGCCGCGAATGCCAGACACACCCATGATTTCGGAACCGGTGTAGCGGCCACTACGGTGGCCGGATCAGGAGGTTCGGGGCACACGAACATCGGAGCCGGCTCTGGTCAGAACGCACCAATACTGGATGCATCGAAATTCGCCACCGGGAAAGGTGGTGGGGCATTGAGGTCCATCACAGAGAACTTTCAGGTCCATCCAGCAAACGGCACGTTCTCCCTTAGCATTCCCGTGCATGTCTCCGAGGCCAGGGGCAAATTCCAGCCATCTCTAAGCTTGTCGTACAACTCGGGCACAGGAAATGGCGCGTTCGGCATTGGGTGGCAGATGTCTACCGAGAGCATCACCCGCAAAACTTCAAAGCAGATTCCCTTGTATGACGAATTTGATATCTACATCCTCTCTGGTGCCGAGGACTTGGTCCCCATTACTACCGCCGATGGCAATCTGGACGAGCGTATACGAGATGGATATGTCATCCATCGTTATCGTCCCCGTATCGAGCAGGATGTCATCCGTATTGAGAGATGGGCAAGGGAGGGAGATCCGAGTGATATTCACTGGCGCACCATCTCATTTACCAACGTCACAAAGATATTTGGCCTCAATGATGAGTCTCGTGTTTATGGAGATCGACTGTCCAACGAGGCGCGGGGTAAGCGCATCTTCTCTTGGCTGTTATGCGAGTCCTACGACCCGGCTGGAAATTCAATGGTATTCTCTTACAAGGCAGAAGATGGGCACGGCGTAGAGGATGGGACTGGCATAAAGGAGGTATTTGAAAGCAACCGCGACCCCGATGCACGTACACGCGCTAGGTACATTAAGTCTATCAAGTATGGAAACCGCACACCTAGCCGCGACATGCTCTCCTGGTCTATTGTCCCGGAAACAGCCAGCAAGCTCGATAGTGGTGAGTCGCCATGGATGTTTGAGGTTATCTTTGATTACGGCGAACACAACTATAGCCTCCCGACGGTTGATTGCGACCAGGAGTGGGATATGCGCAAAGACGTATTTTCGACATACACAAGTGGATTTGAGATACGCCAATACCGCCTCTGCAAGCGCATTCTAATGTTTCACCACATTCCAGACCGAAAGTCAGGTAGAGAGGCCTCTCAGCTCGTGTCATCAACCGTCCTGGAATACAATGAGAAACTTGTGGGCTCCTTCCTGAAATCAGTCACAAGGTGTGGACATATCTTGGGTGGAGACAAAGCATATAAATCGGAGAGTCTCGCACCCTATATCTTCTCGTATACCCCAGTCCCGGCCGTAGAAACGCTCAAGTGCAATACCGCAAAGCCTTCTTGCATACAGACCGTGCCTATATCTCTCCCAGAGACCGTCACACGCTGGATCGACTTAGATGGTGAAGGATCGCCAGGCTTATTAGTCCAGCGCCACGGGGCATGGTATTATCAACGTAACGAAAACGCCATCCGGATCCATGCGGGACGTGATGTAGACAGCAAGGGAGTAGGCGCCAATGGTGGGAATTCTGTGAGAGGCGGTGGGTATGGAGGCATGACTGACGGAGAGGACACTGAGCCAGAGGAGAGCGAGGGGTCTCAAACACAATGTGATATCATGGATCACTTCGGGCCCACTCGCATGCTAACCCTTCAGCCCAATGTTCATGACCAACGTGAATGCTATTTCGAAGATCTAGACAGAAACGGGTTTCAAGATCTAGTCACTATCGACGAACAGGGCCGGATGTGTAGCTACTATGAGCGCCTCGGAGCTGAGCAATGGTCGCCCCTAAAGTACTTTTCGTCCATGTTAAACATGTCACTGGAAGCTGAAGACAAGAGCCTCAGGAGGATTGACTTGACCGGGAATGGGTTGGCGGATATCCTGATAGGGGGCAGTGGCGCCGGCATGCAGGAGCTTGTTTGGTACGAGTCCTTAGGAAAGCAAGGATTCATGGAGGCAAAGCGGATTCATGCTCAACATGCCGCAGCGTTTCCGCAACTGCTGGTTGGTGATCATAGATCTAGACGAGCTACCTACATGGCAGATATGAGTGGTGATAGGTTAGCGGACATTGTACAAGTTTCTAATGGGCGTATTTCCTACTGGCCCAACCTCGGTTATGGACGCTTTGAGAAGGAGGTGGTGATGGCGAATTCACCCGTCTTTGATTACAACGAAGACCTCTTCACTTTGGAGCGCATGCATCTGCTTGACATAGACGGTTCTGGAACAACTGATATCGTATATCTCCCACCCACTGGGGGTGCAGTCATCTACTACAACCACTGTGGAAACAGTTGGAGTAACGGCGTGGCTATCCCTTCCTTTCCAAGGATCGATAACCTGTCATCTGTCTTTGCACTGGACTTGCTGGGGAAAGGTACCTCATGCTTATGTTGGACGGGGCCAGCAACCAACAGTACTGATAATCTTATTATTTCTTACCTCGATCTTGCACCTGGGACAAAACCACATCTCCTGAAGTCATTTACGAATGGCATAGGTTTGAGAACATCAATAAGCTACCTGCCATCCACTACTTTCTATCTACGGGATGAGCGGGAACAGAAGCCATGGAAGACAAAATTACCTTTCCCTGTGCACACTGTGAGTCGGATAGTGGAGAAGGACGACATAGCACTGAGCACACGAACAATGAGGTATAGATACCACGATGGGTATTGGGATGGTCATGAGCGGGAGTTTCAAGGGTTTGGCATGGTCGAGATGTGGGATGTTGAGAGGTATGTATTAGGTATTGGAAAGGGATACACGAAGCCAACAGTTTACCGAAAACTGTGGTTTCACAATGGCTCGCGGGATACTGCACTGGCCATCCCCTCCAGCACCTTCGATACACCAAAATTGCGATCGAAACTTGGAGAGAACCTTTCCACATATGCTCGCCGGGAGGCATGTAGGGCGTTAAAGGGAAGGGAAATCCGAGTGGAGATATACGGGAGTCACAATGCGACTGTTCCATTGTCTGTGGTCGAGTCGAGCTTCGAGGTTACACAGATTCAGTGCCCGAAGGATGCCACATCGGGAATTTTCAAGGTGTTGGCCAGGGAGACACTGACTTTCAATTATGAGCAGGAGAAAGCAAACCCTCGCATCGAACACGATCTCATTTTGGAACACAACGCCTACAGCGATATAACCAAGTCTGCCTCAGTGCACTACGGACAAACGAGCCGGATGGTTGTCACCGGGGCCAGTTCCACTAGTCTTGCGCCCCAGGAATGCTGCCAGATCACATATACGGAGACTCTATATACAAATGCCATCGATGAGAGAATCAGTGACAACTTCTACAAACCCTCGGTTGCAGCTACACGACAATCCCACCTAGTTGGTGTAACCATAGATGGCTTACTCGATATTGATATGCTCAGAGAGGACAACTTTGCCTTCTTCCATCCGAAGGAACAAGATATGGAGCTAGCTGAAGGTACAGTTGTTCGGCTAGTGCCAGGTAAGGAGTCTCGCATGTATTACCGCAGTCAGGACATGTCTCGGCGACTTCCACTCGGCGGTTTTGAACCCTTCTCCATTCCCGATCAAGCATTCAAACTAGCACTCACACCCACCTTGCTGACGGAGGCTTATGGTGTCAATGGGGGCAAATTGAAAGAGTGTTCTTTAGGGTCACTGATGAAAGAAGGTGGCTACGTTGACCTTGATTCAGATGATCGCTGGTGGGCTCCTTCATCCCGCTCTCTGTTTCCTTATTACCAGGATGCACCCGCAACACTTGCGGCCGCACGTATGTCCTTTTTCGTCGCAACATTGACGATCGATCCATTTGGAAATGAGTCTCAAGTTGAGATGGATGAATTCTGTCTACTCCCCCGAAAGGTCGTTGATGCTGTCGGTAATGTTACAACAGCAGAGAACGACTATCGTACCTTACGCCCAGCAATGCTAACTGACTGCAATGGGAACCGCACTCATATTCTCATGGACGCATTTGGGGAAAGAGTCGCCATGGCGAGGATGGGTAAGGAAGGGCAGGCTGAGGGTGACACATTGTCACATGTGGAGGGTATACTTCCCATTGAAACCATTCGCAATTTCATGGAAAAGCCTTCAGCAGGGATGGCTTTGGACTTGCTAGGGACTGCTAGCCACAGGTGGATGTACTGCAGAATGAGATTCAAAGCGTCGGACGGGGAGACCCTTCTTCCCACCTTCCGGGTGGAGCTTTCTCGTACGCAACATGTCAGTGGCGGATCATCAGGAGATGCGGGTGACATACTTGTGAAAATCAACTACTTCAATGGGCGAGCGGCGAGCATACAGGACGTCAGCCTAGCTAGTCGCAGTACAACGTGCACGTGGTGCTTCAGTGCGCGCACAATCAGTGATGCCGGAGGTAATGTAGTTGGGACATTTCAGCCATACCTTTCCCAACAGCATGAGTTCAGGACTCATTGCAATGCCACCTCCGCCACCCTCACAATTACCTTTCGTGATGCGCTTAATCGCACTGTTGGCACCCTAAACCCCGATCATACCTGGACTAAGACGCGCTTTAGTTCTTGGTCTAGGACAACCTTCGACGCTGGCAACACTATTGCAGTCTCCGACCCTGCGACTGATTTGGATCTTGCATGCCACTTCACTGGTCTTGACTCAACCATGTTCCAGCCTTCATGGAACGAGCGAATACACCGCTTCGGAAACAAGTGGGAAAAAGATGCTGCACGAAAATCCGAGGTCTATGTCAACAATAACGTTGTGGTGTATTATGATGGTTTAGGTCGGGATATTCTCGAAGTCCAACTCGCGGGGCCCAAGAGGCGTTTGACAGAGCTCCGATATGATGTCCATGGTAATAACGTCGAGAAGACCGACGCTCTCGGTCGAATTGTTGAGCTCAGCCATTACGATCTCCTCGGCCAATGCATATCCAGGGTGACTATGGACGCGGGTGAGAAGGTCTTTGTGTATGACTGCCTCAAAAATCCGATCCTGGAGCGCCAAGGCAGGGGAGTAATAAAACACATAATATACGACGAGTTGCGCCGAATGATCGAGCTGAGGGGTCGGGACAGCGATACCGAGTATCTCTGGTCAAGGATCGTTTTTGGAGAGGGTGAAGCGGATGCTGCCATAAATAACCTACGGGGTCAAAGAGTTCGTATTTATGATCAATCTGGCGTGCGCAGGAACCTCAGGTATGACTTCAAAAGTATCTGTGTTTCTTCCTCGATTCAGCTTGCGGTGAACTACAAGTCGACCTTGAATTGGGATTGCCTAGGGGATGTGGAATTGGAAAATGAAGTTTACAGGACAACAATCGCGGTTGATGCCTTGGGTCATCCCACTCGGACGACTGATCCCCATGGGAGAACCACCCATCGCGCTTACAACCTTCTTGGGCAGCTGCGGTCCGTCAAGTCATTCACAACCATGAGTGGGTTTACCACTATGTTAAACCACATATCCAACATTGAGTACACAGAAGATGGGAGACGCTCTCGAGTCGATTATGGCAACACGATGCACACAACGTATGGCTACGATGCTAAGACACGACGTCTTATTCACAAGAGGACCTGGCGTGACCACGGGGAGGTTGTGGAGGACATCAGATACACTTACGACTCCATTGGCAAAATTACACACGTCAAGGATGCATCACAGCAGGATCTCTACTTCCGCCAGTGCAAGGTTAGCCCTGCCAAAGACTACAGATATGATGCATTTGGGCGTCTCATCTTAGCCACTGGCCGTGAAATGATCGACTCGAATGGTGGTACTCGCACGTTGCGCCAATTTGTGTCTTCCAGTCCGATACCTCGAGGTAAAGCCCCCATTCCTTGTAGCCGGATCGAGGTATTAATTATAATTAAAACTATAGGTACCCTCCCTAGCAATGGCAGCCAGCTTACGACATATACGGAGTCCTACGCATATGATGATGCGGACAACCTCCTGAGGATGTCTCATGTGGCTGCGGACCCATCTATCACTGGTTGGACGAGGGTTTATCATTATGAGCACAAGAGCCAGGTTGAGTCAGCGGAAGTAGGTAACCTCCTTAGCCGATCTGTGGTCGGTAGCTTGACTGAAGAATATCGATATGAGAATGATGCTGGTAGCACCGGGTGCATGACATCCATGGTGGGGTACTCAATGCTGAGGTGGGATAGCTTTGACCGCCTGAGATGTAGTGCCAGGCAGCGGGTCAGATCAGATGTACGTACCCCCGAAACGACATGGTTTGTGTACGACCTTGATGGAAAGAGAGTTCGAAAAGTGACCGAGCGCTGCACCAATGATGACACCACGCCCCGGAAGCGAAAGGAGACCATATATTTACCCTGCGCTGAAATATACCGGACCTGCACAGGGGATGGCATCACCACTAGACGCGAGATATGTACTTCGCTCATTGAGTCTACCAGTGATCAGGGTGCCCCTCTTGTTGCGATTGAGACTTGTGTCCTGGGGAGAGACACGCTGGCCACACCACTCATTCGCTATACACTTAGTCCAAGCCTCGAAGTTGATAACCAAGGGCGCGTGGTGTCTTATGAGGAATACACGCCGTTTGGGAGCTCAACGCTGCTTAGTTGCATGCAGGGGGCCAAGGCTCCCCGCGAGTACCGCTTCGCTTCGTACAGGCGGGACAAGGAAACAGGCTTATACCTGTGTGGGAAGAGGTACTACGCTCCGTGGCTCGGTCGGTGGACATCACCTGACCCACTCGGCACCGTGGATGGTCTGAATATTTTCAGTTATGTTGGTAACGATCCCGTTAACTGGAAGGACCCCAAAGGCACAGTCAGAGAGCGGACGCATCAATCCCACGAGAGCAGGGCTATAGAAAGACGCAGCATGCACCCGAGGTACCAAGCAGCGCAGCAGGGTAATACTGTGCGTCCATTCAGCTATGTACATAATCCGGATCAAAGCATGAATAATTGCATGTTCGTGACGACGGCGTACCTGAACGGCACAAACGCGAGGAGTTTGATGGCGGACCTCGACGTAAGACTCCACCCCTGGACCAAGGGGTTCACGATGCATCAATTTTGGGGCGCCCGACAGAGGCAGCTCTGGTCAGTGCCGGTTAACGTTGGGCGTGGCCTCACAGTCCATAGATATAGATTTGCCCCTGGCACGGTCTTGGGTGCTAGTTGGGAAACGGCTTTCAGTCGACAGGTCGCGCATGATTTTGCAATTGGAGGACGTCCTCAGGGTGGGAATGTGGGGTTCGCGGTTCGCACCGGGAGCAGCTTAAGCAACCCGACGGGTGGAGGGCATGCGATGGTGTTAAAAAAGTTCGGGACGGGGTTTCATCAGTATAGGGATTACCAGGCTCCACACAATCCAGGGACAACGAATGTCACGGACTTGGTGCGGGAGCTGCAGAACGTGCAGGAAGTGAATATTTTTTGGACACACCCAGCCTCAGAGCGATCAGGCCACGTTGATCATGGCGAGTTCAACCGCCAGACAGAATCATGGCCAGCTAACCCTGCAGATTGGACATGGGAGAGTTTCAGCCCATACCGAACTTGAAGTATGGCAAAGTTACAAATGCGAGGAGACCCACAATGTGACCGCGGTGCATCTGATCATGAGGGGATGTTGGCTGGTAGGGGGCGGCAGGGATAGGGCGATGGAGATAGTCTGGGGTGGTCGAGAGGGGTGCAAGCAGTGGTGGGCATGGTAGAATGATTTGTTGATTGACTGTTTTTCTATGGGTCATGTTTGGATTTCTTTTTTCTCTTTTGTCTACAGCTGAGGGCAAAGGGCGGAGACGAGCCACAGGGTAGCAGAGCGTGCGGTATCTCTTCATGAGCTAGATAGTGTGAGAAGAAGGAGTAATTGACATGAAAAGAAAGTTGGGAAACAGAGTCTTTTTGAGGCAGTACTGCCTGGGTGGAGGTTGCAATTGACCAACGTGCGCAACGGGGTTTCCGATCACGACGGGGGTTCGGATCAGGGGCAGGAAATAAAAGAACAAGCAGAGGCTACCTGCCAGAGCGAAGCAAGGGTTGGGAAGTGTGAGAAACTGGAAATTGGGTACCTAGTTGTGAATATTTCAATACTCAGGAGCTTATATACCCTCGATAAGCTGGTGCGTGGAAGGTATGTGAGCAGGGCGTGTGAGCTAGAGTGGGATGTGGGAGTAGGATGTGTGAGTGGATATATACAATATATATGATATAGCGCACTATATTGGTGAATATCCAACAAGGGCTATTTTCTTAATAAGAAAAACTCGTAAGTACATTTCGTTCCCTTCGTCGGCCTATGGTAACCCCCCCCGGAAACCCGGGAGGGGTATATACAACTTTTTTTTGTATATTTTAAAGTCTGGCTAGCTATATAGTTGCTAGTTTGTGCCTGTGGCTGCAGATGTCTCAAAAACCCAGTTTTCCCCGTACAGACTGGATATTCGTCCCCCCCGCCAACCAAACCAAGCGAATGACAAGTCATAGGATACCTATACAGTACATATCAATCCGCTCCCATGTAACTGGTCCTCTTCCTGCTTGGGATCATCAATGCACACCTAGGGCATCATCAGTTGCTCCACAAAATCCATATTTCTAGCATCCGGAGTACCTACTTACCTCTCAACTAGTCTGGTTGTGTGGATAGTTCGAACCATCCGCCAATACCGCCATTGGGCCGAACCATTGACCAATCGTCATGATTGCTGAATGGAACAGAACGCCACCCAGTCGCCCTCCAGCACTTTGCAGAATACCTGTTTGGGGCTCGGATCACCAATCTGTTCCCAGCTCCTATCTACATACCTATCTGGGAATACCATGCTGGACCCTCCCCCCACCACCACGCATAGTGGGGCACCATGTAAGTTTAGTGCAAGACTCGAATTATGGAAGGTATTTGCACATCTGTATGCGTAGTTACCTAATTACTTATAGTAGCATATAGCTCTGGCCCAAGACTCCTGATTGAAATTTTGCAGACGCCTGCTCGGCAGTCAACGCAAGCCAGCAAGATCATATGGATATATATGATATCCCTTAGGCCGGTGAGACAGAGCCCAGCGTGCATTAGTGTTTTCTAGGTAGACAAGCTAAATATTCAAAAATATTTACGTGCAGCAAGACACGTATTCAACTCCCATACAATGTGTAAGATTTACAAGGTTATGAGGGGAAGACGTGCTGGAATATTCACCGTCTCTTTCCCCATTAGGAAGCCCAGAATATTGTCCGTCGCTATCCCCCATTAGGCACTTCGGCTTATATCACGTGCGGGCGAGAGTATTTCTTACACAATACCGCCGAAATCCAAAAAACGAGAACACCAAAAAGCCACCAGTAAAACATTGATTTACTACCTCCAGTATCAGCATATCAACCCGCGGCCGCTTGAGGCAGATATGTACATTGCCTGCAACCTATTAACTCAAGTAACCGGACTCGCAGGTGGTGCAAGGTTTGTAAAGCACGAATGTTTTAAGTGCGATAACTCCTTTTGTTTAACGTGTATATGGCTAGGTATCATGTACTTATAGCTAGCTCTGTCCGACCGGCCTACTATACCTAACTAAGCAATACTCAATTACTAGGTAATGCTCGCTTGCAACCCGATCTGGCGCGACATTGAATATAGCGAATTCTTCACAGTATCCAACTATCTCATGGAATGACAGCGTCTGTTAGTTAATTACAGTCGCTGAATTCGATTATGGCATTGACAGACCGCTCAGAGTTGCCCCGAACCCAGTCTAGCACTTATAACCTTTGTAGAATCTAAAATCCCCCCCTCTATTCCGAATGCCTCCGCCTCAACCACTCTTCCCTCCACCTGGCTGTTAATAGCAGGAATAGACTCCTTATGGGTCCCTTAGATAACTATCAAAAGCATAGAGCATAGGTTAACTTCATGGGTATACTGCATGCATCACAAAGTGTCAAAACCACCATCCTAGCTATACTTACACATCTAACTCGGTACTAAAGACTAAAGTCTGAAGACTGCCCCCTCCACCACGACGACACTGCCTCATCTATCATTCATTCATTCATTCATTCATTCACTCCGTTTGCTTCTGACGCCACCCAAACGACACTTCCCAATGACTCCCTTTCGTCCTGGCCAACCGACACTTCCCAACGGCATCCCACATGATATATTCCCCACGCCAGCATGATTAGTTATTCCAACAAGGTGTTTTTGTATCCTCGAGCGGAGTCTGGTTGTCGAGTGTTGAAGGCTTAAGGCTCAAAGAAAACTGATTTCCCGACAAGGAACCGGAAAAGTCCAGTTTCCACTCTTTGGGATCAGAGACACAAACTCTTGCCTCCAGAGGCAATGGCTAAGGGAGATTGGGAAGGTGGATGACGCAAGCTGTGTGTGCAACGGGTGGATTCCGCAAAATGCAGCTCATTTGTACGTATGTCCATGGGTGGGGGATGGCGTTGGAAGGTCAAGAGAGCAAGCAAGAACGGACGAGCGGTGGTGTGAGGCAGTGACGGACTTCGTGCGGTGAGGAGGGGAGACCGAGGGGAGATCGTCTTGTAGATAATTGGGAGGGCAGGGACTTGCCCGGAAGGGGAGAGAGGCATCTGGGAGACCAGAAGGCTGCAGTCCATCATCATAGTCTAGATAGGCTCAATATCGTAATGCAGACAGTGACGAACATCCCAAAATAGATGAGAGCAGGATCCCAAGCAGACTATATTCAGTAAGTTAGTAACTATACCCTGAGACTGCAAACAACCTGGGTGTAGGTTACCTATCCATGTTATAGGTGGTAAACGTTTGCCAGTGACATGTATGAGTATACCTCGTCTCTAACCGTATGAGTAGGGAAGAAAGAAGAGAAGGAGAAGGAGAAAAAGTGTAAGAATTACAAGGCTATGAGGTGGAATCGTGGTAGTAACCGGAGGTTCAACTCAAGTGAGAAAGAATATATTCGTGAGATGTCAATCTTCTGCTCGCTATAGCATACTGAATGCTATGGGAGAAGTGCTCTGGTTCTATCAACTAAGAAATCGCCCGCTTATATCCTTCCTTTTTACCATCACTTTCTCTATTGGGATACCCCACCTTCATGTCATGTGAGATCACGGGATCCAGAGTACTTCTTACAAAAAGTGCGTCAGTGGTGACTAGTGCCAACATAAGACATCGGCTGGTAGTATAGTTCGTTGCACCATTGGATCTGTAAGCCAAATAGGTAAGCAAGTAGTCTGGCATTTTGCCGTCACATGAACATTCTCATTCGCATACACATAAGCGTGCAATAACCATATCTCATCTGACATCTAATCACCTTAAGCTAGTGGAGGCTATAGTCTGGTTGGCACAACGACCTTTTATTTTTTTGTGCGTGGCAAAGTGGTACCATGATGCATCTCTACTAGTAGTAAGTAATCTAACCCTGTAGTATCTCCGATTTGTCCTTTATCGAGTTTATGCCATTTGATAGTCTGTTACAGAAGTCATGTGTACTTCTACGGTATTACTTAAGTAGAATGGTACTTGATTACGAATTAAATAACCTATTAGTCCGACTACGTATAAATGAAGGTTTCTAACAACACTCACACAAGTATAGCCTGTTATAACAAGACTAATCTCTTAGTAAAGAGTCTGGACTGATCATGAGGACCACTTTGTAAACACTACGTAGTGATTATTTGAGCCCTCATGCAAAGCTCATGTATGGCAGGAGCATGCATATGGGCTTTTGCATGAACCTTCGCATGCTCCCGCCATGAGTGTGTATATGATGGACTTTTGCATGCTCCCATCTTGTACTGTTTACAAGGGCTTTTTACCTGAGCCTTTTATCATGAGTTTTTACCTGAGATTTCACATACTCTTTTACAATGAGGTTTCAAACTCGATCGGTGGTGTTGCACTATCAATGGCGAATTTGATCAGGGAATAAATGGCTGTAGTCTGGTTGGCAATGGTGGAATCAATGAATGAACCAATGGACAACGCCAGACCCCAAGAGTACCACCACAGGGAGGCCGCCGCTGTTCATATTTTGTAGGTGGGCATCAAGGCCAGGGTTGATGTTGCATTCACATAGGGCAATAATCCCTTGGAGGTTGTATATGGTTGTTGGTCGGAGAGGAGACGGTCGGCTGAGAAGGGATGCGTAGGTAGGTTGTTGACGTTAGCATCAATCAGTGAGGGCGGACTCGAAGGAGGCAAAAGCCGTGGATAGTTGTGCGTGCTCATTGCTGGAGGGTATCCCTAACCATACTAGGGTACTCGTTGGTAATCTATATTTATTCCGCGACGGTCAGTCTACATACATCGGAGAATGCGACCGTTTACCGCAGCTCCCCTTGCCCCCGCTAAGAAATAATAAGAGAAGGAAAAAATTGGTGTTGTGGGATGATGATTTGTCGAACTGCACATATACTCTAGTCACTCCTCCAGTTTTTATGTGTACCGGTACAAGGTAACTACTGTAAGCTTTTTCGAGGAATTCAACTCAAGATGAACGTAGCCTTATTATGGATCACCAATACCATTGGTTGGAAGAACAACAACCATAAGAGGCCCTGGTAGCTTTCTAAATACTAAGTACGTAAATATGTCAAAACCACCAACATTTAAGCAGCTATCAGATTCCAGAGGATTAGAATCATATAGAGTGGGACTTAGACTATCACTCTTTAATTTCCTGGTTTAACTTTTGGAAATATCTACACTCCGGTACTAGGATGTTTAAGGGTAATTACAAGAATCATAGGCTGGTTTGTAGCCATGATATTATTTTGTTGACCCAGACCTTGTACGGGCTACGATGTATAGGCACGTGCACCTTGCCCCGAGGGGGACATCCTGACCCACACTTCACCAGGTTCCGCTCCCGCCACTGTGACCCTGAACTCAACCCAGATAACTGGCATTAAGCGTGGATTCTCATTTCGTGCTCTCCTGAAATATCTCGCTGCATGTACGCATTCTCATTGATATTATGCGTGTCTTTGCATTGATTCTGCATGTTTCGGCTCAACTCTTTCAGCTGTTCTTTGCTTATTCCATGCGCTCTATTACCCTGAATTCTCATTTATATACAGCTCGCCTGGGTCCTTCTCCTGTAATTAAGCAAACTAGTCTTCAGCGATCTCGTTCACTCAGGCGATTACTCCGCTGCTGTTAGCACCATTCCGCTGCCTATTAGAGCAACCCGTTAATACCCAGGTGGATTACTAGTCTAGTTGCACTAGTGGATTACCAGAATATTACGTAGAAAAATTATGTTCACACTGGCTGAGATGCCCCTACGGAGCGAAATTGCGTCCACACGGATTGGGGTGCCCACCCAGGCTAGGGGTGCTCCTACGGAGATCGAATTCGAATTCGAAGAGGAAGTGGTATGGTGCAGACGGTGGTTTAGTGCTGCTCGCTCACCCTAGGGCAGAGAGGTAGTGACTACGCTAGTAAGTTTAGAGTCCTTAACTGCTTATGGAGGCCTCATGGGACATCTTTATGTTACAGCACCGAACTGACCATGTAGTCTGGTTGCCTGGCCATGGTACTGTAATATTAATATTGAGTCGCGATCCAAAATTTAAGAGGCTCGTCGTTGATAGGTCAAAAAAAGGCCTAGCCCCAAAATTGGATCTTGCTTGGCAATTACTATAATAGGTATAGTGTAAGTTGACCAATTACCATAATAGGACTCGGTGTAACCTAATACACTCTCCGATACCTACACCACATTGAAATTACAGTAGTAGTGTCACTGACCTAGCCAGAAGGAAATTCAGGGTAGGGATTATAAAAGATTAGGTACTAGATAATAATTTGCCAGGCAAGTATATATTAAGCTACCCTTTTCCGTGTGCTCTTTAGATACTTTAGGAACATCCAACGGGGTGGAGTTCCTACTGTATATATGTACATACATCCAGTAGGTATTCACGACCCCAAATGCCCTCCATGCACTACACTTAGCCTATATCAATGCTCTGAACCGCTCGTTTTGGGGTGTGCCGGTGCGCCTAGGTATGTGTCAGTGCTGCTCAGACTGCCTCAGGCGCGGTTCAAGCGTGGTCTGTTTTATAATTGCATCGCAGAAACTTACTTCATGGGACTGCATGTGTGCGTTGCATACCAGATATCAGCCTGCTGGGAAGTTAGATATACTTAAGTATTTATCTGTGGAGGCATCTGCCATATCTACATGCCAATATCCCATGCGAATGACCTCCCCTTAGCAACCCTTACCTACACCATAACACACATACCAACTCAAGCGATATAGAATGACATCTTTCCACTCTGCTTGGCTAGTATTCCAGGATTTCCGAAAATAGCTAGCGTGTTGACCCCGGTCATATATATAGTAGGTACCTAGCCAATGGTAGCGGTCAGCCATGACAAGATTAATCTCTATGAGCTATACTTACTAGTTGTCTCGTCAGGCGCTATGTGGTACATATGCTTACAGTAACGGACCGGGTCCCTTAATAACGGCTGTAGTGGTTAAGTAGTCGATGGCATGTCGCAGGGTTTTAAGTTACGATCTAAGCCGGCCGAATCCGAGCAGCTTCCGCAAAAGCTTGCGATTGGTATTTTTATTCTCTATACAGGCAGGGTACTAATTACACGCATATAGTAAACTCCCATCACTTGCATGCCCGATATAATCATATACCCGCTATAAGCATGTGAGTACCCTCCTGCGATATAAAGTAAGCATATATATTTCGTTTCTAGAAAAAAAATTTTGCTTAGTTACTACATACTATGCTAATAACTGGAGTACAGACACCTAAGCTACCTATATTTGGAAGTCACTGCCGAATTAGGCAACCTGATTAATGAACGTAACTAGTTTCAGCATAAACTTGAAACACGTGATACCTGTTTTTATTTAAAAGTTTACAGCCGCGTTCGACCCTTGATATGCAGACGTGCTTACTAGCCAAACTGTTTAAAGTCCAAGTGTATAAGTGGAAATCAATGCTGCATGATCAAGCACTAGTTTGAAGCGGAACATATGTACATAGAGGGAGGGGCAGGGACTGGCCTGGTTGATGTAAAGGCAGCTGGAAACAGTGCGCCGCAGTCCATCGTCATAGTCTTATAGGCTGAATACGATCAATGATTCCTTAAAAAAAAAAAAAGCACTAGTTTGAAGCCAACTATCTTAAGAAAGAAGTTACGCAGTCACAAACCGCGACCATCCAATAGCTCTCCACTGTCTTCTCCAGCACCTCCAAGTCCTCTAGATCTTCTGCAGCCCTCTAGAATCCCTCCACCGTATTTTCCCCATATCCTGTATTTATCATATGATCCCCTGTTTTTCTCTCAACATGAGCATATATTCGTTATCGAGCTTTGTCCTGGTTATATGCTTGTAACGGCGGGAGATTTCCAGCCAGGAGAAAGTTTCAACACCATATATATCATCAGCCTCGCTATCTGCCAGACCAATGGAATTGCCATATCCTACTTTAAGTATGTATCAGCTTACACCTGGCTACACAGAAACCGAAGCCCGCAGCACAGCTGGCTCAACCGCATGCATAGAACTCTCAATACAGAGATCTCTCGTTACAAGTATACCCTCCGGACTGGGTGAAATATGCTTGTATATTCTTATATCAAATTGTATGGTGACTAATAGTTCTTATCAATAAGCCTGCCATATACCTGACAGAAGTGCAGTATGCAGCGATATTCATCGGAAGTATGCACTGGTATTGGATAAGATACAGATATATGCACTCTCGATATGTACAAGCATACGTAATAGTTTGTATTGCGAAAAAAATAAGAATATTCTAGCAACAAAAATATGCTTATTTACTATGTGGGTGAGAGGGGGCTTATGCTTGTAACAAGAGACCTTTGTCGCCTGAATACGAGTACTGAGTTACCCAAGGGAAGAAAAGAAACATGTAGCTTGCAGTATTTGACAAATTGGGCAACCCGCACCGATCCCCTCGCCATTATTCTCCTAGTGATTGAATATTCCCGCGATTATTACCCACAGACCCGCTCTACACAGTCGGCCCCAAAGCTTAAGGTCCATGTTTCTGTCTTCGACCTATCCTCATCAAGCTTAGGGTTGAGACCAACCATTCCGTGTCAGCGTCTTAGCCTCTGTTTGCACAGAATGCAACAACATTTTTCCTCTCGTCCAGGATTCTTTTCCATCTTCGCTCTTCCTCAAAGTTACCCCGGTTGTTTGCTCCACGTTCACGCTCAAGCTTAAGTAGCGTGCCCACAATTCGAAACACAGATCTCTCCAGGCGGCGTTTATCGCTGGCCCATTTGTAGTTTGATAGTAGGGTGCATCGAGACCTTGACGGCCGGAGCCTTGAGGACCTACCAGCCACTGTAAACCATCTCTGAGTTTTTGTGCTTGTTCATTCGTCATGTAGTTGTAATGATTGTTGCTTGCACTGAGGAATCTTTCTAGTTTGTTGTTGATAGCAATATTTCCAGCTACGCGGCCGCCCGCACCCGTGAAATAGTTGCTGAAAATGGCGCTGCTGATAATTTCCAGCCACGGGAAGTCAGTGATACCGGGGAAGAGGTCACGGAAATATTCCTTCATACACTCCATCAAACGAACGCGAAGTGCATCAGTGGGACACACCCCAGCCTCCAAACATTGCGTCTCCACCCGTACCCAAATCAGAGCAAGCTTTATACATCCCTCCTCATACTTGCTCACGGGAAGTCCGAAGCCAAGGCTCACGATTGTTAATACCAAACTCGCTGTGAACATTTCTTTCAGAAGAAATTCCCTCTTCTTTTCCATCTCGTCTTCCACCTCATTGTCGTTGGCGTTTTGTCCTTTTTCCCTTTGATGTTTTGCCTTGAAATCATCACGCGCCTCGTTCCTAAGTTGGTCGAACGTTTTCGCATACCTGGTTTTGGCTTTTGTGAAAATTGTTGCAACATTCGCATCGGTATCCACACTAAGGTATTTCAAAGCCCACCGCATGGACGATATACCAATGAAATGCTGCTCGTGCGACCCATGCCCAAACTTGAGTCCGTCAACTTCGTTCAGCAGGCACCCGCGCCCCAATCGCCCCATACATAGATCACCTGCTGCACAGGCAGTATCCCGGCATGCAAGGGACCCGAAGACCTCTAGCATGCTGTCAAAAATATTGTCACCTGTACCGGTGATGGTTCTATCTCGAACTTTGTATTTGGCCCCGCTAGAGACAGATGGGTCCTCGAAAGGGGGCTTGACCATTCGTCTGGCGTGCTGAGCCCACATCGCCTGAGCTCCGAGCGCTCCCCAGCTTCGGGTAAAGACATGATATACCTGTTCAGGTCCCAAATCCACTTTGGTTAGTGGACCCTGATAGTCTCCCCAATCTCCCAGAACATTTGGTCGTGAAAATGCAAGTTGCATGGTTTGACCACCCATCTCTACTATACCCCATGGCTGACCGGAATCTGGGGCAAACTTTTTCACTGCAAAATTGGCATCCACCCAGGCAAAGACACCTTCAGCTTCTCCAGAAATCGTATCATATGTGGGCTCCAGGAAACCAGACTTATTGAGGAAATTTGTGACGGTGCGCCTCAGGTAAAGATAGCCTTGCAGATTACGCTCCTTGAACTGACGCATTCCCCCAGTGGCGAGCATGTAAATTGGAACCCGGCGCATGCTCTTCACTCTCTTAACGGCCAGTGTCCTTTTTGTGACTTCGATTAGACTCTGCATATATACCTGGACACGCTCTTCCAATCCTGCGGCATCTTCTTCCCACAAATCTGCAAGGCCCCCTGTTCATGTGGCATTAACATCAGGCTGTTAGAACCCTTGTGAGCATTCATGTACTCACCTTTTGCTTCACCATCTGCTACATCAATGGACTCCATCTCATCTGGCAAAATAGGTTTGCAATCTGGCTCGACACCAAAACGTTGCGTCCACCGGTACACAAGGCTTCTGGTGCCGGTAGACCCTGCATCCAGAACCACTCCGTCTGTAACTCGTTGTTAGCAGAATTCTGGCCCTTTATAGCAGTATTCTAGCACACTGACATTGTTTAGCTATATCGCGGATGCCACTTAGAAATTCCCAGAGTGCAGCAGGGTCATAAGCAGCCTTAAGCTCAACATCGTTTGCAATATTAATTGGCGTCGTCGGATTCAGCACTGTAGGGAATAAATTCAAAGGGATATCACCTCTGACGAACTGATTTACATGGTATGGAGCCGACACCATATTTCTTAGCCACTCCTTGACCGTCGCCGTCTCAGCGCTAACTGGTTTCCATTCTTGATCATCAGGTATACCAGTGAGTGGCACCACCTTAAGTTTGTGCGGCCGATTGCAATAATCGCTGGTAGCCCACAAATATCGATAAATTCGCGCTCGCGGGTTATTCTCGGGACCCACCACCAAGGCAACAACTAAATTATGATTAGCAATGCAAGCCCGGGTTCTTAGGGCCTTATATGGAAGCTCAACCACTGGATTTAAGTTTGAAATACTTCGCGACGAGATTACAAAAGTTCGTATTCGTCGTAGGCCAACCATCCCCTGTGTTCAAAAGGCCTTCGTCGGTTGTGAGGGGAACCGTCTCCTGCACAATACGGAAGCGATCTCCGTCGGAGAAGTAGGATGAATTGACTGCCTGGCAGATCGCGCCAAACTGTTTTGTCTTAAGCTCACGAGTCCACTCGTTTCCAAGGCTCCAGTTGGCCCATTGTAAAAACACAGGATGAGTTCGGCGTGGGCGCCGATGGCCATGGAGGGACGGGAGCTGGCGCAGGAATCGGAGCATCTGAGTCAGAAGGTATTGTATGCAGTGCGCAGCCCTGTATTTATGTTTCGCGGGGTTGGTGGGAGACTCCATTTGTTCTGCAAGATCGTCATTGAGGAGCTTGTAAATATCCATCTCTGCTTGGGGGACACCGGTCAGAAAGGTTGGTGTACATATTGGGTATATATACAATCCTTACCGCTCGGGGACAAGGCTGAACATTTAGATTTCGAATCCGCAATCTCAACCTCAACCGTTTTCGTCGAAGTAACACCTGGACTGGTTGCCCACACCTTCATGAATGTCGTGCCTCCATCTAACTTTGTCTTCCCATCTGCCTTATACTTTGGCCTAACACCGAACTGGATCACATCTAGAGTAAATGAAGTCAGTATCATATCTCGTATAGAGGGATAGACCAGGATGGCAAGTCCACCTAGGAACTTGAGGTTCAAACACACATGTTTTGAAATCGTCATCGTGACCTGTCATTATTCTGATCAATTGCTGTGGTATGAGAACTTCGGAGCTCCGTGTGTGGTAAGTATTCAGGAATAGATATGTACGTGAATTACCTTGATCTGATAGTGTGTTCGGGGTGGGTTGACCCAACGCCTTAAATACAATAGCTGGAGGTGCTAGTAGGCTCCCACAACCAAACACAAGTTCAACGTCAATGCTAGTTCTCATTCAGCTGCTGTAGCGATCGATGAACCAGTGCGAGCCCTGAATCGCGAAAAAGGCCCAAATCGACAAGGCCAATACAATGGAGAGCTCGAGGTGTAAGGGATGTGAAGGCCAGGTCGGTCCAAGCGGTAAGTAGTCCTTGAATTAATACGAGATGCATGAGTCTGCAGGTTTGTGCAATCAAGAGCACTGTAACCCATTGTTCATTGCCACACACTCAGGCGGGGTGACGTGGGCAGGGACTGGCCCGTGGGGAGGAGAGAGGCCACCCGAGCTTGCTCGGGGGCTGCAGTCCATCGCCATCGTCTATGCAGGCGGAATGCGGTTAGTGATTATTTTTTTAAAAAAATTTAAAAAAAAGGCGGGGTAACGTCAGGGTTGAACTGGGCATGGTCGACTATATACGAGCAGTTACGGTAACCCAGTCCCACATGTTCGCAGCCCGCTCACTTGTGCATACCAAAGGTGCATGCCAAGAAATGAGGCGCCAAGAACGTCTGGTGCGAGACTGGTCCCACATAGTAAATAAGCATATTTTGGTAGTCTTATGCCAAGACCCAAACTCCGACTTCACCACCTATATCATATTATCCAATATCAGTGCATAATTCTTACAAACAGTGAGGCATGCTGCACTGTTTTCATGCATATTCCTCAGTCTAGCCGTATTAAGTGGTCTTATCGATTAGGAATATTAGTCACCATACAATTTGATATAAGAACAAGTACCTAGGGGAGCGGTAGTCTCATGCCAATACCCTTCTGAGCCGAGCGCCGCGAGGTTAGATATCTAGCTGCTTATAGATGCAGAAAGGGGGCGAGCTCGTCATGACCAGTTGCTATTACCTAGGCATACTCGATTGCATCTTGCTGCAAATACCATACTACAACTCCCATGGCCTATGTCTATTTACAATATCCTCAGCACGTACACTTGTTAGATCACCCAATGTGGTCCGTACATGATTAGCCCATTCCTCCATTCGCTGACTTTGTACTGTATCCTCCAGGTTAAGCTGATCCATCAACTCATATGCAGCATAGAGCTGCTGTTGTACCTGCTCGAAGCTTTCCCGCACACGACTGGCAATGTTTGCCCTCTCGATATTCCGTCTACTGGTACCCTCTTCTTCAACCCACACAGTACCCGCAGTCTCATACACTTCCATACCACACTCTGCAACATCATCAAGTATACCTCCCATTTTTTTTGTTTTAAGTAATCATTGATCGCATTCAACCTATCTAGTCTATGGCGATGGACTGCGGCTTCCCAGAGTCCCCGGGTAGCGTCTCTCCCCACCAGGCCAGTCCCTGCCCCCCCAAAGATATATATCTACATGTGAGTTATAAAAGAAAATCAAACACCTGTTCACACCACTTCTCGTCCATACACAACCCCTCATGGGACCTACCCCTCGCATCCCCTACCCATGGACACTGTTGCAGATGCGCTGCGTTCTGAGGTGTCCATCCGTTACACACACATCAGGGGTCCCCTGTCTTCCCCACCCCCCAGAGCCACTGTCGTTGCGGCCCCTTATCCTAGAATAATGAATAGTAGAAGAAAAAGAGTTTCATTTATATTTTCGTGATTTTATTATCACCATATACACCAGCCCCTTAATGGCTTTCTGGGATCACCGTAGGTGCGCTGGCGCTTTTGGATGTATCAGGAAAGGTATACCTCTCATTGCACCGCAGTCAACACTTTGACCTCAGTATCACAATGAAAGATGTGTCGGCATGGAAGTAGGTATTGCTTATAGAACTTGCAATGGCATTGCAAATTCTCATCAAAACTAGGTAGCTCCTTTTCCTTTGCTATGCGCTCTCCAACAGTATCAAGTTCATGAGCAAGCAGTTTCTGGGTAGGGACTGGAAACTGACCGGTTTCTGCATACTGTTTTGTACAAACAGCAAGCTTGCGATTTCGGAAAAGACTTTTTGCAATGTCGGCCCGATTGTCAACATCATTCGAGGCATCCATAATGTTTAAAATCATGCCATAAATTCCATGTGATGCCACTTACCCTTTAGCTAGCCTGCTCCAGACTTCAGCTTGCGATGCCATGCCTCACAGGCATTTGTAATAGTAACTTGGGGCAGAAGCGGGCTATGTTGTCGAGCATACATTGCCCATTTGGAGGCTGTTTGTAGCCAATTTCGCTCGGAGCCTTCATACGTGCCTGCACCACGAACAGCATGGTAAATCTGAGCTGCAGAGTAATTTTTGCTAGCTTCAGACTCAATACACCCCAGCAATATACTTGGTTTTTTTGTACGAAAGCTCTCCTCAATATCACGTGTATGGATATGCTCATCAAGCCGCTCAACAGTAACTGATGTACCATCAACTGGACGTGAGACCTTAATTTGGACATTGAAAAGGTCAGTATCTCGAATATTGCTATGCCGACGTTTAATAACCTTGCCATCAGCAACTCGAGCTGTGCTTGACTTCCCTGCTTTTTCGAAGCCTGCACTCATATTTCTGAACTCGTACTGTACCATGAGCTTGCAACAGCTCTTGCTGAAGCTTTGAATAAACTGAATCCACATACGGCCATATCTCATTGAATATTTCGGGAGAGATGATAGCTGGTTTACTGAGCTCAAACAACATAGTGCGGTAATGCAGGGCTTCAGCAGAAATTGGCATCATGGCTTCAGCAGACATTCTAATATGGCGTTCGTGGTGATATGGTGTCCGTGGTGATATGGTATGGTGATATGGTATGGTGATATGGTATGGTGATTGTAAGAATTACAGGCTACGAGGGGAAGACGTCGTGATAGAGAATTAACCGAATAGGTAGGAGTAATGATATATTTGTTTGCGGGAGCTAGAAGACAGTCGCTCTTTATGCTAACAAGAAAGCTGTGTATAACTGCTATGAAGAATTCGGTATGGAAATACACGAAGAAATCCCTTCCTTATATCCTTCCTTCTTTTTGACAATTTGCCATTTCGGTCATCCTAGCAGATCTAACAATATGCCATTTTAGGCTCCCTTGTCGTTGCATGCCCATGACCTTTTTACATCCTTGGAGGCGAGAGTATTTCTTACAGTGATATGGTATGGTGATATGGTATGGTGATATGGTATGGTGATATGGTATGGTGATGTGGTATATGGTATTTGCAGCAAGATGCAATTGAGCACAATAGCAACTCGTTATGGTGAGCCGGTCTGCATCTAGAAGTAGCTAGATATCTAAGTAACTACTTTTCCTGTATTAGTTAGTGAAGCTACTAGCGTGTTCTGCCTGAACCGGACTCCGCAACTGCGAGGTATCCAACGAATTTTGAAGATAGTTTTGGTATTGGACAAAAAATTATCTGGCATAAATTGCCGTTTTGAATGAGATCCTGAAATCTGATCACATTGAATGTAAGAGCTAACAGGGGAGTATAGGAAGCATTGCACATGCAATAGGAAAAATAAAACGATGTAAGCAACCTCAACGAGTACAACGAGAGCTGCGCATTTGATGAGCAATTTTAGCTTTCCAAGAAGGAAAATATCTATCGATCCGAACAACAGCTAATACTTTTGGACTTGGACCTACTTCGTTACATCGGCAATTGTGCGATGGATCTTAAAAATTGGAGGAGTGGGGATTTCCACCCTGAATTGCACGTGTAAAGGAGGGTGTAACTTTGTTGAAGGGTATGTGGAAGAATGCTCAATATATCTGGAGATGAATATATTAATACTCCAGAGTTCATCGAGTTTGTGGACTCCGGATTCCTTATGCTGCGTGGTATAACATGAATGAGGAGTCGAATAACTTCTGGGCCGTGGAACCAGCTTTTTCGCTCACAGGAAATTTAAATATAGAGTCAGCGATTCCAAGGATTCCTAGGTGGTTACATATGTAATACAGGGGGAAGACAGTTCAAATTCCGTCTCGGATTCTTCATGAGGGACTGGTAGTTCATTCAGGTCTCCAGATTTCCCACCATCCTGCACAACCTCATCTGCGGATAATTGTTGATTTGATCCCTGTGTGCGGTTTGGGGGGAAGTGTTGGTGCACAGTATGCCATCGATGTCCAGGCAAACCTGGAACCCAGTAATCACGTTTTGTCCTAGCTCTAGCAGCTTACTTGCGAAATTTTGGTGTGTGGGAATCCCTGATGCGTACCTACCTAGTCAGTCTCCTGCATGCCACAGGTGCAATATAAAGTACTGTACATAGATTCTGCAGCCTGACATAGAACGCATTGCAGTATAAGAACAGAGCTACATACCCAATCGTAGTACAGTACATGAATAACACACAATACAATGAACAGCGCATAAACCCAACTATGATAAACATACATGAGACAACTTCTGAAGTCACACAACTTCCCTATTCCAAAAGTCCATGACGCTACTCAGCCTATTAGAGTATCGCTGATGGGTGATCAAGCTACAGGTTAGCGGATGTAGTAGGGGATTGGTTACCGCCACTGAGCGTAGGTATATAGCCCTAACACATTTGTCGCGCTATAACTGAGCACTAGAGCACTGCCAGTGAAACATATTTCGTGGTGAATGCTGTTCACTTACAGATAGGCCAGAGGATCACTAGACCAATATCTAGGAGTTGCCACTGGCAATACAACCCGGGAGTTACATTGGGTACCGAATTCAGCAATTGAGCAAATGTAAGAAAGCATGCTGCCTTCGCTAGTGGCTCTCATACCGTGATTAAGAAGGCCTTCTTACCAACTAAATATTACGGTACATGACTACTCATACTCTATAGATGTGAGGAATTACGACCACCTCGATCACCCCGATCACCTCTGTACCCGATTTCAGTTCCCACCTTTCCACCCTTAAAGTCAATCTGCGGTATCTGTAGCCGTTGTTCTGATATTCCATGTGTCAGGCCTCCTGGACAGGCCATATCATTAAGGTATTTTTTTTCCAAATTAGGCAGGAGGCTTACGGACTTCTACCTCCCTAAAACCTTTATCAATATAGCCCCAAATACTTAACCTTAAATGCTTAAAGAAAGATGCCACATGTGCATACTTATGGCAAATATAATATCCTCCGTACATACAAGTTGTAGATATACTGTAACCCTGGAGGAGCGTTTTAAAAATAACAAAAAGACCCAGTACTCGTCAAGGAGACCTAGGCCTATGGTAACAAATTGCAATTGCCTTACCCTATTGTGAGCTTCAAGCTGAGGTTCTACACATATACACACTCAGTTTGGCTCGGTTTCGTGTATTCTCTTCAGTTCACTAGACTAGCCGTGACCCTTATAATATATATCTGTAGGAAATATACTCGCTGAGTTGACACTACCAAAAGCCTATAATTCAACCAGGTTTAAAATAAGTGCTATACAGTCTTGCTGGCACTTTGAGTACCATTGGCTACCTAGGGTTGACCAGGGTCAAAACACTAGCTGTTTTTGGTATTCATGTGATATCAACATGTTACCTCCCTTGCAATATAACCTCCCTGAAAACACCCACCCTCCTCCAACCACCCCTATAGGTCGAATATTAGGCAGGTGAGCCTGTGGCTGCTAGGAGGCCTTTACCTAGTCTCGTAACCGCTACCTTTTTGTGTAGTGGCCTTTACCTACCATGTATATCTATCTGGAGTGGGAGCTCGTGCGATGGCAAAACGGGAAGGCCTCAACGAGGGGCACTATCTTATATTCAGTCTCTTTGTTTTTACCTATACGCTTATACTGTATTCAATATTAAGATTCTATACCCATAATCTACATGCATCTAAAGGAAAATGGTAAGTCTCATTCAATTAATATTGCCCTCGAGGGGCAAAGTAGCATACAGCCCGCGGATGGCCGATATCTACGAGGGGCCTAGAACATACATATATAATAAGTATATTTCTATACTTGATTGCATGACATGTCGGCAATATTATATTTGTATGAAGTACACAACCTAGTCATAAGAATTAATGCTCCTCATCATATTTGCTAGCATACATACTAACTTTGTCTAATATACCAAGCTGGTATTCCAGTAGTCCATTACGTAGATATCATATGATATATTGACAATCTCCTATAAACTACTACGGGCGGCTGTAGTTTCTTTGGCTGTATTACTGAGATCACTAGGCCATTTAAGTATTCAACTGACACTAGTACTTGTTAAACAGATCTGAATTTCACTGCCAATCTTATTCATTTCTATGTTCTAAACTCTTGTTGCTTTTGCTTTACCGCATCCACTGGGAAAGAAGACTCCATGTCGCTTTTTAAGACATAGGTCGAGCCCACGCAGGAAAGTCGATATGCAAGGTCAAAAAGAAAGTGGCTTTAAC
>Ga0307514_10000679_pt1 | contig 60700 bp, 64 predicted proteins | sample 16_EM_MG_FD_203088 | JGI IMG/M metagenome (GOLD analysis project Ga0307514, IMG submission 203088) | Populus trichocarpa ectomycorrhiza microbial communities from riparian zone in the Pacific Northwest, United States - 16_EM | ecosystem: Host-associated > Plants > Roots > Unclassified | place... | reverse complement strand
GGCTCAGATGTAACCCCGCTAAAGGCCGTCTGACTGATCACATGTTTCCATTCGCAAGAAGGTGTTTTGCTTCAATTGACTAATGGTATCCAATTCCGAATGGTAGTCAAGAGTACTTGCTTGAATAGCATGTATCATTACCGCTATTAGGAGAGAACCCCTAACATGAGCAGCCTTGTGTGTAAGCTCACAATACTTTGAGCTAACTTATTCAGCCTCAACAACATCACAAGGAGGTTCCTTACATGCCAGGAGTTGCAAAAACACTGCATGCCCGATGTCCCATAATACTATGAATAAATAGAAAATAGACCCTTCGCAATCCAAAACCCTTGCAACGCGTCTAATAATCAATGCCTGAGATAAATACATTGAAACAAAGGAAACGAACAAGCCCACAACCCTAACCCAAACGAACCAAACACCTCCACGCGTGCCTTAATCAGTACCTGAGATGAATAGATTACAGCAGAGGAAACTCACAAAACAAGAACCCGACCTTAACCCGAACGCATGCCTCCTCTGCAACGCAAGGACTGGTTCATTGCTCGCCTACTGACCAATCTGGCCGCACCTCAGGGCGAGAGACATCAGGGAGAGGCACATCGGGGAGAGGCACATCGGGGAGAGGCACAATCGAGAGAGGGACATCGGGGAGAGGGACATCGGGGAGAGGGACATCGGGGAGAGAGACATCGGGGAGAGGGACATCGGGGAGAGAGACATCGGGCAGAGGGACATCGGGGAGAGGGACATCCGGGAGACGAACATCCGGGAGACTGTCGGCACCTGACAATTTGCCTAGTAGCTGCTGCTCTATATCGATATCCGAGATGTTTCCGGCTTCCTCAGCTTCTCACAGAGTTGGCACCACTGGGCGAGGTTTTTGCGGCGTCACAAGTCTCAAAACCTCCAGCCCACTGAGTGTATGAGTCTCCGGAGTTTGTGGTCGTGGGCGAAGCTCCGGAATTTATAGTCATGGGGCCGGCGCTGGAAGTTGTGGCCGTGGGGTGTGCTCGCATACCTCCTGACCTTGCTCAGGTAGCACGGTTGGCTGATCATCTACCATGGTATCAGCATCGTCAGCCAATGTATTTACCATCTCTCCCTGGCCAATCGTCCGAGGTTCTTTGCCATTATCCTCATTCTGATCCTCCTCCTCATCCTCATCCACCACCTCCTCCTCATTCTCATCTTCCTCCTCTTCATCTGCCTCATCTTCACCATCCCTTTCTATATCCACATCGCCGTCTTGATCAACGCCATCCGGTGCATCCACATCATCCTCCATGCGCATATCCACATCAGAATCATGTTCTAAGGCATATTCGCCGTCCGACTCGGTAGAGTCGGTATCATCATCTGAGTAAATTGACATGGCGGGCGATGCTTCCGGCTCTAAATATACCCGCTCTAGTTAGCCCTCCTTGTCCAAGTCTGCCTCTAACATTTCCTTCTGCAACTGCAAAGCAACGACACAAGAGATATCATCTCCCCCTGGGGTTTGTTTAACAATACCTTTCGCTTTACCGTTTGCCTTCCCCTTCCCCATCCCTTTCCCCTTCCCGTCCTGTATTTCCTTCCCCTTTCCGGTCCGTTTCTCACATCCCTGCTTGCCCTCCTCACCCTTGCTGTCGTCATTGTCATTGCCTTTGCCAGGACGGCTCCTTCCACCGTTCGGTGCTCCGGCATCCCCCCAGTTGTCATCATCATCATCCTCGTCAATTATCCCATCCCAATTCAGAGGTCTAACAGCCAGGAAGTCGCCTGGTTTGTACTGCCGGCAGCTTGGTGGCTCAATCGTTGTCCTGAAATCATAGCTGCTATACCAAGAGAAATGCTCACCGGTGGGTTTAACGATCCCCAAGCTGGTTATCTGCGGATTGGAGCGATCGACTTCATCCCCGAATGCACAGGAGTTGTCACACCTCCAATTGTTCATTGGGTTGCGGGTTTCGTCAAACATTTGCCCCTTATAGGAGCGGAAGCCAGCCCACCACTCCCGCACAGGAGGACTTCTGCTCCTGCGGTGTGGCCATGTCTGCTGGAATTGTGAAAAGTGGTGAGTCGTGACTGGATGACGAAAGATTATGTCATAAAGGAGGTCCCAGGCCCTCTCAACCTTGACGCCGCAAACATTGTTTATCCGTATGACTCCACGTATGTGTTCTGAGATGAATCCCTTTATATGGTCCCGATCTAAGGACAGGTGTCGATTTATAACCGATGTCGGCATCTTTGCCCTACCCTTCCACTTTCCTTTGCTACTGCCCTTTGGTGTCATCGCTGTGAGTTGAAAATGAATCTACATCCGAAACGTTAGCATTATGATACAGTTGCATGTAGCGGAAGGAAGCCCAGAGGGAAAGTGAGGGAAAGTACAAAGTTGTATAGGTTATCAGGTGTGTTTTGAAATGGGAGGCATTGTTTTGTGCAAGTCATGTGATGTCGAGATCAGGATGCTGTCGGTGAGTATCATACGGGAGAAAAAGAGAAAGGAGGTATAGGTGGGAAGAAGGGATATATATACTCGAGTTCCAGCGATTTCTTGGTTGAACTTGTCAGTTTTGTTGGTTAACAAACACAAAACAGCCCAGCCTTCATCTTGCAGAACCACATGCCACCTCCTGAACGAGAAGCCTTGAGACGAGATTCAGTACTCGCGCAGAGGACAGTTTACGATGCCAGCAGTTGCTTTTGCATGACATATCATTTTTACCGCTCAGACCTCATGCATCTCAGAGCAAACTGAGTAGTTCCCAGGTTGTCCTAACTGTGCAAGCATCCAACATGGCTACCAATGCCTAGCAGTGGAATAAGCACAGTCAACTGAGGTCATACGATACAGAATATGTAATTGTTCGCTTTGCGATACATTTATCTCTGCCAAAGGGGGATTTCCATCGGGAAGCTGAAGATATACACAATTGAATGTTCGAAGTATTGTCCCAAGAATGAGTGCAATGCTATGAGAATTGTGCCAAGAAGGCATAAAGACCCTTCAAGCAGTGCAAATAGACCTTCAGACGTTGCTGTAACAGTAAATATCAATGCTGAATTTAATCTGAGTTTAATCTGATGGCAGTGAACCCCACAATTGAATGCTTTTCAAGGGATCTCGTCCCCGAGTATCGTCACGGGCAATAGTTATTTAGAGGCTAGCGCGGTATACACTGCACCTCCCTGTGTTTTCAAATGTCTCCCTGGTCGTTCAAATATGAATCTACCTCACCTGCCATTGCATATGCATGCCGAGGAAATTATTCCTACATTCTCAACATCGAACATCTATATCGGACTATGCCTTCCCAAAGCCCTCACCCTGGCATGACTCCGGTCGTACAAATTGTGCAGAAACACCATAAGCGTTGGTCTTTGGGGAATTCTCAGCTTCCCCCTACTAACAGACGCGCTTCTGCTCCGGCTGGCGAGAGGAATTCGTCTCAAGGACGGAGTTCCGTATCCTCTACAATCCCTGGTCAGAACTCCACCCCCTCATCTTCGCTGAACAATTCTAGTATGGAAGATATCACTCAACACGTGACTGTAACCCCGTCCGCTACACAGCGACGGTCAATGATTGCATCAACCGCCATGCTGGGTGCAAGCAGTTGTAGCACACCAACACCCGGAGGAACCTCACAGACAGACTCAACGCATTGCATTCTATCGAGCCTTGCATCCGGCATTGCTAGCGCTCCCACTCCTCTCCGAGGTCTTCAAAACCTGCCTACCCCGATCTCTAATCCAGAAGTCCGAGCGACCATTACAAATCCACTGAGAACGCAAGCTACAGAAAAGAATCAGAGACAGAGGCAGTGCCAATTGCAACCACAGGGGGTGTCTACACCACAATGAGTGGTCACCGGCAGTCGCAGCATCCATTGATTCGGTCAGTCTGATATGACGCGTCTTGTATTTGCAACGGGCAGACTCATCGAGCTCTATATGTGGAACAGACGGCCGTTGATGAGTGCGAGTGACTTGGAGATGGTAAGTTATGCAACGCGACGCGCTTCGAAAGCATTAGCTGAAGCCCCACAGTGGCACATAATAGAGAAGTACTGGAACACCGCTATGCAGCAAAACAACATATGGTCCATAGCATTTGAGGCATGCACAAAGGAGGTCTTGAAAGAGGTATGCTGAAGCGACGCCCACGTTGGATATTACACGCTCAATGCGGTACCAGGTTCGAGCACAGGTTGACAAAGTCAAATCCCATTTCATTCAATCAGCAAGGGACCATATGGCAGAGCGTTATGATCTCCACCGCTTTCAATCCGCCGCAGAGCGTTTGGAATTCATTGATTCTCTTCGGGCAGACAATAAGTACCGCTTTTCTGTGGCAGAGTGTGTGGAAGGTGGTGTATGAGATCCAAATCCAACGCAGAGAGTATTGAAAGCTGCTAACAAATGGCCAGCGTCCACTTCACTTCCTGGCGAAAGCAATCCCTGGGTTTATCTACATCAAATTTTATCATCGGGCGAATAACTGCGGTAAGTATGCTGATGGATTTTGTAATTCCATGATTGACAACAAGGATGGTCATATACCGTCGCCACTGATCGTGTTCACCTGCACTGCATTGTGCTATGCTCTCCTGGAGTGGCAACAGAACAAAGGTGTTCATCCGAAAGCTTCCAAGTCAAAGCTGAAAGCGGACAGACCTCATTACTCGAACTACTTCAACTACAAGAATGACAGTGGGAAGAACGCAACCTGCTGCACTGCAACGGGTCGCAAGTTGTTAACCTCGTGTGGCGTTGCAGACACATACACATTCTTCATTAATACCTGGAACACACTACCAGAGAGCTACCAACAGAGGGTGGATAAAAACACTCTTGCAACAGTCAAGCATCAGATCCAACAGGCGGAGAACCCAATGCCTGCTGCGGTCATCAGCACAAAAGCAGCGCCTGTTGACAATGATATTCTTCTTGACTATTTGCACTCCTAGGTGGCGCATGAGAAGCCTGAGATCGGAAGCACTGTCCCAAATATCCCGATTAACAACAATTGTATGGAAGATGAACTGCATTTCAGGATGCCAGGGGGCTGCAAGGATTACGACGATCAAGGTGATGAAATCGACGAGAGCGATGGTATCCCCACCACCAGCTGGCAACGACGGGCCGCAACTGAACTCGAGAGGTTTGACCTGGGGACCAGTGATGTGGATGGGTATAAGGGCAATGATGGCGACGATGTGGATGCCGATGAGGAGGAAGAAGCATCGCAAGCCAATGATGGATTAATGTAGACTTTCGAGGACTGAGGGTCTAGTACTAGAGAGTGTGCAGATTGGACAGTATATTTCAGACCTGTAAAATATGATAATGGTGAAGCAAATGCAACGGCAAGTGATGTATGTGAAGCGAAGACTGTATTGTAATAAGTGACAAGATCTCAAAGTTGAACATATATGGGAGAGTGCGGCATCCGATGAATAGCAATAGCGGAGAGGTGAAATGTGGCACTCGGCCGGTGAAAGGCATAAACAGCGCTAGGCGTCGGGTAAATGGCTACAACGTAAGTGGAGCCCTGCGACGAGTGTAACACAGGTGTCGTTCTGATGGCACGTATATATCACCATATCCAGGACGCAAAGGATAGGAAGCCTGACGCCGGGGCGGCGAGCGTAATATACAATGCCACAGGTCGCAAGAATAAGAGGCATGGTATAATAGCCACCACAAGGGAGGTATGCAACGTGACCAGTCGCTTGGGTGACAGGTGTTAGGGGTTCTCCCCGAACAGCGATAATGGTACTTGCATTAGTCAAGTGAATACATGTCACAGAGTACTCTCGGTATAGTCATGTGATATGCATAACACCTATTCATGACGTGCAAGTTGGCCAGTCCTATGTCCTTTAGCAGGGATACATAGGAGTCACGTGTCGATGGAATAAGTGACCAAGTACATTTAGCGGATTCACTTAAGATGATGCAACTATGTCGCCATTGCGGGAAAGCTTGCTTTGGCCGTGTGCATAGTTTTTGACCACATTCACTTTATCTGATACTAGCGGTACTTGTCTTATCAGACACAACAGTCGATATTCAATATGCGATAACATGGGATCTTTGACTTATTGCCTCAGGCAATAAGAGTTATTGGGGCACTCCCCGGCCAAAGAGAAGAGTCTCAGCCTAAGCATGACGTGACTGAGGGATTTATGACATCGGCTTAAGATAGAAGGCCGGAAGCAACCCTGCTCATTGGTTTGAGTTAGTATGCATTGCAACATCAGACTCGCTTTTAATACGAGCTGACGCGTCAGGATCTATGTTGGTATAGTATTGGTTGGTCGCCGATTCAATCTATGACGCAAGCCAAATAGCCGTGAAGGTTAGGCATTAATTTGCAATAAGCAATGCCGACCAAGATCGGCAGATGTTCCAACTATTGATGCAAACGGATTGCGAGATGTCTAAGTTCAAGTTTCATCTGTCACACTGCATAACGCGTAGTTTACGCAATGGATGGCCTGATTCTTATCAGGAGCGCTAAAGCTTTAATACCTCATTGATGTAACACGTATCTGTTATCAGTGGAGTCATAGCGTCTCGAGGACGAATATAAAGAGATGGCATTGCTTCGGCAATGAGAAAAGGAGCTGAAGCAGCAATCCACAGTCAACAATCAGAACACCGAAGACAATCTTAAAATATTATTAAGAATTCTATCTATTATAATTACGAACCATTACTTCCCTCATTCACCTGCGTAATCAGGCAACGTATGTCTGGGAGACACATGACACAATCCGAATACGCTCTCCAACGGGTTATCGGGTTATTCGGCGATTTGCTGTATCAGTTGGAAGAAGCTCATTTAACCCACACGTACCGAGTGGTGTTTCATATCTGTCAACTTGAGAATATCGACTACCTGGTGTTGAGGTACTTGAACACCGGTGCGTTACCATTCGAGGAGGGGGCTGAACAGTGGTCGCACCAAGGGGAAGTTTAATCATCCTATATATCGGCAACGGGAATTGGAGACGATTTAATTTAGGTCGCTTTTGGACAACTGATTGAAGAGGTTGAGTCTTGGGACAAGACGAGGAAAAGAGTAAATAGATAGGCAGTTGTACTTAAGTCAATAAATGTTGTATTGAGTATTGGGATTAAGCACCCCCGTAACAGTATAATATTTCAAGTACTCTACGCTGTATTTGATTGAGGATTACATGACACCAGAGTTGCTCAATCTTTTCCAAGAAATATCAAAGATTGGAGCATATTTTATACAATACTCAAACGACCCCAAAATACATCTTGTGGTTATCGATAAACCAACACTTTCGAATATCTATGAGTTTGGAGTGCCAGAAGTGCGAAGCCAACTTCTGTTGCATTTATTTGGGCCTGAAGATTTGCAACCAACATTGTCGCAGACAGAACTGCTTCTGCGTCAGTTGCCAGTTATACATTATCAAGGAAAAAAGCCCGGCAGTAATTTGCGAACCTTGTAACTTCCTGTCAGGGTGTTACGCCTATAAATACTTAGGCAGGATAAACGGCAAAGCCTCTTATATTTTACAGAGACATTGCGTTAATCATTGACAATTGGAGAATTGTCCTCATAAGGACGAGGCAACAGTCGAATCAAATAGACTGGTTCCGCCACCAAATTACGACCATTTAAATTCAAATGGCAGCCCCCAGGTGCAGGTTGACGTGGAAGAGCCGGGCGTTGGCGCCCAGTGGGTTCCGAGTAGAGAAGCCTCGATCCCCAGCGGCCAGGGAAATCCCGTCATGGGTACAGGATTACCCGAGGAGGATCGAGCAGGCTCGGTTGGAATACCAGCAAATGAGGGTAATCGAGGCCCCAGAAGAAGCAGAACTAGGACAAGGGGAATTGGAAATACAGGACGCAAGTTCCACCTTAGTTCAAAAACAGTTGTTGGAACTTGCGCAGCAAGTCGTCCACATAATACAAGCCTGCAACGAAGAAAAAGAGGTTCAAGAAGACGAGTTTGAATCAGTAAAAACTAATATCAAAATCCTCGAAACAAGGATACATACCGACAAACATCGTGTGGATATGGATGTGGCAGGAGTTGGAACTCAGCTACAACTGCACGAAGCAGTGTTGCAAGAACTACGGTCAGGCATAAATATTTTGCAGGGTCAGGATGCGCAGATAGTGCAAGAGGCTAATGACATCTTTATGACACATAAGAGGGAAATGGAAGCCATGTGCAAACGCGTTACGGATAATGCAAGCCAGATTCTCGGGATTCATGGAACCAACATCGGAATATAAATATCTTTGAAAGACATGACTTCCAAGATCGGGAAGGTTCATGAGGTGTTGGATTCTATTAAGAGTTCCTTGAAAGAAGTACCTTCCAGGCGAGAATTAAGAGACCATGCCGTTACCATGGATGAGCAGCTAGTTCAGATCCAGGAAGTTAATACGGGATTAACTACCGCTACAGAAGGATATAAGTTTTCGCAGTCATCACAGTACGATTTCCGGCATCCAGTGCCACAGGCAGGGCCATCCACTACAGTACATCCTGAGAGACAAAGATATTTCGGAAGTGATGCTACTAGCTTGCTAGACACGGAGAGAGAAGTAACCGGGATAAGAGGAATTCGTGGAGGTGCCAGAAGAGAAGGAGCAGCCGACGGAGCAGCCGGTGGAGCAACCGGAGGAGCAGCAGGCGGTGCAGTCGGAGGAGCCGCAGGAGGAGCAGGGGATCCCTCACCTCCAGGGTCCGGACCACCTTCAGATTATGGTAATAATAATGGTAATGATCCACGGATAAGTCGAAGACAGCGATGCATTCGAGAACTTCAGTATGCGAAGCAAATTCATATTAAGGAGCCTAAACAATTTGAAGGACGGATAGGAGATGATTTCGAAACCTGGTGAGTAATGATGGAAGTTTACATCCGGGTTCAACCAGAAAAATTCCCGAATGATGAACGAACTATCGTCTGGATTGGTTCGTTGATGGATAAGTATGCCGCGGTGTGGCATATCCAATGGATTAAGGGAACGATGTCTGGGAAACACCCGAAGTCAATTACGGGTTACATCCAATCATTAAAGTTACGGTTTGAAGATAAGGATGCCAAGAATAAAGCTTATAATAGCCTAGAAAAGGTCAGGTATGATGGATGCATTAGGGATATGTTTACACAAATCCAAATGCATAATGATAAGGCTCTGGTTTCTCGAGTAGCACTTAAGAAAATTATTTTGGATCGACTACCACATAAAATCCTGGAACAAATGCATACGATCGATCTTACCAGCAAGACTGATGAAGAGATTATTGCTATCATCACTAATGCTGGAAGAACTGCGGAGAAATGGGATGAGGCTAAAAAGAATCTGGGATTAAGGAAGTCCATCTCGGATGTGAGAAGCGAAGTATAAAGATCGTCCCGTGTTAAGAAGGAAACTAGATTCGAGAAATCGAAAACTTTCAAAAATCAGTTTCATGGATGACAGGATAATTTGAATCAGTCGGATCGGAAGTTCAAACTAAGGAATAAGTCTAATAAGACTTATGCGGAGCAGACTGAGGGAATCGATAAATCCGAATTAGACAGAAGAAAGACAGCTGGGGAATGCCAGAGATGTGCTTGGCCAGCGGATAGGAAAGGAGCCCATAAAACTATGGATTGTTTTAGATGGGCCAGGAAAGAAATCGGAATGGCTCCGTTTCCTAAAGCAAAGGAATATCAAAAAGTGAAGGTAGGAGCGCATGGCCAGAAAGAGGAATCCGAATCAGGAATAGATCTGTATACGACAGACGAAGAAGGATAGTCCGAATAACGATGAGGATTATGACGAGAATAGGGAGGAACTTTCTGAAGAGGAAGAATCGGTAAGCCCCGAAAGGAATTGGTGGGATGATTAAGGTTCAGATAGTGAATAAGCCATATTTAGCTTATAAGGTTAAAAATAAATGTTTTAACATACCATTCTATGATTGGAAGACCTTTTCTTTTGTCTTTGATATTTTCCCTTCTGAGGATGACCGGAAGGTCGAAACTGCTGGACAGTAAGGGGATACGATTATACAACATATTATACAACAACATTATATCCCTATTCTTAACCCGTTGCGGTTATGCTATTGTTGAAAGGATAGCAATGTCGAAACGCAAAGCAACTACTCAGCTCGACCATTAGGTCAAACGCAGCAACATTTCAGATGATTTTGTATATTATCTACCCACCAGAAAAACACGAAAAATCAACAAAATATAACCTACGAAAATTGGGAAGAGACCTATATACAAATTTTCTATCGATTACAACAAGAAATACTATCCATTACAGTGTATGTTGGATCTCGGTAGTACCAGCTTTGTCATTTCACCTAATGCCTCCAAAGCATTTAAAATACCTGTGGTTAAGAGAACCAAAAAAGTCCATTCAAAAGATGTTATGGGATGAGAAATTACTACCGAGGGCCTTGATACAGTCCCGTTGGGATTGTCCTTTGGGAATCATTGAACTTACGATGAGAAGGATTATGCTTTTGAGGTAATGAAGACATCATCTGATTACGATTGACTTATACCAGCATGGTATCTTGAGAAACATAAGGCAAGCGGGACAACGACATCACATTTGCATTTCCTGCATTGTGGGCCTCAATGTTTTGGGCATGGCAAGATACATCCGGAATATTCTGTTACTTATGATAGGAGAGTTGCACTGAATAAAGATGCTATACATATTGGCTCTTTAGTGCAGTCTACGCCATCCATGTTGGATCGACTACCTAAACAATACCACAAGTTTTTACTATTATTCGATCCAGACCATGCGGAAAAGTTACCTGATTATACAGGATGTGACAATCGGATTGAACTTACTACTTCGGGAGATAAGTTAAGAATGGGTCCTATTTATCAATTATCTCAGGAGGAAGGAAAGATACTTGTTGAATACCTTGAAAAGATGATTAGAGAAAAGAAGATATGGCCTTCTAGCAGCTTAGTTGGAAGCCCGATACTTTTTGTACCTAAACCTAATGGAAAAGGACTTCGGTTATGCGTCAAATATCGACATCTCAACGACCGTACAAAAAAAGATAAAACCCCTTTACCAATTATGGACGAGTTATCCAGAAAAATGAGGGATTGCGACTTTATTACGAAGATTGATATGAAGGCGGGTTTCCATTTAATGAGGACGGCCATGGGCTGTGAAAAGTTTACGGCCTTCAGAACTAAGTTCGGCTTATATGAGTACATGGTCATGTCCTTTGGATTAACAAATGCTTCTGCGAGATTTCAAAGGGAAATTAATCGTATACTACAACCATTGTTAGGAATGGAATTAGTCATCGATACAAAGCTTGGTATTGATGATGATGGAGAAATGGTAGTTGTGGCTTATATCGATGATAATCTTATTGCCACCAAAGGATCTCTCGATAAACATCATCGTCAGGTATCCAAAGTATTTCAATTACTTATGGACAACCATATGTGTGTCGAGATTGATAAGTGCATATTTGATGCTAAAGAAGTACCATTTTTAGGATTTATGGTCAGTGGGTCCGACTTGAAGATGGATCCCAAAAAAGCTAAAGCCATTGTCGATTGGCCACGACCTACCAATCCTAAGGAAGTTAAGCAAACATTGGGGTTATGGAATTTTTACTGCAGATTCATTCCAGAATACGCCACAATTGTGGCACCAATTACGGATTTACTTAGGGGTAAAACTAAAGATATAAAATTGGCAGAGGCTCAAGAAGCGGCCTTCTTGAAGATTACCATTTTGTTCACTTCAGGAAAAACTCTTATTTTACGACATTATGATCCAAATCGAGCAGCCTTAGTCGAAACAGATGCGTCAGATTTCGCCATAGCAGGCATACTTTCTCAGAAGTTTGAGGACGGAAAGTTAAATCCCGTTAGCTTCATATATACGAAATTGTCACAAGCGGAACTTAACTACGACATGTTCGATAAGGAAATGCTCGCGATAGTTTTTTCATTACAGAAATGGAGGTATTTTTTGCAAGGAGCTCAACATAAAACGATTGTTTATTCCGATCATCAAAATCTCAGCTACTTTGAAACAGCCGTTTCCTTGAATAGAAGACAAGCAAGATGGGCGGAACAATTGCAATCTTACTCCTTTGATTTGTTCAACTGAAAGGGTTCTTCTAATCAAAAAGCCAATACATTATGAAGGTGCCCGGCGTTCACCTCTAAAGAGGGGGGTACAACAGCGGCTGGACAGCAAACGTTGTTAAGAAAAGAACAATGGGTTGAAATAGATGTGATGCAGTTGGATGATGACGACCGCGAAGAAATCAATATCTGAGCAATTGCGATCGAGCAGTTATTACCGGAAGCAAAGGAAAGAATTAAGGAGAAAGTAATGCTCGATGAGGATTATATTGCAAACTGCAAACAAATTCGTGCCGGAGGAAAGATTGACGAGCACTACGAGATTAAGGATGAGGTATTGTGTTCGAAAAATAGGTTATATGTACCGAGAGGATTAACGAAACCTGTTATGGATTCGGAACACGACTTCAAGGTAGCAGGACATTTTGGACGAGAACGGACGATGGAATTACTCACTCGGAATTTTGACAGGCCTAATATGGAGAAGGATGTTAGGACATATTGCAACGAATGCGATAATTGTCAGAGAACAAAGGCCCCTTGACATGCTAAGCATGGGTTATTGCATCCACTAGAGATGGCATGTAAACCATGGATGCATATCAGTACCGACTTTATAACGGATTTGCCTGAGTTAGAGGGTGCTACAATGATATTGGTAGTAGTGGATCGTTTTACGAAGATGGCTCATTTTGTTCCGATCAAGAAAAAGGACAGCCCAACAGTTGCTCAGGCTGATTTGGAAAATATCTGGAAATATCATGGGTTTCCGGAGGACGTGGTTTCGGATCGAGACGGAACCTTTACAGGACAATATTCTATGGACTTATACGACAACTTAGGTATTAAGAGAAGCATGAGCACCGCTTATCACCCACAGTCGGATGGTCAGACGGAAGGAATAAATCAGGTGATTGAGAGTTACCTATGGTCCTATTGCGATTATGAACAAAACGATTGGCCATCCATGTTAGCCATCGCGGAATACGCCAATAATGATTCTAAAAACACAGCTACGAAGAAATCTCCGTTCTACGCCAATTACGGATTCGAACCGAGAACGAACTGGCCTATGGAAATTTAATTTAGAAATCCAGCTTCGGAATTATATGGTCATTATATGACCTCAGTACATTCAAAACTATCCAGACAGCTGGAACAATCGATTGAGGCAATGCGGAAGTATTATGATAAGAAAAGAAAGTCAATCGAACCTTTTAAGAAAGGTGTGACGCGGGAGGAATCGACTCCAAGATACACTCAACTAGAAGTATCCCTTCTAAGTATCCCCTTATCTTGTCTCGCTATCGGACTTGATATGGGACTTATACAAGGACTAATAGATGGTGCACTTCGAAGCTTCGCTCAGGCGCAGAAAGTAATCAGAGTAGAATAAATGTAGAATAGCTTTCCAATCCGAATATATTGTTAAGGCTTGTTCTCTGTTGTGAAAAGGTTGCCCTCTATACCAGCAGAGAATCGAGAGGTCTTTATACCTCTTTCCTTTACCCTCTAACTGCTAATTCTAACTACGCTTTTCTCTAGATAAATTACTACCATCCCTTCATTCACCAATCCCCTTGTTCTGATAGCTAGTCGGCCTGAACTTCCTCCGAGCAAATGGTATCCTTTCAACCCTCCAGTCTTTCTGGATGAACAGTATCCTTCTGATATGCATCTCCAGACTGATTGGTATCCATCGGACTGTTGTCTTCCAGACCCCCTTCCTCATTGTACCATTCAATAGCCTTCCTTCGTATCTTGCTCAAATATGCTTATCCCACTGGACACAGCTAATGCCAATCGAGGGTTGCGTCATATAGAGGTGACGATGGCTGGCGTCATTCATTATCTTCATCCAAAGACAACATAGCCAGAGGCGTTTGCATTGTAATAACATATCCTTCTGCGATGACAATACTCGAAGGTGGGTGGTGATAATATAGTCGAGTGACATGTGCCTGGTGGTCATTGGTGTGGCGATAGTGGTTGCTTATAATTGATGAACCTCATTCCCTCGCCACCTGACATCACCATCGAGTGATATCTCATGACCCCAGAACCGTGACAACTTCAAAGGTGTAACAAAAGGGGAATTGATTAAGTTCAATGGAAAGAATATCTGCACCAAACATTGTTGCAAAAAACTGGAAGATAAAATGTACAGGCCATTCGAAGTTATCGAGACTGGGAAAAACGGAAGGTACTGTAAGCTTAAGTTACCGGAATCCTGGAAAATACACCCTACATTCAACATTGCTTAGCTGGAGCGATATCGAGGAACTGACCCGAAGAACCAAGTAGTCGCGATCGAAGCTGACGATGCCGGATGGAAAATGGACACTATTATCGCTAGTGGACCTTCTGACGACGACCGGAGAAAACATGTTTATTTGGTTAAATGGGAAGGTTATTCGCACAATGAAGATATGTGGGAAATGTATGAGAATATGTTGGAATGTTTGTTGGATTTGCTTAAAGAATATTAGGGTAAGAATCCAGCGATTGAAAGAGATGAGCGTTACAAGAAAAAGAATCGTTAAAAGTTGTTTTATTTTTACTATTGTTTTTTTTTTATTTATTATTATTATTTTTTATTTTTATTTATTATTTATTTTGGAAATTTTTTTTTTTGGTACATTAAGTGGTATCTTTTGCTTTTTTACTTGTTATGACGGAGCACCGTTGAGGTCGCCAGTCCTAGAGAAGGGGGTGATGTTAGGGGTTCTCCCCGAACAGCGATAATGGTACTTGCATTAGTTAAGTGAATACATGTCATGGAGTACTTTCGGTATAGTCACGTGATATGTATAACACCTATTCATGACGTGCAAGTTGGCCAGTCCGATGTCTTTTAGCAGGGATACATAGGAGTCGCATGTCGATGGAATAAATGACCAAGTACATTTAGCGGATTCATTTAAGATGATGCAACTATGTCGCCATTGCAGGAAAGCTTGCTTTAGCCGTGCGCATAGTTTTTGACGACATTCACTTTATCTGATACTAGCGGGACTTGTCTTATCAGACACAACGGTCGATAGTCAATATGCGATAACGTGGGATCTTCGACTTATTGCCTCAGGCAACAAGAGTCATCGGGGCACTCCCCAGCCAAAGAGAGGAGTCTCGGCCTAAGCATGACGTGACTGGGGGATTTATGACGTCGGCTTAAGATAGGAGGCCGGAAGCAACCCTGCTCATTGGTTTGAGTATGTATGCATTGCAACGTCAGACTCGCTTTTAATACGAGCTGACGCGTCAGGATCTATGTTGGCATAGTATTGGTTGGTCGCCGACTAAATCTATGACGCAAGCCAAATAGCCGTGACTGTGAGGTATTAATTTGCGATAAGCACTGCCGACCAAGATCGGCAGATGTTCCAACTATTGATGCAAATGGATTGCGAGATGTCTAAGTTCAAGTTTCATCTGTCACACTGCATGATGCGTAGTTTACGCAATAGATGGCCTCATTCTTATGAGGAGCGCTAAAGCTTTAATACCTCATTGACGTAACACGTATCTGTTATCAGTGGGGTCATAGCATCTCAAGGACGAATATAAAGAGATGGCATTGCTCCGGCAATGAGAAAAGGAGCTGAAGCAGCAATCCACAGTCAACAATCAGAACACCGAAGACGATCTTAAAATATTATTAAGAATTCTATCTATTATAAACAAGAACCATTACTTCCCTCATTCACCTGCGTAATCAGGCAATGTATGTCTGGGAGACACTTAACACAATCTGAATACACTCTCCAACGGGTTGTCGGGTTATTCGGCAATTTACTCTCTCAGTTGGAAGAATCTCATTTGACCGACACTTACCAAGTGGTGTTCCGTTTCTGTCAACTCGAGAATATCGACTACCTGGTGTTGAGATACTTGAACACCGGCCCGTTACCATTCGAGGAGTGGGCCGGAGAGTGGTTGCACGAAGGGGAAGTTCAATCTGCCTATATATCGGCCACAGGAATTGGAGACTATTTAATTTAGGTCGCTATTGGACAAGTGATTCAAGAGGTTCAGTCTTGGGACAAAACGAGGAAAAGAGTAAATAGATAGGCGGTTGTACTTAAGTCAATAAATGTTGTATTGAGTATTGGGATTAAGCACCCACGTAACAACGGGTCGCGTCGGATTTTCCGTCAGTGGGTACGAGGTTCCGTTAGAGCCCTCAGGGCCGTCAGAAATGCCTGGGTCTTCCTGACGGAAACTAGGTTTGTTGCTTATGAAAGAGATTCTTCTGTAGTTATTTGGTAAAGGCCAAAATTTTATATGGAGTAAAATGAACATCTCCCCAGTAACATTGAAAGGTATATAAGCAATAAAAATTGTCTTGAAATACTATTATACTAGTGATTTCATACATCATGTATTTGTTAATTACAAGAATTTGCATTATTATATTATCTGGTACTTATTGGACAAAATATTGTAAAAAGGTTTTATACATTCTAAAAATAGTTAATTAGCTAATATTCCCTCTTTGAATTAAATTCAACAGTTTTACTACTATATTAAATCTCATACTAGCAATATTACTTATGTTTTTTATTAGTCAGTTATTACTAATATTTTGTTGCAAAACTTCACCACTGTGCTATCAATTAATATGTACTACTGGTTAGCTTCCATTAACTGTTAATCAATCTGTTGCAATCTGTAGATAATCCTTTATCTACACTTTGTAAAATATGAAGTTTATATTACATAAATTGTATTCATATAGAATTTCTGAAAGCTAAATACAACAGAGTTATCAAGTTACTACTGAGTGATACTACTCCCTATATTCTGTTAGGGGTTCTCTCTTAACAGTGATAATGGTACTTGTGATTGCTATATGAATACATGTCACAGAGTTACTCTCAGTTTAGTCACACCATATGCATAACACCTTTGCATGGCATTGCAAGTGAACCAGTCTTATATTTTTGAGCGGGAATACATAAGAATCAAGTGTCAATTGGATAAGTCTTTAAGTTACTTAGCGGATTCACCTAGGATGATGCAGCTATGTTGCCTTAACGGAGATAGTTGTTATCAGCTGTGTGCATAGTTTCTGACCACATTCATTATTCCTGATTCTAGCGGGATATGTCTTTACTGACACCGCATTCGATAGTGAATATGTGAGTATATGGGATCTCTGACTTATTGCTTAAGGTGATTAGAGTTATCCGGGTACTCCCCAGCCAAAGAGAAAAGTCCCGGCCTAAGTATGACGTGACTGAGGGGATCATGATGTTGGCTCATAATAACAGGCCTGAAGCAATCCTGCTCATTGGTTTGAGTTAGTATGCATTGCAACGTTAGACTCCTATACGATACGAGCTAACGGGTCAAGGTCTACATTGGCATAGTATTGATTAGTCGCCAACTGAATCTATGATGCAAGCCAAATAGCATTCAAGGCGAGGCATTAAGTTGCGATTAGCACTACCAGCGAAAATCAGCAGATGTTTCAACTACTGATCCAAGCAGATTGCAAGATGTCTAAGTTCAAGTTTCATCTGACACACTGTCTGACATGATATCATGCAGTGGATGGCCTGATTTATATCAGCTGTATAATGCTTTAATGCTTCATCTGCAGCACACAATAACCTACAGGGATGCGTGGTGAGTTCTTACCAGGCACATGGAGGAATGGCATGACGTGACCGCGATAATGCAATTATGTGCGCTGGAGCCATAGCGTCGAGGTATCGGGGTACAAACCCTCAAAGAGGACTATAACGTGATGGCATTGCTCCAGTGTTAGGGGTGGCCTCTTAGTAGCGATAATAATACTTGATTATGAATTCAAGATGCATACATATCTACAATATGCATAACACCTATGCATGATTTATTCAAGTGATCAGTAATATGCTCTTTAGCGGGAATTCATAGAAGTTGCGTGAAGCGTGGGTGCTTTGTTCACACCTGGATACTTTGCGGGACATGCATGGTCGTCATGCACGGCAGTTGATAGTCAAACGTGATTATGAGGATGCTTCTCCCCTACCTGTAGCTGGCTAGGATCTGGAGAGGCATGTTCTGGTCTGGAAAATAGTCTCGACCTTAACATCATGTAACTGAGGGATTAATCATGTAGACGCTAGCCTAGAGTGAACCCTACTCGTTGGCCCAAGCAGTCTGGATCGCAATGTAACATCGTATCCGATACGAGCTTACACGTCAATAATTTATGTTGGCATAGTATCAGTTGGTCGCCGATTAAATCTATAACGCAATTAAATAACTCATTTGCATGAGGGATTTGACAGACGATAAGCATTATCAACTTGGTTGGTAGATGTTCCAACTACCGACTCGTATGATAGCAAGATGTCTAAGTTCAAGTGCCCTGATGTGTTGGCATCATTGCACCGAGCGCTGGCAGTGCAAGGTTGCGATAACGCTGGCATGAGTATTATGGTAACTAGGAGTGGGGGCCTGGGACGTTGCTATATAAGATGACTGTGACGTCGCAGGAATTGGAGGACAGCCAACACAGAAGCACCGAAGACGATATTAAGATATTATTAAGAAATCTATCTATTCACAATTACTTCTCTCATACACACTCATGACTGGGTTTTGTATGCCTGGACATCAATACACACCAGCCGAGTACACACTGCAGAAGACTGTCGAGAGTGTCGGCAACTTGCTATTCGAATTGGCAGAGCACAGTTTAACCCACACCTACGCTGTGGCTTTTCGTTTCTGTCAGTTAGAGAATATTGGCTACCTGGTGCTGAGATATCTCAACACTGGCGCTTTACCCTGCAAGGAATGTTCCGAGGACTGGTTACACAATGGGGAAATCCAATATTTGTCTACATTGGAGACGGTGAGTTGCACCGTTTCAATTTGGAGATATTGGAAGTGGTGGAGTTGGATTTAGCAAGTCGAGAATTGGAAGCTCGTGTGAACGGGCAAGAGGTTGAGTCTTAGGATTAGACAAGGAGATAAAGAGTGTTAATAGGCGGCTGTACAGGGATTTAATAAATATTGTATTGAGTATTGGGATCTAAACACCCCCGTAACATCCGGCAATGAAAAGGGATGCTCATGCAGCAATTCATAGTCAACAGTCAGAACACTGAAGACAATATTAAAATATTATCAAGAATTTTATCAACTACGAACCATTGCTTCTCTATTAGCCACATGCCATTGGGCAACCTATGCCTAGACATCGGTTGCATCAACAAGAGTAAGCACATTAATGAGTTGTCGAGTCTTTCGGCAATCTTCTTTTTGAATTAGCTGAGCAGTGTTTAACCAACAATTACCGTGTGGTATATCATTTCTGCGAACTCAAGAATATTGATCACCTGGTGCTGAGATATCTCAATACTGGCGCATTACCATATGAGGAATTTTTCCAGCAGTGGTTGTTCAACAGAGAAGTCTAGTCTTCATATCTATCCGAGATCGGCTTTGGTATCGGTTCGGTTTGGACCCTCTTCCAAGAAGGTCCCAATAGGTAGAGTCTTCAGATAAGATGAGGAGAGAAAGTGTGAATAGATAGGCGGTTGTAGTTGAGCTAATAAATGTTGTATAGATTATTGGGATCAAGTACCTCAGTCACAGTATAATATTTCAAGTACTCTACGCTGTATCTGATTAAGGATTATATATGATTCTGGAGTGACTACATATATACCAGGAACTCCACAAAATTGGAGCTTACTTTATATGATACCCAAACGACCCCAGACTACACGTAATTGTCATTTCAAAACCAACAATCAGCAAAACATATGAGTTTCAAGTGCCAGAAGTGCGACAACAACTTCGGTTGCATTTATTTGGGCCCGAGGACTTGCAGCCAACATTTCCGAAGGCAGAACAGCTTTTGTGGCACCTGGGAGTTATACAATATGAAGGAAAAAAGTTAGGCAGTAATCAGTCTACATTGTAACTTCTTGGCAGAGTATTACGCCTACAAATATTTTGGCAAGATCAATGGAAGGGCATCATATATTTTGCAGAGGCACTGCATAGACCACTGTCAACACAGGAACTGTTCTCATAGGGACGAGGCAACAGTTGAGTTCAACAGAATAATTCTGCCACCTGCTTATAGCCACTTAAACAATAATGGCGGCCCCCAGGAGGAGATTCACATGGAAGAACACTACGTTGGTACCCAGTGGGTCTCAAGTGCAGAAACCCAGGTCGCCAGTGGCCAGGGAAATTCCAGCATGGGTGCAAGAATACCAGAGGCAAATAGAGCAAGCCCGTCTGGAATAGCAACAAATAAAGGCAATAGAGTTCCCAGATGAAGCCAAGCAAGGTCAAGGGGAATTTGAAATACCAGATGCAAATTCCAACTTAGTTCAAAAACAATTGTCAGAACTCGCGCAGCAAGTTGAACATATTGTACAATCTTGCAACAGAGAAAACCAAATTGGCGAAGATGAGTTTGAGTCAGTTTGAGCTAATATTGAGATCTTCGAAACCAGGATTCATATAGATAGACATAGAGTTGATCCGGAGGTATCTGCAGCAGAAACTCCATTGCAAGTACAGGAAGCGGTACGTCAAGAGTTAAGATCAGGGATTGATATTCTACAATCCCAACATACACAGATTGTTCAGGAAGCCAATTCAATTTTTGAAGCACATAAAACCGAATTGGAAGCCATGAGCAAATGAATTACTGATAACACTAGGCAGATTCTAGCAGTTAATGCAACAAATATTGGTATACAAAGATCTTTGAAAGCTATAAATTCAAAGATTCAAAAAGTCAATGAAGTATTAGACTCTATTAAGAACTCACTTAGGGAAGTTCAATCAAGAAGAGAGTTAAGGGAACATGCGGCCACTATGGATAAACAGATCGCGCAAGTATAGGAAGTCAACACTGGATTATCAACTGCTATGGAAGAATATAAGTTCTCAGAGTCTTTGAGGTATAACTTTTGGCCGGAAGCACTACAGGCTGGACCACCAACTGCAGTACATCCCTAAAGACAACATTACATTGGCAGTGATGTGTCAAGCCTAAGAGATATGGAAAGCACTTCCACTTGGTTAGAAAGAATTAGAGGTGGTGCCGGAGGTGATGGAGCAGCCTGTGGAGCAGCCGGAGGAGCAGGAGACCCTCCACCTCCAGGATCGAGTCCACCTTCAAATCATGATAACAATAATAATAATAATCATTCGCAGAGTCGGCGACAACGACGCGTTCCAGAATTACAGTATGAAAACCGATTAAGATCAAAAACCTAAACAATTCGAAGGAAAACCTGGAAAAGATATTGAAACCTAGTAGATAATGGTTGAAGTATACATACAGGATCAACCAGGAAAGTTTCCGAAGGATGAAAGAACAATCAATGGAATTGGGTCCTTAATGGAGAATTATGCAGCATGTTAGGGGGGTGCTTAGGAGGTAAGTATATATATATAATACTTATGCACAGTCCTAGATACTTCAATCTTGTGGATATTGTTTTGCTTTGGTGAAAGGCGCTGTTCCTTTCTCTACACGCCTCCAACGGAAGCAACTGGTCGTCTTGGGACTGCCTTTCCTATCTTGTGGCCAAGCGCTGTGTTGACACTTATGAGCTGCCTTTCGCCTATCCAGCTCAGACATATCGATGCCTGCTGTCTGAGTTGTCCAGGTTTTCTTGCCCTTATGGCAATTTTGTTTTAATTGCTTTGTCAACAGAATGTGTTCCTGGTGTTGTCTTGGTTTCTTTGACTTTGTAGTGATCCCGTTCCGCTTTAATTGCCATTCTTGTAGAAGTACTTCGCACTCCTTAAGTATTTTATCTTGTCGATCAATTTCAGCGGAATCTGATTTACAATCCGATCAATCATCGATATAGGAATCTTAAATTCGAAGTAGCTGTCCTGGGAGTACGTTATCCACACCAATGAGACTAATACTCATATTTGCTTGATTGGCTCGTAATTGCAGGTTATTGATATGTATAAATAATTGTTTTTGCAGACCAATCATTGGTGCTATCAACCAGATGCTTTGGGCTAGGATGATGTATTGGTTAGTCCTAGCAACCGATATAATCTTTTTGAGAGCATATACAATGATGTCATTATCGTTTTTGAAGGTAATGGTCATTCGTGCTAAAGTATTCATTTTCAAGGCAATACCTAAATAAAGTGCAGGGCTGCCGGTACAGAAAGCTAATAGATTTTATATATAAACATAATAGATACTGGTATCATAAAAACACAATAATAAATGAAGGTCTTCTTTTGCTGGTAGGTATACTGACGGTTTCGCTGCTAGAGCTTGTTTATCACATTACCAGAACAATGTAATCTCTTTATAGAGGCTTCTCAAGATGTTACGCATGGGCACCCATATCTCGTTTTCCATGATTTTGATAGCAACGTGATTTGCATTGTACAATCTAATTGAATGCGCATGGTACAGATTGCCACAAATCCCTCTGGTTATCGTGTTCATGCTGGTGTGGTATTAAAGCGTTACCCTCCTGGTAAGAATCAGACAATATCCACACAATATCATATATCAGATCATAATTTCAACTTGGACATCTTGCTCTTGGATGGTTCAGTAATTGGAACAGGTATCCATACTTGGTCGGAACACGCTTCCTGTAATATAATACTGTAGTAAAATTTACCTCATAGACTTAATCGGCGACTAACCAATACTATGGCCATGTAGATTGCATGACACATGTGCCTGCACGCTAAGGCAAGCCGTATTGTTGCAGTTGCCATCCCGTCACAACTCAATGTGTGGGGATGTTCCAGGCCTCATATCAACAGCCAACGTCATAATCTCTCAGTTACACCATGCTTAGGCTGTGACCATTCTCTTTAGCTGGGGAGTGCCTGAGTTGTTCAGTTCTAACATAAGATAGGCTTGGAATCCCTCTTACTCACATATTGGCTAACGAGTGCCTAGTCTGCCAGCAAACTCCTTTGCTCTATGTGATCAGACACATCCCACAAGTATCGGAAATATGAATCTGGTTGAAAAAAACACGCTTGGCAGAATTGCTGCCCTTTCCATCTGGCAGTGTTGCTGCATCATCAAATCATCTGCCACAGCATGTGCTTGAATTGATCCACTAAGCCATAGCTTATCCAATCGAGACGTGTTCCACTTATACCACGCTAAAGGTAATTGTGACAACTCTTGGGATATGTTAGGGGTTCTCCCTTAACAGCGATAATGGTACTTGAATTAGTTATATGAATACATGTCACGGAGTGACTCTTGGTCTAGTCACATGATATACACAACACCAATTCATGACGTGCAGAGAAGACCAGTTCTATGTTCCTTAGCAGATTACATCGGAGTTACGTGTCGATTGCATAAGTGACCAAGTACACTTAGCGGATTAACTTAGGATGATGCAGTTATATTGCCATAGCGGGAAAGCATCGCTTTAGCTGTGCGCATAATTTTCAACCACATTCATCATTCCTGATACTAGCAGGACATGTCTGAATGACGCAGCAGTCGTCAGCCCATTGCTATTACGTGGGATCTCTGGCTTATCATCTCAGGCGATAAGACCAACCAGGGCACTACCTGGTCAAGGAGAATGGTCTTGACCTAAGCATGGCGTGACAGAGGAAATTATGACGTTGGCTGAAGATATGAGGCCTGAAGCAACCCTACTCATTAGTTTGAGTTAGTATGCATTGCAACGTCAGACTCGTATCGGGTACAAGCTGATGCGTCATGTTCTACTTTGGTATAGTATCTGTTGGTCGCAGCCTAAATCTATGACGCAAGCCAAATAGCCTTAGGGTAAGGTATTGAATTGCGATAAGCACTACTGACCAAGATCGGCAGATGTTCCAACAACTGTAACAAACAGATTGCGAGATGTCTAAGCTCAAGTTTCATCTGACACAATGCATGATGCGTAAATTACACAATAGATGGGGTGTTTCTTGTCAGGCACGGTAACGCTTTAATACCTCATTGACGTAATAACACATTGTTATCATAGGAGTCATAGTGTCAAAGTATGGGCGTACAAACCCTCGAAGACAACAATTCAAGAGATGGCATTGCTCTGGCAATGAGAAGAACAAGCTCAAGCAGCAATCCACAGTCAACAATAAGAACACTGAAGACGATCTTATAATATTATTAAGAATTCTATCTATTACAAACATAACCATTAGTACCATCATTGATCTTCGTGATCAGGCAACGTATGGCTGGTCAACACTTGACAGAATCCGAATACGCTTTACAGCGAATTGTCGAATCATCCAGAGATTTACTTAGTCGACTGGCCGAGCACCATTTAACCCACACATACCGAGTGGTCTTTCCTCTCTGCGAACTCGAGAATATCGATTACCTGGTGTTGAGATACTTGAACACCGGTGCAATACCATTCGTGGAGTTTGCAGCAGAGTGGTTGCATGACAGGGAAGTTTAATCTTCCTATATATCGGCAACAGACATTTGAGGAGATTTAATTGTGGACTCTCTTGCTTTACGGTGCAAGAGGTAGAGTCTTAGGACACGACGAGGAAAGAAAAAGAGAATAGATAGGCGGTTGTACTTAATTCAATAAATATTGTATTGATAATTGGAATTAAGCACCCCCATAACAAGATGCAATGATAGGTGTTATCCATATCACTCCGTGAAGTGACATGTATCCATAGCTATCCAAGGTTCCATAAACACAGTTAAGGGAGAACCCCTAACACAGCAGCATGGCATATTCAGTGGCTCAAGGGTACCCTTACTGGAAAACATCCAAAATCGATAACAGGGTACATACAGGCCCTGAAATTGCTATTTGAGTATAAGGATGCCAAAGATGAGGAGTATGCATTATTAGAAAGAGTCTGTTATGATGGATGCATCTGGGAAATGTTTATGCAAATTCAGATGCATAGTAGTATGGCCTTTGTTTCTGGAGTGGCATTAAGAAAGATTATCCTGGATCGATTGCCACATCAGCAAAATGTATTTTAGTCATCAGAAGCCTTCAGGAGTGTCTTAGATGATGTGGAGTGCAAACTTAGGTGGGTTAATATCAGGAACGTATCAGACACTAGGAGAACATACCGGCTGGCTGTTAGGGGTTCGCCCTTAGCAGTGTTAATGGTTCGGGTAAAACCTTGCGGTTATCATCATGTGGTAAAATCGTTTAGCGGGGGTTTTACTAAGCACATCTCGATTGGATAAGTCACAATGTGGCTTAGTGGAGTCATTGAAAGCAAACGCTGCGGCAGCTGATTTGACGATGCAGCAACTGCCAGGTACACTCCCATTGTGCATGTTGTTTTCAACCAGATTCATTCTTAGATACTATGCGGTTGCACGGAGTGCACGGCAGTCGCGGGACAAAGAGCTCTTCGGTTTCCTTAATTGGACGCGCGGCACACTCGGGTTATGAACACCTTTACGCAAAGGACTGAGGGGATAATGGCGTTGGCAAGCAGCCTAAAGCGGTCATCCGGCATTGAGTTGAGGAGTTGGCACTGCAATGGTTAATCCAGGGTTTACGGCCCCTAGATTAACGCGCATAAATTCTACGTTGGCATCGCACCGGCTACGGCACCCGATAAGACTATGAGCTGTCAGAGATGATATCAAAGGCAGAGACGTGGCGCCAGAGGGGCACGTTCCAACTACCGACTACCACCTATCGAAATGATGACGTCAAAGTTGAAGTTATGGTCTGATTAATGAGTGAAATGATACGTGTCTCCTATGGGGATGCGCGAGTACTTCCGCTAGGCGCATACAAATAAGCCGCAAGGATATCTACCGGGCATCGCCAATAAGACCCACAGATAAGGGACTATCATTGAGGGATTTAATTATAGCGTGGTGTCAAGGACTTGGGCCGAAGGTAGTAGGGCACTAACAATAAAGAGATGACATTGTTCCGGCAATGAGGAGGATAAGCTCGAACAGCTACGAGAAGAACGATACCTACCAGCGGAGAAATATCCTTATTCATTATTGCGTTTTTATGATACCTATACCTATTACATCTATACCTAGAATCTATTAGCTTTGTGTAGCGGCAGCCCCGCACCTTTACTGAGAGACTAGTTATATGACGATTACCTTCGAAAACGATAATGACGTTATCGTATACGCCTTACAGAAAGTTATCTCTTGCGCTAGAATAACACAGCAGATCTTCGTGGCACAGTGTGTGTGGTGGCTAGCAGGTCTTATCGGTCTCGAAGAAAGTCTGGTTAAGCATATTGATAATTGCAACGGACGAACGACTGTTGGAAAAGAACAAGGGACCAAGGAAGTCAGCGAACCCGCAATCCAGAATACTACGGAGATTCAAGACTCGAAAGATCAGGGATCAAAGGAAGACCATCAGGATAAGATACTCGAAGAGTGTGAAGAATATCTAAGGGAGTCTCGACAGCTACGGGATACTGCTACCTTGAAGTCGAAGGGAAAGACTCAGTCCGGACGAATTGATCCTACACCGATATCGAAGAAATTCTTGGGGAAAAAGGATCGGTATAAAAGAAAGGCGGCAGTACCAGCAGAGGCGGTTTCGAAGAAAGAAGGCAAAAGAAAAAATGGTGGAGACTACTCCAAGACATACGGCATAATCGAAAGCGAGATACAACGGCGAAAGTCTTCAGGCGAGTGTCTACGCTGTGCTTGGCCTGCCGATAGGAAAGGTTTCCATAGGGTTAAGGATTGCATTAGACCCATTAAGTTAGCAGAAGGGACAGCAGCATTCCCTATGTCTAAGGAATATCAGCAGCAGCCTATTGTTCAGGAAGCTAGCTCGGACGCCATTAGTTCCGAGGAGTCTGCAGACGACTCATTGTAAGGATAGGATCTACAGCCGTACGCATCTAAAGTACTTTCGGCAAAAGGGAAGTATCTTTAATAGGTGTTGTTACCCCTGTAACACTGGCCTTTGGAGTAACTGGGATCTCTGATGGCTGGTACCGGAGTACCATGAGAGTGATTGTGGTAAGTTTGAGAACACCTCGGAGTGCAGGAGAGAACTTTGGGTGCACCTGGCAGCACCTGGGAGCGCGGACGACAAGTTTGGGATCACTTGGGAGCGCCAACAACCTGTCTGGGAGTGCCAACGATAACCCTGGGAGCACCTGGGAGCTCCTGCGATATGGCTGGGAGTACCTGGAATCACGGAAAAGCAGACTGGGAAAAACGACATCTTCCTTGAGAATGTTGCAGGTGCCCCTGGAAATCATAGCGACTACTGATTGTTCAACCATTTTTAGAACTGATGTAGTCAGTGTGTATTCTCATCTATAAATCTATATTGCTACCCATCTACACGAAGAACATCTGGACTGGCTGCAGGTGATGCTTGGGTGCAATTTGAGGTGCGCCTGAAAATGATGATTGAGTGAACTCAGATATACACTCGGAGGCTGTGATTGAGCGAGTTTGAAGATGCACTTGGCAGCGGTAATCGATCGTATTTGGTGATTCCCTTGGAGGTCATGATCAAGTGAACGTAGAGTTGCGCTCCAGGATCATGATCAAGTCAGTTTGGAGATGCACTTGGAGGCCATGATCGTGTGAACTTGGAGGCCAGGATCAAGCGAGTTTGGAGATGCACTTGGAGGTATTGATTCAGTGTATTTCGAGATACCCTTGGAGGCCATAATAGAGTGAACTTTGAGATGAACTTGAAGATCGTGATCAAGTGGGTATGGAGATGCACTTGGTGGCCACCATTGTACGAACTTGGAGGTCGTATTCGAGTGAGTTTAGAAATTCACTTGGATGCTGTAATCGAGCGAGTTCAGGGATTCACTTAGAGGCCATGATCGAGTGACATTGGAGATCTACTCTGAGGACATAATTGAGTATGTTCGGTGTCACACCTTGGAGGCCGTGATCGAGCGAGATTGAACAAAAACTTGGAGCTGATCGATGGAAGGCATGCTGGGTGCTTGAGACTCTATTTATCAGTTAGTTAACTCGCAACCGTGGTAATGTGACAAGGTGACTTTACCTTTGAGCTCTCTTGGAGAAGTACCTGGTGGTGGTTGATCTTGTAGGGAGGAATGCCGGAAGCTGATGCTACATTCAGTGGTCAACTTGTACTCATGAGAATGAAGGGAAGACAAACAATCTTGGGTGGATGCTGTACACGGTGTACGCTGTACTCGGTGTCAACTCATGATCATGACATGGAGAGACAGAGAGGGATGACTTAACTTTGTATTCTTCTATGATGGTAGAGTTGTACACCAGAAAGAGAAAGATAAGGGATGAAGATGAAAACGAGGTGGAGGATATGAGCGGATATGAGAACTCAGGGGTACAACCCACCTGGTTGGGTTGGGAGAACGTTGTATCAATGTAATTATACACTGGATCGGAACCCATACCTGCCATATCGGGGATGGTACATTGACTCACACATGAAATTCTCTATGTCCCAGTTTCTCATGATGGCATGCCCCATCCATTCACATCTCTCTCCTTCTTGTCTTCAACTCTACTGTTACCCGAGAACACGAAGTGATGTCATCCCTCTCGATCTCTCCATGCTATGATCAAGAGTTAACACCGAGTACAGCATATGCCAAGTGTAGCATACACTAAGTACAGCATACACCAAGAACAGCAAACACCAAGTACAGCAAACACCAAGTACAGTAAAAACTGAGTACAGCACACACCAAGTACATCACACACCGAGTATCGCACACACCTAGTGCAGCATACACCGAGTACGGCATACACCTAGTAAAGCATACACCGAGTACAGCGTACACCGAGTACAGTACACACTGACAACTGCTTACACCACGTACTGTATCAACTCAAGATGGACTGTCACCCGCTCACAGCCACTCTCAGCTCTCAGCGGACCATGATTTACTCAATTATCTACATTGCCACTGTTACGAGTTAACCAATGAATAGAGTCTCAGCTTCTATCACACATGCTTCCCAATAGTACCACCTCCAGATCCACTGCCTTCTAACTCACTGGCAACAAATGTATCTCCCAACACATTTAATTGCGGCTTCCAAGTGCATCTCTGAGTTCACTCGATCTCAGTCTAGAAGTGTATCTCCATATACACTCCATCACGGCCTACAAGTGTATCTGCATACTTGCACAATTACGGCCTCCAAGTTCACATGAACATGACCTCGAGTTGGACCTCCAAACCCCCTTTATCACAATTAGGGAGTGCATCTCGAAGCTCAATTGATCTTGGCCTGCAAGTGTATTTCTAAATACGCTCGATTGCTGGCCCCAAGTGCATCTCCAACCTCGCTTGATTATGGCCTCAGAATGTATCTCCAACCTCACTCCATTACGGCCTCCCTGTTTCTAAGATCATGACCTCCAAGTGCATCTTCAAACATGCTTGTTCACGGCCTTCAAGTACATCTTCCAGGAGTGAAGGCGGGTGTACAGAGATACAGGTGTAACTGAGGTGGATAGAGCGACATGGAGTATTTATTCGGCAGACCCTGGTGTGGACAGACATCATCTCATTTCCATCTCATCTTATCATACAATGAAAATACACACTGTATCTTTCCCAACATTTGTTCTCACTTGCTCTGTCCGAGATTTCCTGGATCCATATGATTGCGTGGATCCTATATGCTGGGTAATATGGTATGGTTTCACCTGATTCCTACACTCCTCGAACCAGCACCACTCTTTCTCATGAATTCTGTTTGGATGTAGCAAGAGGTGCAGCTGTCAGGGGTTGTCCCTTGACAGTGATAATGGTACTTGCAAGAGTTATATGAATACACGTCACGGAGTTACTCTCGGTCTAGTTAAGTGACTTGCAAAACACCTTTTCATGACGTCGCAAGTTAGCCAGTCTTATGTCCTCTAGCAGGGATACATGAGAGTTGCATGTCGATTGAATAAGCTACAGCTTAGCATAGTCACTTGAGATGATGCAACTATGGAGCCATAGCGGAGTTACTATGTATCGGCCGTGCGCATAGTTTTCAACCACATTTATTATTCCTGAAACTAGTGGGACTTGCCTTTCAAGACTCAGCAGTCAATACTCAATATGCGATCAAGTGGGATTCCTGTCTTATTGCCTCAGGTAATATGAGTTAGGAGGCACTCCCCAGTCAAAGAGAATGGTCTCAGCCTAAGCATGACACGACTGAGGGAATTATGACGTTGGCTGATGATGTGAGGGCTGAAGCAACCCTGCTCATTGGGTTGAGTTAGTATGCATTGCAACTTCAGACTCGTATTCGATACGAGTTGATGTGTCAAGTTCGATGTTGGCATAGTATAGGTTGGTCGCCAATTAAATCTGTGACGCAAGCCAATTAGCCTGTAGGGTGAGGCAATAATTTGCGATAAGCACTACCGACAAAGATCGGAAGATGTTCCAACTACTGGCTCACACGGACGGCGAGATGTCTAAGTGCAAGTTTCATTGGACACATTGTCTGACATGATATCATGCGATGGATGGCCTAATTCTTATCAGGAGCGTAACGGATTAATACCTCACTTGCATGCACACGATACCCTACTGGGCTGGGTGCCATGTTATCACCGGGCACATAGCGTGACCATGATAATGTTATCATGATGGGTGTAGTCATTGTGTCGAAGTATGGGCAGTCATTCTCTCAAAGATGACTACAAAGAGATGGTGTCGCTCCGGCGATGAGAAGAAAAAGTATCAGCAGCAATCCACTGTCAGCAATCAGAACACGAAAGACAATCTTAAGATCTTATTAAGAATTCTATCAACTTCAGAAACATTACTTCTCTTATAAATACACGTGACTGGGCTCTGTATACCTGAACATCAATATACACCTGCCAAGTACGCACTGCAACAGAGAGTCGAGTAGTTTGGCAATCTTCTGTTTCACTTGGAAGTGGCCCATTTAACTCAGATTTACCAGGTCATTTTTCTTTTTTGCGAGTACTAGAATAATGAATTCCTGGTGCTGAGATATCTCAACACTGGCACACTGCTGTTGGAGGAAATTTCCGAGGACTGGTTATTCAGCGTCAATACCTGATTTACATCGATATCGGAGATGGGTATTGGAGAATGTACAATTTGGAAGCTTTTGGAAGACGAGGGCAAGAGGTTGAGGTTCAGGAAGAAACAACGAGAGATAGAGAAATTCGATAGGCAGTTGTACTTAATTCAATAAATGTTGAATTGATTAGTGGGATTATGCACCCCCGTAACAGTATAATATTTTAAGTACTCTACGCTGTTTCTGATTGAGGATTCACGTGACACTGGAGTTGCTACATTTGTATCAGGCACTCCATGAGATAGGAGCTAACTGTATACAATACCCAAACGATCCCAAACTACATCTAATCGTCATTTCAAAGCTGACGCCTAGCAACACATATGAGTTTGGATTGCTGGAAGTGCGAAAACAACTTCTGTTGCATCTATTTGGGCCAGAGGACTTGCAGTGAACATTGCCGCAGACAGAACTGCGTCTGCGTCAGCTGCCAGTTATACAACATTGAGGAAAGAAGTTCGGCGGTAATTTGTCAACGTTGTAACTTCCTTTTAGAGTGTTACGCCTACAAATTTCTAGGCAGAATTAACAGAAGACCTTCATATATTTTGCAAAGACACTGCATAGATCATTGTTAACTTGATAATTGTCCTCATTTGGACAAGGCGACAGTTGAATTGACCAGACTTATTCTGTCACCCGATTATAGACACTTAATCAACCATGACGGCCCCCAGGAGGAGATTGATATGGAAGAGTGGCGTGTTAGCGCCCAGCAGATTCCCAGTGAAGAAGCATCGGTGGCCTGTGGCGAAGGAAATTCCGGCATGGGCACAGGCATATCTCCGGTGGATAGAACTGGCACGGCTGGAATATCAGCAAATGAAGGAAATTGAATTCCCAGATGAGGCCACGCAGGGGCAAGGAGCACTGCAAATGCCTGATGCGAATTCCAACTTAGTTCAAAAACAGTTGTCAGAACTCACGCAGTGTTACGGGGGTGTATACCCTAGTAACTATACTTGTCACTTCCAAGTAATACTAGGTCCACGGCTGTAGATTCCTATTCCTCTTCGCTGGAAATTGACTTGTAGAGTCCTTTCTGTGATTCATTTACCGTAGGATACGTCGCTGTTCCTTTATCCAGCTTGATGCCTCTTATGCAATCCTTGACCCTATGGTTCCCTTTCCTATCTTGAGGCCAGGCACAGTGTAGACACTCTCCTGCTGCTTTCCTTCTCTCTATCTCACCAGACTCTATTCCTTCTGTCTTGGAATTATCCCTTTGCAGATTCTGTCCTTGCTTATTACTTAATGGTTTAGCAATAATCTTTCCTGATCGCATTCAGGATAGCTGGTCCTTCGCCTTCTGCTTATGGAATGCTTTCCTACCCTTCAGGGATATCTGAAGAAACTGTTCTGCCTTCTTGAGGACACCAAACTGCTGATATGGCTCTGAATCACACTCCTCCTAACTGCCTAGATTAAGAGTCATCTTTCCGATTTGATGGATCTTATCTTGATGAATATTATCGGTCCCGTTGTAAGGTCTTGAATGCTTCTGGATATCCCTGGGCGTAGGGGATACTATCTTCTTTTGCTGTATGTTATTGTTCGGATTGGTTTCCCTCTTCGAGATATCTCGTAGTACAATATCTGATTGTTCTTTCAGGTTATTGATATGAACTACCAGTCCCTGCTGAAGTCCGATAATGGAAGATATCCACCACATGCTGTATGCTAGGAAGATATACTGATTATCCCTAGCGTAAGATAAAATCTTCTCAAGAGCGTATACAATAATGTCGTTATTGTTCTCAAAGGTAATAGTCATATAGCTACTAACTAATCGTAAGGTGCGGGGCTGCCTCTACAGAAAGCTAGTAGATTGTTAAGTATAGAATAATAGGTATAGGTCTCATAAAAACGCAATAATAAATAAGGATATTTCTCCGCTGGTAGGTATCGTTTTCTCTCTAGCTGTTCGAGCTTCTTCTTCATTGCCGGAACAATGTGATTTCTTTATAGTCTCTCATACCCCTCCACAGACTATGATTTGATCCCTCAATTGATAGCCATGTATCTGTGCGTCTTACATTTAACAAATGCACTGGGTAGAGGCAGCCACGCATCCCTATGGTCAGCGTGTTCATGCATGATATCATATCGGCTCATAATCAGACCATAACTTCAACTTTGGCATCTCGCATTTATCTCGAATTTATTCAGTAGTTTCTCGCAGGCTTACTGGATACCAGTCCATGCTGCGAAAATGTAGACCATGACACTTATCATACGTTGCAATCCAGACTCATGCAAATCAATGCTCTGTGTTTGCTTCTGGCTAGGCAAATGTCATAAATCCCTCAGTTACGTTATGCTTAGGTGGAGGCAGTACTCGAGGCAGTACTCATAACACCGGGGTGTGCCGCACCTTTATCCAACCCATTACGGGAAGCAGAATTAGAACCTGCTTACTCGCAAATGACTATCAACTGCCGTGCTTGGCTCCAAGCAGTCCCGCATAGTATCCAAGAGTGAAAGAAGCTAGAGCAGATCTCAGCTGCTCTTGACTGATCTGGCTCATCACTTCTCGTAACTAATATGAACCCCCACGAAAAGGCATATTAACTTGAGCATCTCGGTATCGTATGTACTTTCATAGACCTCGTTTCAAGTATCATCATCACTGTCAGGGAGAACCCCTCACACGCAGCAAGTTGTGCACATAATAGAAGCTTGCAATGAAGAAAAGGACGTTCTCGAAGACGAATTCAACTCTGTCCGGGACAATAGTAAGATTCTGGAAACAAGGATACATCCCGAGAAGCATCGAGTAGATGCAGATGTAGATGGGGTAGAAACTCAGTTACAATTACAACAGGCTGTGCTACAAGAGTTACAATCCGGGATCAATATTTGTTAGGGGTTGTCCTTAACAGCAATAAAGATACTTGGTTGTGAACACAAGATGCATACATATCTACGATATGCATAACACCTATGCATGTGTTAACCAAGTGGGCAGTCATATGCTCTTTAGCGGGAGTTCATATTAGTCGCAGGAAGCGTGGGAGCTGCGTTCACACCTGAATACTTTGCGGGGCATGCATGGTTGTGATACACGGCAGTTCATCAGCAAAATGTAATTCGGTCCGGAAGCCATACGCCAACATCTCAGACACTCTGGTAGCCCTCGCCAGTGCTTCTATGTACTTCCAGATGCTCCCAGCCCCCCCTGGAGCTTTGCAAAGTGCTCTCAGACTGTGCAAGAGCATTCTCATGTGCTCCTGAAAGCACCTGCAGTCATGGAGGTGCATTCAGAATGCTACAAGATTTGACTGTTACGATATTCAGATTTTGGAGCTGCGGAGACCTCTGCGCAGGTCTGGGGAAGACTTGGTTCCTTATTCTAACACCAGTGGATCTTTGGGTTCCATGACCACAAGGAATATCATCGATCATATTGGTCTTTGTTATAGTCACAAGTGTCGCTACATCAGAATATGGCATGTATTATCTATGTCTCTCTGTATATTTACATTTGGAGATACAGGAATAAGGGAGATGGACTCAGTGACAGGCAGTATATAGTTCGGAGACCCCGGGGTAGATAGACATCTCATTATATGAAATACACACTCTACTTTACCCAGCTTCGAGGTGTGCCTGGATATAACGATCGAGTGAACTCAGGGATACACTCCTAGGCGGTGATCCATCAAGTTTGGAGATGCACTTGGAGGCCGGAATCGAGCGAGTTTCGAGATGCACTTGGAGGCCGCGATTTGGCGAGATTGGAGATGCACTTGGAGGGCGTAATCGAGCGAGTTTGGAGATGCACTTGGAGGCCATGATCGAGCGGGAGTTCTAGGAGGCGGTCGATCAAGAGGTGGTAAGTTCGAGAGGAAGGCGCGATGGGAGCAGAGACTGTATTTATTGGTTAACTCCTAATTGTGCAAATGTAGAGAATGGAGTACAACATGGCCTTGCGAGAGATGAGACCGGCTGGGAGCGGGAGATAGTCCATCTTGAGACAATGCAGTACGTGGTGTGTGCTGTACGCGGTGTATGCTGTACATGTAGTATGCTGTACTCGGTGTTAACTCTTGATCAGGGCATGGAGAGAGAGAGGGGGATGACTTAACTTCGTGTTCTTCGGTGATGGTAGAATTGAGGACAAGAAAGAGAGAGATGAGAGGGAGCGGGGGAAATCATCATGAGTAACTGGGACTTAAGATAATTTCGTGTGCAAGTCAATTTACAATCCCCGATACAGCAGGTATGAGTCCCAATCTGGCATGCAATTATGCTGATAAGAGTTCATCCCCCCCCCCCAATCCGGCAAGTTGTACCGCTGATTGCTCATATTTGTACGTATCCTCCCCATCATTCTCATCGTCATCCACCATCTCTCTCTTTCTTGTCCACAACTCTACTATCATCGTTGAACACAAATTTAAGTCATCCCTCTCTATCTTGCTATGTCATGATCATGAGTTGGCACCGAGTATACCATACACTGAGTACAGCATACACCGAGTAAGGCATACACCGAGTACAGCATCCATCCAAGATTGTTTGTCTTCCCTTCATTCTCATGATTATGAGTCAACCCCTGAATGTATCTTCAGCTTCCGGTGTTCCACTCCATGAGAGCACAAGGTAAAGTCACCTTGTCAAATTCCCACCATTGCGAGTTAACTAACTGATGAAAAGAGTCTGCGCGCCTGGTGCGCTGTCCATCAACTGCCTCCCAGTACCCGTCCAAACTTGCTCGATTACAGCCTGCAAGTGCATCTCCAAACTCACTCGATTACGGTCTCCAAACTCGCTCGATTACAACCTCCAAAGTGCATTTCCAAACTCCCTCAATCATGGCCTCCAAAGTCCACCTCCATACTCGCTCGATCACGGCCCTGGCGTGTATCGCTGAATTCACTCGGTCGTCATTTCCGGGCGCACTTCGAATTGCTCTCAAGTACCGCCTGCTGCCAGTTCAGATATACCGTGTGTAGATAGGTAGCTATATAGATACCTAGATACATTGATGGGAATACAAACTGAATACATGAGTTTTAAAAATTGTTGAACGATAAGTAGTGGCTATGATTTCCAGGCACACCAGCAGCATTCCCAAAGAAGATGTTGTTTTTCCCAGACTGCTCTACTGTGATTCAAGGTGCTCCTAGACTTATCACCGGCGCTCCCAGGTTTGTCCCCGCCGCTCACAGGTGATCCCAGGTTTGTCGTCAGCGCTCCCAGGCTTGTCGCCTGCACTCCCAGTTACACTGAAGGCCGGCAGGAATGTTCTCCTAGGGTCTGATACTCTCCTGAAATTGACGCATCTAAGTTTACACTCCACATCCTCTCAGACAATCCTGGAGGCTTTCAGTGCCTACAATACATTTTGCTGATGTTGATAGTCAAAACGTGATTAAGAGAACACTTCTCCCATACCTGTAACGGGTTAGGATATGGAGAGGCTTGCTCTGGTCTTGAGAATAGTCTCGAACTTAGTATGACGTGAATGAGGGATTAATGACGTAAGCTTTGGCCTAGAGCGTGCACTACTCGTTGGCTCGAGTAGTCTGGATCACAAAATAACCTCGCATCAGAAACCAGCTTTCACGTCAATAATCCCGTTGGCATAGTATTGGTTGGTCACCGATTAAATCTATGTCGCAATTGAACAACTCATCTGCATGTGGAATTTAAGAGGTGATAAGCATTATCAACTTGGTCAGTAATTGTTCCAACTACCGACTCATACGATTGCAGGATGCCTGAGTTCAAGTGGTCTGATGTGTGTTACGGGAGTGCTTAATCCCAATAATCAATACAACATTTATTGAATTAAGTACAGCTGCCTATCTATTTACTCTTTCTTTCCTCGTCTTATCCTAAGACTCAACCTCTTGTACCGAACTACACGAGCTCCCCAAATTCAATCGTCTCCAGAGACCGTCTCCGATACAGAAGAAGATTAAACTTCCCCGTCCAATAACGACTCTGCTGCCCACTCCTCGAATGGTAGTGCGCCAGTGTTCAAGTACTGCAATACCAGGTAGTCGATATTCTCGAGTTCGCAGAAATGAAAAACCGCGTGGTAAGTGTGAGTTAAATGCCCTTCTACCAACTGAGAAAGTAGTTTGCCAAATAGTTCGACAACTTGTTGCAGAGCGTATTCGGATTGTCAGATGTCGACCAGACATACGTAGCCTGATCATGAAGATGTATAAGGGTAGTAATGGTTAAAGATTTATAATAAATAGAATACTTAATAATATTTTAAGATTGTCTTCAGTGTTCTGATTGTTGACTGTGGTGTCTTCTCAAAACTCTCATCTCATTGCTGGAGCAATGCCATCTCTTTATAGTTGTCTTCGAGGGCTTGCACACCCAGACTTCGACACTAAGACCACAATGATAACTGATACGCAATTACCTCAATGTGGTATTAACGCTTTAGCGCTCCTGACAAGAATCAGGCCATCCATTGCACGATTTCCGCGTCATGCATTGTGTAGGATGAAACTTGAACTCAGACATCTCGCAATCCGTGTGCATCAATAGTCGGAACATCTACTAATCCTAGTCGGCACACGCTTTTCGCAAATAATGCCTCACCCTATTAGGCTATTCGGCTTGCGTCATACATTTAATTGGTGACCAACCGATACTATGCCAACGTAGAACGCAACAAGTCAGCTCCTATAGAATACGAGTCTGACGTTGCAATGCATAGTTACTCAAACCAATGAGCAGGGTTGCTTCTGGCATCATATATTCAGCCGACATCATAATTCCCTCAGTCACGTCATGCTTAGGCCGCGACCATTCTCTTTGGCCGGGGTGTGCTCCGATCGCTCTTATTGCCTGAGGCAATAAGTTGAAGAACCCGCTTACTCGCATATTGACTATTGACTGTTGTGTCTTGATAAGATAATTCCCGCTTGTTTCAGGAATGGTGAATGTGGTTGAAAACTATGCACACAGCTAAAGCTAAGCTTCCCCACAATGGTGACATAGCTGCATCATCTTAAATGAATCTGCTAAGTGTGCTTGGTCACTTATTCAATCGACACACGACTCTTATGTATCCCCGCTAAAGGACATAAGACTGGCTCACTATACACGTCATGAATAGGTGTTATGCAAATCATGTGACTAGACCGAGAGTAACTCCATGACTTGTATTGATAGACTGATCCAAGTATCATTATCGCTATTCGGGGAGAATCCCTGACGATGTGTCAGCACAATAGCACCGAGCGCCGGCGGTGTAAGGTTGCGAAAACTCTATCATGAGTATTATGGTAACTAGGCATGGGGGCCTGGGACGTTGCTATATAAGAAGTCAGGTAGTTGTCGGTTTTGGAGGAGGCAACCAACACAGAAGTACCGAAGACGATCTTAAAATATTATTAAGAATTCTATCTGTCGCAAATATTACTTCTCTCATCCATACACGACACTGGCCCATATATGCCTGGACATTGATATACACCAGCCGAGTACGCACTGCAACGAGTTTCGAGAGTTTTGGCAACTTACTTTTCGAATTGGCCAAGCACCATTTACCCACACCTAAGCTGCGGTTTTTTGTTTCTGTCAACTCCAGACTATCGAATACCTGGTGCAGAGATATCCCAATGCTGGTGCTTTACCATTCGAGGAATTTTCCGAGGAGTGGTTATATGACAGGGAGAACCAATCTTAGTCTGCATTGGACACAGTCAGTGGCGCTGCTTCAATTTGGAGATATTGGAGGCGGATCCGATAGCTTTGGCTCGTGAGGAAATGGGACCTTTTGCAGAAGGGCAAGAGGTTGAGTCTTAGGAGAAGACTAGGAGAGAAAGAGTATTGGATAGGCGGCTGTACTTAGGAACAATATATATCGTATTGATTATTGTGATCTAAACACCCCCGTATCAATATTCTCCAAAAGCAAGATGGCCAAATGGTATAACAGGCTAGTGACATGTTTCTGACACATAAAGAAGTGATGGAAGCCATGAGCGAAAAGGATTACCGATAATGCCAGTCAAATCTTACCCATAAACGGACCGAATATCGGAATACCAAGACCCTTGAAAGATATGAATTCAAAAATTCAGAAAGTTAAAGAAGTATTGGATTCCATAAAGAATTCCCTTGAGGAAGTGCCAACCGGAAGGGAATTAAGAGAACATGCGGTCACTGTGGACAAACAGATCATCCTGCTGCAAGAAGTTACTACTGGATTAAAGACTGCTATGGAAGAATATAAGTTTTCGGAGTCTTCTCATTATAATTTCCATCGACAGATACTGCAAGCAGGACAATCTACTACTGTACATCCCGACATGCAAAAATATTTCGGTAGTGATGCATCCAGCTTGCGAGATACCAAGTGTGCCTCCACGTAGCTTGGTCGAAACTGCGGAGATGATGCAAGTGATGGAGCAGCCGGTGGAGCAGCCTGAGGAGCAGCCAATGAAGCAGCCTGTGGAGCAGCCAGTGGAGCAGCCGGTGGAGCAGCTGGTGGAGCAGCTGGTGGAGCAGCTGGTGGAGCAGCTGGTGGAGCAGCCGGTTGAGCAGCTGGTGGAGCAGCCACTAGAGCAGCCGGTAAAGCAGCCGGTAAAGCAGCAAGAGGAGCAGCCGGAGAGGCAGCCAGTGGAGCAGCCGGAGGAGCAGCCACATCAGCAAAATGTATTTTAGTCACTGGAAGCCTCCAGGAGTGTCTGAGAGGATGTGGAGTGTAAACTTAGATGCGTCAATTTCAGGAGAGTATCAACCCCTAGTAGGGCATTCCTGCCGGCTTTCAGAGTAACTGGGAGCGCCAGCGACAAGCCTGGGAGTGCCGATGACAAGTCTGGGAGCACCTGGAAGCGCCGTCGACAAACCTGGGAGCACCGGCGACATGTCTGGGAGCATCTCAAATCACAGTAGAGTAGTCTGGGAAAAACAAAATCTTCTTTGGGAACGGTGCTGGTGCACCAGGAAATCCTAGCTTCTACTTATCGTTCAATGGTTTTTGAAACTCATGTATTCAGGTTGTATTCTAATCTATGTATCTATGTATGTATGTATCAATATCGCTACCCAACTACACACAGTATATCTGGACTGGCAGCAGGCGGTGCTTGAAAGCAATTCGGGGTGCGCCTGAAAATGATGATCGAGTGAATACACAGATACACTCCAAGGCGGTAATCATGCGTATTTGGAGATTCACTTGGAGGCCATGATCGAGTGAACTGAGTGATGCACTCTGAGATCGTGATCAAGGGAGTTTGGAGATACACTTCGAGGCTGTGATCAAGCGAGTTTGCAGGCCGTATTGATGCAAGTTTAGAGATACAGTTGGAGGCTGTGATCGAGTGAGTTTGGAGATGCACTTGGGGGCTGTGATCAAGCAAGTTTGGAGATGCACTGGGAGGCCGTGATCGAGTGAACTCAGAGATGAACTTGCAGGCCGTAATAGAGCGAGTTTGGAGAGGTACATGGAGGCGGAGATCAAGTTGAACTTTGAGAAGCACTTGGAGGCTGTCATTGAGCGAGTTTCAAGATGCATTTGGAGGCCAAGATCGAGTAACTGAAAGATACACTTGGTGGCCAAGATCATGTGGAACTCAGAGAAGCACTTGGAGGCTGTGATCGAGTGAGTTTGGAGATGCATTTGGAGGCAGTGCTCGAACAAGTGTGGAGATGCACTTGGAGGCAATGATGAACCAAGATCGGAGGAGTACTTGGAGGCGGTCGATAGGAGGCGTGTTGGGTGCTGAGGCTCTACCCATCGGTTAGTTTACTTGCAACCGCAGGAATATGATGAGGTGACTTTACCATTGAGCTCTGATGGAGACCTGGCTGGTGGCGGTCGATCTTGAATGGAGGTACGCCGGAATCTGAAGCTACATTCAGAGGTCAACATGAAATCATCAGAATGAAGGGAAGACAGATCATCTTGGGATGATGCAGTACTCGGTGTATACAGTACTCGGTGTACGCTTTACTCAGTGTTAACTCACAATGATGGCATGGAGAGACAGAGAGGGATAAATTGACTTTGTGTTCTGCGATGATGTTAGAGAATGAGAGATGGGTGATGAAGATGGAAACGATATGGAGGATACGAGTGGATATGAGAAGTCAGGGGTATGACTTGCCTGATTGCGTTTAGAAGACCTCGTGTCAGTGTTCTTACCTGCTGGATTGCGAGTAGTACCTGCCGTATGAGAAATGGTAAATTGACTTGCACACGAAATTCTCATAAGTCCCAGTTTCTCATGATGATTTCCCCCATCTCCTCTCATCTCTTTCTTTCTCTACCATCACCTGAGAACACGAAGTTGAGTCATCCCTAGCTATCTCTCCATTCAATGATCATGAGTTAACACCGAGTACAGCATACACCGAGCACTGCATACACCGTGTACTGCATCATCCTATGATGGACTGTCCCCCGCGCCCACCCAGTCTCTCATCTGTCTGCGGACCTGATTGTACTCAACTCTCTACATTCCCACAATTACCAGTTAACCAATCAATAGAGTCTAAGCTGCCGTCGCACCTCCCTCCTAATCTACCGCCTCCAGATCGACCACATCCAATCTCGATGTATCTTTGACTCCAAGTGTATCTTCAAACTTGCTTGATCACGGCCTCCAAGTGCTTCTCTGAGTTGCACGATCTCGGCTTCCAACTGCATCTCCAAACTTGCTCGGTTATGGCCTCCAAGTGCATCTCTGAGTTCAACTTCATCTCGGCCTCCAAGTGCATCTCCAAACTCGCTCGGTCACAGCCTCCAAGTGGATGTCCGAGTTACACGATCCCAGCCTCCAAATGCATCTCCAAACCCACTCGATCTCGTCCTTGAAGTGCATCCCTGAGTTACACAATCTCCAAACTCGCTCGATCACAATCTCCAAGTGCATCCCTGAGTTCAACTTGGTCTCGGCCTCCAAGTGGATCTCTGAGTTACTCGATCTCGGCCTCCAAATGCATCTTCAAACCCGCTTCACCACGGCCTCCAAGTGCATCTCTGAGGTCAACTCGAGCACGGCCTCCAACTGAATCTCTGTGTTACTTGATCTCGGCCTCCAAATGCATCTCCAAATGTATCTCCTAACCCGTTCAATCTCGGCCTCCAAGTGCATCTCTGAGTTCAACTCGATCTTGGCCTCCAAATGCATCTCCAAACCCGCTTGATCCCAGCCTCCAAGTGCATCTGTGAGTTCAACTCGATCTCCACCTCCAAATGCATCTCCAAACCCTGTCGATCTCGGCCTCGAGGTGCATTTGTGAGTTCAACTCGATCCCGGCCTGCAAGTGCATCTCCAAACTCACTTGATTGCGGCCTCCAAGTACATCTTCCAGTGAACACGATCACGACCTCCAAGTGCATTTCTAAGTTCTCGTAATCAAGCATCTCCAGGTGCTCCTGTACTGTCTGCAGCCAGATTGGCCGTATGTATATATATTGAGCAACTTAGATAGACAATACATGCCATATTATGATGTAGTGAATCTTGTGACTGTAACAAAGCCAAATCTGATACACAAAATGCCTTGTGGTTATGGAACCCTAGGAACCATTGCGGTGAGAATATGGCACTACATCTCACACAGAGCTGCGCAGAGGTCACAAGCTGCTCTCGAAGTCTCTGCAGACCTGCGCAGAGGTTTCAGCTACTCCAAAATTTGATTATCCTATATGTCAAATCTCATAGCATCCTGAATGCAACTCCAGAACTGCAGGTGCTTTCAGAACCACCTGAGAATGCTCTTGCAGAGTCTGAGAGCACTTTGCTTAGCTCCAGGGGGGCCTGGAAGCATCTAGAATGACTTGGGAGCACCGGTGCAGTCTACAGGAGTGTCAGGGAGGTTTGCATGTGGCTTCTGGACCGATTTATATTTTGCAGATGCAGAGGAGCAGCCGGTAGAGCAGACAGAGGAGCGGGAGACCCTCCGCCTCCAGGATCAAATCCACCTTCGGATCATTGTAAGAATAATAATTATCCTCGGCAAAGTCAGAGGCAACGACGCATTCAGGAGTTACAGTATGTGAGGCCAATTAAATTTAAGGAACTAAAACTATTCGCAGGAAAACCAGGAGACGATTTTGATACCTGGTGCATCAGCAAAATGTCAATCGGTCCGGAAGCCACACCCAAACCTGCCAGATACTCCGGTAGACCTCACCAATGCTTCTAAGTACTTCCAGATGCTCCCAGACTCCCCTGGAGCAATTCAAAGTGCTCTCAGGATCTGCAAGAGCATTCACAGGTGCTCCTGAAAGCCCCAGCAGTTATGGAGATGCATTCAGAATGCTCCGGTATTTTGTTAGGGGTTGTCTCTTAGCAGCGATAATGATACTTGATTAATGGTTACAAGACGCATACATATCTACGATATGCATAACACCTATGCGTGAATTATCAAGTGGCCAGCAACATGCTCTTTAGCAGGGGTTCATGTTGGTCACGCGAAGCACAGGCGCTTTGATCACACCTGGATACTCTGCGGGATATGCGTGGTAATCACGCACGGCAGATGTTAAGTCAAAATGCAATTAAGAGAGCTCCTCTCCCCTACCAGTAACGGACTAGGATCCGAGAGGCACGTTCCGGTCTGGAGAAGCGTCTCGACCTCAGCATGACGTATCTGAGGGATTGATGACGTAGGCACTGTGCCTAGAGCGAGCACCACTCGTTGGCTCGGGTGGTCTGGATCACAATGTAATCTCGTATCGGATACGAGCTTACGTGTCAGTAATCTACCTTGGCATAGTATCGGTTGGTCGCCGATTAAATCTATGACGCAATTAATTCGCTCACCTGTGTGAGGGATTTAAGAGGCGATAAGCATTATCATTTTGATTGTTAACTGTTCCAACTACCGACTTGTACGATTGCAAAAGGTGTCTGAGTTAGGAAAGGGTAAGCTGATATCGCGCGATGGATGGCCTGATAGTTATCAGGAGCGTAATGCTTTCAAACCACATTGTAGAAGACACAATTACCTGAGGGTGTTGTGGTAAGTTATTATCAGGTGCTATGAGGGCGTGGCCGAGATGACACTATCACACCTAAGAAGAGCGAAGGGCTATAAGAAGCCAGCGTTGGTCGAAGGAATTTGGGGGTGTCAGCGAACAGATTAGCTTTCAGAGAACACCGAAGACGATCTTAAAATATTATTAAGAATTCTATCTATTCACAATTACTTCCCTTATCCATACACGAGACTGGGTAGTTTATGCCTGGACATCAGTATACACCAGCCGAGTACGCACTACAACGAGTAGTCGAGAGTTTCGGCAATTTGCTTTTCGAATTGGCCGAGCACCATTTAACCCACACCTACGCTGTGGTCTTTCGTTTTTGCGAACTCGAGAATATCGACTACCTGGTACTGAGATATCTCAACACGGGCGCTTTACCCTTCGAGGAATTTTCCGAGGAGTGGTTGTACGATGGGGAAACCTAATTTACATCTATATCGGCGATGGCAATTGGCACCGGTTCGATTTAGCCGAATTAGAAGATGCGGCAGTGGAATTAGAACTAAGGGAAGCGATAGCTCTTGCGAGACGGGCAAGAGGTTGAGTCTTAGGATAAGACGAGGAGAGAAAGAGATTAGATAGGCGGCTGTACTTAGATTCAATAAATATTGTATTAGTTATTGGGATCTAAAACACCCCTGTAACATATTTGACTTTTAGGATAGTCAAATTTTGGAGCAGCTGAATCCTCAGCGCAGGTCTGTGGGAGATACAGGGATAACGGAAACGGACTGAGCGACGGGGCATACAGAGATATAGAAATATCGGAGATGGACTAAGTAACAGGGATTATATATCTGGAAGACCCCCGGGTAGATAGATGTCATCTCATTATACGAAATACACAGTTGATCTTTCCAAGCTGTTGGTCCCGTGCACTCTTGCCAAGCATTCATAGATCCATGCAATTTGTGTGGGTCCTCACGGCCAGGTACCGCTTCATATCCTCTGACCCTCTTCCTAAACTCCTCGAGCCAGAACCGCTCTTTCTCACAGGTTCCCTTCGGATGCCATGAGAGCTCCGCCGTTTCACCAAACCATGATGGCTTGAACATAGAGACGTACTTGGAAGCCGTGATCGGAGGAGTTTAGAGATGCGCTTGGAGATCGAGTGAACTCAGAGATGCACTTGGACACCGTAATCGAGGGAGCTTGGAGATGCACTGGGAGGCCAGGATCGTCTGAACTAGGAGGCTGTGATTGTGCGAATTTGGATATGCAATTAGAGGCCATGATCGTGCGAGTTTGGAGATGCACTTAGAGAACATAATTGTGTGAGCTTGCAGACCGTAATCGAGCAGGATTGGAGATGCACTTGGAGGCCATGATCGTGCAAACTTGCAGACCGTGATCGAGCGAGTTTGGAGATGCACTTGAAGGCCATGATCAATCGAGATTGGAGGTATACTTCGAGGCGGTGGATCTGAAGGCGGTCGATCTGGAGGCGGTCGATCTGGAGGCGGTCGATCTGGAGGCGGTCGATCTGGAGGCGGTCGATCTGGAGGCGGTCGATCTGGAGGCGGCAGATTGGGAGGGAGGCGCGACAGGAGCTGAGACTCTATTCATTGGTTAACTCGTAATTGTGGGAATGTAGAGAATCGAGTACAACAAAGATCCGCCGAGAGATGAGAGACTGGCTGGGAGCGGGAGACAGTCGATCTTGGGATGATGCAGTACTCGGTGTATGCAGTACTCTGTGTATGCAGTACTCGATGTATACTGTACTCAGTGCTAACTCATGATCATGGCACGGAGAGATAGAGAGGGATGACTTAACTTCATGTTCTTAGGTGATGGTAGAGTTGAGGACGAGAAGGAGAGAGATGAGAGGAGATGGGGAACATCATCATGAGAAACTAGGACATATGAGAATTTCGTGTGAGAGTTAATTGACCATCCCTGATACGGCAGGTACAAGTCCTGATCTGGCAGGTAATAACACCAATGCGAGGTCTTCTAAACCTAATTAGGCAAGTTGTACTCCTGATTTCTCATAGCCACTCGGATCCTCCATATCGTTCTCATCTTCATCCCCCATCTCTCTTCTTCTCGTCTACAACTCTAGCATCATTGCAAGAACACCAAGTTAAGTCATCCCTCTCTATCTCTCCATTCCATCGTCATGAGTTAACACTGAGTGCAGCATACACCGAGTGCAGCATACACGAGTACAGCATACACCTAAGAGTATTTGTCGACCCTTCATTCTCACGATTTTGAGTTGACCCCTGAATGTACCTTCACCTTCCGGAGTACCTCCCCAGCGATCGACCGCCACCAGCCATTTCTCCATCAGAGCGTCAAAGGTAAAGTCACCTCGTCACATTCCCACGGTTTCGAGTTAACTAACCGATAAATAGAAGTCTCAGCACCTGGCGTGCCTCCCATCCTTGGCCTCCAAGTACTCCTCCAAACTCGCTCGATCACGGCCTCGGAGTGTATCTCTGAGTTCACTCAATCTTGGTCTCCAATTGCATCTCCAAACTCACTCGATCACACCCTCCCAGTGCATCTCCAACCTCGCTCAATCACGGCCTCCAAGTGTATCACTGAGTTCACTTAATCTCGGTCTCCAATTGATCAGACTTCAGTATACCATCAGTTCAATTACATTTACTACTATTATGATATATCAACGAAGCCTAGAGATATATAGCACACTTTGGAAATCCTAAATTCGATCACTGACACCATTCCTAACCTCCAAGCGACATCGCACCGTCTACATTCATCCACCCATCAACTAATCTCATATTCTCAATGCTGCTCATGTTGGTGATGTTGTTGCTGATGCAGTTTCTGTTGCTGCAGGGGATGGGCTGGCTGCTGCTGGCAAACGCAAACCCACCCATGGGCAGAACAACTGAGAATTGCATACTCGCATCATTAGCAGCAAGCAAGCTGCTGAGACGATTAACAGAGTTGTCGGGCTACTCTATCCACTACTGTGGGATGTAATCAATGACATCCTCATCAAAGCTGCCCTGATCATTGTGAGGTTGTGCCGTTGCTGGTTTTGTACCAGTTGAGTAGATCACGTGGCGGATCATGCTGTCGATATTCTCTATCAATCTTGTTTGAACCTCTGGCAAAAAAGAACAAAAATCCGTATTGAGACCACGATATACATCTGTGCATCCAGTATTTACCGTGTGATAAATATTTCTTGTATCGCACATATGTTATGCTCCACCTCCTGGACTAAACTCTGGAGGGACCCTAGACTTGTCTGTTGTCCAGGCTGACACACAACGGTGAATGGCCATCGTGGTGAGGGCACTGAATATGGGGTTGACTTTGTGTTAGCAACAGTTCCGGGTTACCCAGATGCGGTCCGGATTTTGAACCGGACCGTATGGTCCGGTCCAGGTCGTTACCCGGGAAACAGGGGTACCCACCAGGTTCGGAGACGGGTTTGAACCGGACCGCGGTCCGGTTCCTACAAGTTGGGCTCCAATGAAGTATTTGAATTCTCATCGTATCGCAACATGATCTATATGTGTTAGGGGTTCTCTCTTAGCAGTGTAGTAGGGCATAGTGCCTACGAGGTATGTCCTTTAGCGGGGGCATGCTAATCATGTCTTGATTGGGCAAGCATATGGCTTGGCGGATTCATTGAAAGCATAGTGCTGTGGCAGCTGATTTGATGACGCAACAACGCTGCCAGATCGAAAGGACTACGGTCCTGCCAAGCAGGTTGTTCTCAGCCAGATTCATTCTTAGATACTATGTGGTTGCAGGTAGTGCGCGACAGTCGTGCTAGTAAAGTACTCTCTGGTTCCCAAGCTTGTTGGGTGCAGGGCACGTCTGGGTTGAAACCGGTAATGCGGAGAACCTAAGCACATAGGACTGAGGGAATACGGCGTTGGCTAGGCCAAAAGCGGACATCTGGCATTGAGTTGAGGAGATGGTGCTGCAATGCTGAATCAATGAGTTGATTAATGTGCCCCCTGTTCTATGTTGGCATAAGCAGTGGATATTAGCCACGTCAGACTATGAGTTATTAAACTCGGGATGACTTTAATAACACAGACGCTGCTGCACATTGATGTGGGCGTTCCAACTACCGATCGCCGACGTTTGCAAGATGTCAAAGTTGAAGTTATGGTCTGATTTATGATCCGATATGATATCATGCATGAACACGATAACCAAAGGGACGCGTGGCCATCGCTAGTCGAGGTGCAGGCATCGGGCCGTAAGACGCTTAGATACGTGGCTATCATTTGAGGGATTAAATCATAGTTCCACTTAGAGTAGGCCAAGGGACTATACAGAGATCACATTGTTCGGGCAATGAGGAAGGCAAGCTCGAACAGCTACAGGAACGATACCTACCAGCGGAGAAATATTCTTATTTATTATTGCGTTTTTATGATACCTATACCTATTGTATCCATACCTAGAATCTATTAGCTTTGTGTAGCGGCAGCCCCGCACCATTGATTAGAATTCTCTAGCGAATGACCATCTCCTTCGAAAACGACAACGACGTTATTGTGTATGCTCTTGAAAGGATTATCGATTACGCAAGGAGAATACATCAAGTCTTTGTGGCACAGTGTGTGTGGTGGCTTGCATCGATTATTGGTCTGGAACTGGGATTAGTTAACCATATCGATAACCTCTGAAGCCGGGAAAATCCAACGATAAATCCAGAGCCCATACGGAAAGTATCCACGCCCCGAGAGTCACCAGTGAGAGACAATCCAGGACGACAGGATAAGACACTTGAGGAGTGCGAAGAACTCTTACGGGATTCGAGAAGGCTTCGGGATATTGCAAGCCTTAAGGCATCCGGGAAAACTAAGACAGGGAAAGTAAAACCCCGGAAGTCATCCTTAAGAATTGCCAAAGGGAAACCTACTAGAGATAACAATAAGACTATCGGAATCACAGAGTCCAAAATCCAAAGAAGGAAGGCTGCGGGAGAATGCTATCGTTGTGCTTGGCCTCCCGATAGGAAAGGGGCTCATCAGGTTGAGAGTTGTGTATGACCCCTTAAGTTGGATAGCGGAACTGCCAGTTACCCTAAGAGGAAGGAATATCTTAGGCCGAAAACTCCGAGTCCGGAACTAAGAGAAAGTAGTTCCTCAGAGGAACAAGAAAGTACGGACAAAGAATAAGGAATAGGATCTACGGCTGTGGACCTGAGTACTTAGTATCAGCGGATACTTAGTTAAGTTACTTAGGGTATACACCCCCGTAACAATATGTGAAATGTGCAGATTGATGCCCTATTTCATCTCCCATTTTCAGATTTGCGATTGGATCAATATTCATTGAATCGCTGTGAAATTAACCCAAATATCACGCCAGAATGACCAGGTTTCCATCGCGACCAAACAACAATTGGTCCGATTGCAAATCGGAGAATGGGAGATGAAAGAGGGCATCAAATGGCATATTTCACATATAGATTATGTCGCGATACGATGAGAACTCCAAAACTGAATTGGAGCAAGAAATGTTGACATTTGAGGAGCCGGTTATGTGTGGAAACCTGTTGCAACGGTCCGGTTCCGGGTCGGAACCGCACCTGGAATCGAACCGGGAATTTGGACCTGTTGCTAACACTCGGTTGACTTTAACAATCAATGACTTAGAATCTTTCATTTCTATTTGTTGTATGCCATAGAAGTATGTCCAGTGAATAAGATCCACAATTTCAGTCACTGCAAATAGAAACTTGCACTTCTAAATTGATCGTTAAGACAACGATTAAACAGGAAGGGAACATTGAACTTACCTCATGAATGTTTGTGGGGCATGCAAACCTGTCCTTGGCCAATAGCCATGCTGCTATTGTCCGGATCTCTGTAGGTGACAGTGTTTAACAACCATAAATGGAGGCGATTGAGGTCTTGCGGCGGTGTGCAATTGCTGCACGGGAGCAGGTAATCTGTGTGAAAGCCTGATGCACAATGTCAGCAATGAAAACCATTGTTGAGATAATTCATTTACCACTGAAATGTACGCATGTGGAGGGTCCGAGTTTCTCTGGGCTAGATCAATGCTGCCAATTTTCTGATACCACTAACTATGAATCTGGGCAGTCTTCACCGCATTTGTGGCAAAGGGATTCACAAACATCACATAATTGATACCAATAGGCTTCACACGTGCCATGACCATCGCCGAATGGCCTGAAAGGGTTGTCTGGGTGTTGTATTCTGCACTGATGATGAAACCTGTCACATCGTCAAGAAAGGGCTCATATCACCCCAGATTTCCAGCTTTCCATGCAAACAATCGCTCTTGGGCTTCATTCCAATCCTTCATCTAGTAAATTTATACATTTGCAGGAGGATTGAGTGATTCAAGCGCTTAATCCGATACTATCTTGCATGCCAGTGGTGTAGACCCGTGTTCATCCTCCTCCTCCGAGACACTAAAGACTTCCCGACACTCAGAATGTAGCGGTTGCATTGAAGTCGGAGTGAGTTTACTTGCTGCGACTCAATTCTCAAGTGTTGATGTGAAGGAATCTTTTAGTGACCGCAGGACCATTGATTTCCTGAGTGGTCGCCGAAGAGGCTCTTCGTCAGATGCTGAATTGTCATCTCAACGATCGTTATAATTGTCAGTTGTCATGGTGAGATTTTCATTGAGGTCCTTGTCATGAATAGATTGTCTGCATTTGCTGGTGCTGGACGAAGGAGGAGGAGGAGCAGTGCGGTCTGTTCTGGTCATGATTTAAAAAGCTGGCGAGTGATAAGTACAAAAAATTAAAGGAGTGACTAAAGGAAATGTGAATGAAGGTAGAGTAAATGAATTAAAGCATTGTGTAAAGGAAACAAACCATTGATATGATTAAAAGCATTGTAGTGATGCACCTTATTATCCTGTCGACGATTCAAGGATCTTGGCTGGTCCCGCCACCCACCCTTCCAACTCATTCAATGGACGGGAAGTCGGAAATAAGAATGTCTGGTGACAAGCATGCCAGAGGGTTGTTCATGAGCTTCCTTTGATGAAAATCGTTATTGCAACGAACTGAAAAGCGTTCGCATTTCACTAATCATTCAGGCTAACTTCTCCACGGCAAAGATACTAAACGACCAATTACAAGATAGCCATACACGGAGTTCTATCACTGGCACTATGCCTTTCCCAAAAATATATGTCTCAACGAATAATTCCGACATTATGTACTCTCAACACAGCCCTTGATGCATGAATATGAATGATGTAATAATAAAATAAACAAAACACCAAAAAGAGATCCAAAACATCACCAAAAAAATCCAAATTATCATCCATCCATCCACCCTTCAAAGTGCCAGAAAAATACCCACCCACAATGCAAATCCGTGAACAACCATCCAGCCAGTACATTCCATCCTCACAATGACTTATTTGTACCTGGGCAGCTGCTTAAACACTGCTTACTGGCCAAAGCGCCTGCAGCGGGAGGATTCACAATATGATCATGCTTGCGTAGCCAAGCCACAATCTTATCAGCACCAACGTGTTGCTTGTAACTGGCAAAGAGACCAAGAGCCAGGTTTCAGATGACATCAACGCATCACTGCTGTCAGATCATCCACTTTTGAAGATTCCATTCAAACTCTTTGAAGCCTGTTTTCACAATTGGGAAGCTTCTTGGATTTGGGCGCCGCATCCCACGATTCTCATCCAATTCCTCCCCCATATCATCGATTATATCCACAGCTGCAGGTGGGAGGATGTCATCCGGAGTATGGTAGGTGTGGCCACCACGCATAGGCATCTGGGCACCAGCTGTGGCAATGGCTTGTTGGCCACGATAAACAACGCAAAAAAGCGTTGGGTAGCTTGAGTTCATTGCCGCCTGTACCCATCTGGCAGCAATATTGGTATCAAAGATTGGGGTAACATTTCAGGCATATGGACGACCATATCCCTTGGCCACCTGCTGGCAGCCCCAAAGCTCTCGGATTGTCTGGCTCGGGTCTGGCTGACCAGCAATTGCAGCATTCAGGATTGACAAAATGGACATATCGACAATTGATGTAACTTTCGGATGTATTGATTCACCATCCCCAGGCCAGTGCCATGAGAATAGCTAAGTATTGGTTTCACCCACCCTCTTCCAACCAATGTCGGGATTCACATAGGCGATGGTAAAGCTACAGGGCTCTATGGAGAAATCAGCTGACGCGTCGCAACACACCATTATCGGCAAAGGCCTGTGATCCGAGGTTTCTTCCTTGTCATCTTCTGGATCTACACATCATCACGAAGAGCAATGGAAGCATAAGGGAAATGAATTTTGCAGCAATGTGCACAAGTTTCTTCTTGTTAGTTGGGGTTTCTTCAAGCGTATCATTTCTTTGGTGAAGGCCAACATCCGCAAATTCGGCCAGTGCTGCCTTGAGGTTCTCACCATCCAGGTTAGTCATGTCTGCATTGTACCATTTTCAAAGCGGCCATTTACACTCCAGATCACTGATTTGAGTAACACAACGATCGATTACAAGATCTCATTGCTCAGGGCCGGTGCATTGCTTGTTGACGATGCTCATGGACTGGGCAATTTCCGAGAGTCGCTCCTTCACTTTATTATTCATCCGTTGTGTTGTCAAGCCACCCTTATCATGGCAAATCCTCATGGTTTCTTCTAGCCATTAGCTGACTCCAATACCAGCATTCTCGGCCCATACTTTGACTTGTAGAGTCGGCATCTGAATTGTATCCGCACCTGCCGTGACTGATTTCAGCAGCCAGAAGGCATCACATTACATTGAAGGTTCTCAATGCTGGTGGATGATTGAGTGGTGGATATCGAATGCTTGTTACTCTCATCAAGCATTGGGAGTGTTGAATATATCGTCAAGGGTGATGGGATGTGGTAGCCGAGGTGTAGAGAGTGTCTGGAAGGTTCTGCAGATTGTAAGTATGGTGGGCAGGAAAGGCGAATATATATATGGGCTTGGAGGCTTTTCTTAATCTGGCGACATCCTCGCAGCCACAATTCAGCTAGGACGCAATTTGCTTAGCATCATCTATGTACCCTGATTTGTCGACGGAATGCTTAAGTTCATCACAAAGACAACTCAAAGTATGCTCTGCGGCCATATTGGACACATTTGTCCTTCCTCGAGTACTTGTACCCTGTGATGATGTCACTGGGTTGGTATCGGAGGAGAATGCACGGTTCATATAAGATACAATCTTAACATAAAGTGACCACCTTGAATCAGGTAGTGGGGGTAGAAGGGTCTTGTGAGGGTGCAAAACACTCGCTGTGATGAGCTGAATGCAGATGTGGTATGCTTTCTGAGATCCAAGGGATGTTGAAATTGAGAGAGTGATTAAACACTTTTCAAATATGTGAAGAAGGAAGAGAGACATCCTACAAGAGTGATAGGACACCTTTTAACAAATAAAAAATCGAAGTGCAGCTTTTTCTGTGGACCAGCTGGCTTGCAGTGTTATGAGTAGCTCAAAGACCGTCCTGCTGCTTCTTAACGTTGTTGCGAAATTTCATGTTGCTAACGAAACATGGATCATCATCAACCATGTCTTTACTACTCGTACTCGATGTACTCCTACATTGGCGGTTTCATCACTCACCTCCATCGCGACCACAGAGCAACGATACTATACAGACCGGCTGAACAACTGCCAGATGCTGGATTTGCGATTGTGCACCACTCTATACTCCTTCCATTTGTTTATCAACCGCATCGCGACACTTTTCTACATCCCTCCGACAATGATCCCAGCGATTTAGAAGCCAACTGCGAGACTGTGTGTATCCATCCAGAGCAACCTACAGTTCGGATACAAATTTATGGTACTCCACACATGGACAACCGTTTAGCTGGCAAGCCTATAAGTAACAAGTAATTCCATATTTTAGACCATGCAATTGATCTAGGGTCACTGTGTTCTTGTCAGGAGGAGTATTGATTAGTGCACTAGTGTGTCAAGCACAAGTTGAGTAGAGCTGCTATCAAAGAGCTTTTCAGGAACACTAAGATGGCAACTATCAGCAACTTAACTTCATCCGACACTTTGTTCAAAAGGTGAGACAAAATGTCCTATGCAATGGGCATCGACTTGGGGAAATCCAGCAAATTGTGATACAATCGTTTGGCCGATCCAAATAACTATCGCAACAATGATTACATATATTTTTTTCACCACAGTCCTGTTGAATGCATTGAGTTCCTCATGCAACAGCCGGTTTTCAGGGAACATGGGTCATATGCTCCAGCAAAGGAATTCAATGATACTGAGGAATGTATCTACTCAGAGGTCAAATCAAGCGACTGGTGGTGGTGTGAACAGGTACATTAGCCAAATTTCGTCATAGCGACCATGATTTTGACCGCTTCAATAGCTATGACGGCCACTTGGAGCTACAATTGTCCGTTTCTTTGACAGTTCAGACCGGACCCACCATACAAATTGTTCCGGCGACATCAACGAATCGCCAGTATATTTCAGTCTGAGAAACATGGACTTGACGATTAGATCAAAGCCTTCCAATCTTGCAAACATCCTCGTTGCCCTTCTTCCCGTTCCTCTGGAATATCACTTTAAAGAACAAGGAAAAAAAAAGCCGTGAAGGAAAAACAAATCCACATTCAAGAGGTTTTAGGGAATATTATCGAGCGTATTTGTGATCCTCTCGATGTGCTTTTCAACACTGGAATGCTTTTGCTCCTTGCGGACAGTCGGATGTGGCACTGTAATAGTGTTATCTGTGCATGGGCAGCTGACTAGTTCGAAAACACTAACTTACATTCAATCAAGCAGCCCCATTGCCCTGTGAGCAAAGAACCGAAATCGTCATTTGGAAAGGAGAATTTATCGTCTTAGCAATTCAGAGACTATCGGGTATACTTCGAAAAGACGATACTTGTGACTCTGGGGGATCAGACGGAGAGATGGAAACCAAGACGATACATCAGCAAAATGTAAATCGGTCCGGAAGCCACATGGAAATCTCCCAGACACTCCGGTAGACCCCACCGGTGCTCCCAAGTAATTCCACATGCTCCCAGGCCCCCCTGGAGCGAAGCAAAGTGCTCTCAGACTCTGCAAGAGCATTCTCAGGTGCTCCTAACAGCACCTGCAGTTCAAGAGGTGCATTCAGGATGCTACGAGATTTGACTTAGAGGATAGTCAAATTTTGGAGTAGCTGAGACCTCTGCACAGGTCTGCGGAGACTTCGAGAGCAGCTTGAGACCTCTGCACAGCTCTGCGGGAGACTTAGTGCCGTATTCTCACAGCAATGGTTCATAGGGTTCCATAACCACAAGGTATTTGGTGTATCCAATTCATCTTTGTTACAGTCACAAGATTCGCTACATCATAATATGGCATGAATTATCTATCCAAGTCACTCTATATATGTACATATGGCCAATCTGGCTGCAGACGGTACTGGAGCGTAATCGCAGGGGCACCTGGAGATGCTTGATTGAGAGATCATAGAGAGGCACTTGGAAGCCGTTATCGTGTGAACTGGGAGATGTACTTGGAGGCCGCGATCGAGCGAGTTTGGAGATGCACTTGCAGGCCGAGATCGAGTTGAACTCATTGATGCACTTGGAGGCCGAGATCGAGTCGATTTGGAGATGCATTTGGAGGCCGGGATCGAGTTGAACTCAGAGATGCACTTGGAGGCCGAGATCGAGTGGGTTTGGAGATGCATTTGGAGGCCGAGATTGAGTTGAAATCAGAGATGCACATGGAGGCCGAGATTGAGCGGGTTTGGAGATGCATTTGGAGATGCATTTGGAGGCCGAGATCGAGTAACTCAGAGATGCACCTGGATGCCGTGATCGAATTGAACTCAGAGATGCACTTGGAGGCCGAGATCAAGCTGGTTTGAAGATGCATTTGGAGGCCGAGATCGAGTTGAACTCAGTGTTACAGGGGTGTATACCCTAAGTAACTTATCCAAGTATCCTCTGATACTAAGTACTCAGGTCCATGGCCATAGATCCTATTCCTTTCAGGAACTATCTTCTTCCTCAGAGGTATCTTCATTGCTGGATCCTGACTCTGATATTCGCTGCTTCCGATCTTCCCTAGCATTGGGGCATGCAGCAGTTCCCGTATCTATTTTAATAGGTGGTATACAATCCTGGACCCTATGCGTACCCTTTCTATCGGAAGGCCAGACACAGCGTAAACACTCTCCCTCCGACTTCCTTCTATTAATCTCGCTGGGGTAAATTCGGTCCATCTCAGAAAAGTCCTTAACCTTAGTCTTCGCGGTTCTTCAGACTGCTGTAGATATGGCCTTTTCCTTAGCGACCCTAAGTTGCTGCTTCACCGCCGCCAATGGGTTTATCCGTCCAGACTTAGTTTTCCCAATAGCTTTAAGCTTTGCCAGATCTCGCAGTCTTCTGGAGTCTCGTAGGAATTCATCGCACTCCTTAAGCACTCTATCCTTTCGATTGGAATCACTTTCCTCTTGTTGTTCCTGAATCGTAACTGGAGCTTTGAGTATTATCGTCTGCTGAATTTGTTGGGTATCCGATGGCTCAATGGGATTCGCCTGATATTCTCTGGCTTGATTTTTATCGATGTGGGCGATTAATCATAACTCAAGTCCGATGACTGACGCTAGCCACCAAACGCACTGAGCCAAGAATATCTGTTGAGATTTCCTAGCGTAAGATATAATCTTTTCTAAGGTGTATACTATAACGTTGTTGTCGTTCTCGAAGGTTATCGTCAGAGGCTACTTAGAAAAACAATGGTGCGGGGCTGCCGCTACACAAAGCTAATAGATTCTAGGTATAGATATCGTAGGTATAGGTATCATAAAAATGCAACAATAAATAAGGATATTTCTCCACTGGTAGGTATCGTTCTTCTAGCTGTTCGAGCTTATCTTTTTCATTCCCGGAACATTGTGATCTCTTTATGGTCCCTTGGCTTACTCCAACTGGAACTATGATTTAATCCCTCAATAATAGCCACGTGTCTAAGCGTCTTACGGCCCGATGCCCGCGCCTCGTATAGCGATGGCCACGCCTCTCTTTGGTTATCGTGTTCATGCATGATATCATATCGGCTCATAAATCAGATTATAACTTCAACTTTGACATCTTGCAAACGTCGACAATCGGTAGTTGCAACACCTGCAGTCGCATCTGCGTTATTAAAGTCACCCCGAGTTTAATAACTCATAGTCTATACATGGTTACTATCCACTGCTATGCCAACATAGAACAGGGGGCGCGGTAATCAACTATTGATTAAGCATTGCAGAACCTGCTCCTCAACTCAATGCCGGATGTCTGCTTTTGGCTCAGCCAACGCCATATTCCCTCAGTTATAACTGCTTAGGTTCTCCACATTACCGGTATCGACATCAACCTGGATGTGCCCAGCACCCAAGAGGCTTGGGACCCAGAGAGTCCTTTACTAGCACGACTGCTGTGCACGTACTGTGAAACCGCATAGTATCTGAGAATGAATCTGGTTGAGAACTACAGCTCGGCAGGACTTTATCGTTTCGATCTGGCTAATAGTTGCATCATCAAATCAGCTGCTGCAGCACTTTGCTTTCAATGAATCCGCCTAGCCTCGTGCTTGCCCAATTGAGACGTGACTAGTATGCTCCCGCTAAAGAGCATACCACATGGTAACTAAGTACCATTACACTGGTAGGAGAGAATGCCTAACACTCAGAGATGCATTTGGAGGCCGAGATCGAGTGGGTTTGGAGATGCATTTGGAGATGCATTTGGAGGCCAAGATCGAGTAACTCAGAGATGCACTTGGAGGCCGTGATCGAGTTGAACTCAGAGATGCACTTGGAGGCCGTGATGGAGCGACTTTGGAGATGCATTTGGAGGCCGAGATCAAGTAACTCAAAGATCCACTTGGAGGCCGAGATCAAGTTGAACTCAGAGATGCACTTGGAGGTCGTGATCGAGCGAGTTTGGAAATTGTGTAAATGAGAGATGCACTTGGAGGCCTAGATCGAGCGAGTTTGGAGATGCATTTGGAGGCTGCGATCGAGTAACTCAGAGATCCACTTGGAGGCTGAGATAAAGTTGAACTCAGAGATGCATTTGGAGGTCGTGATCGAGCCAGTTTGGAGATCGTGTAACCCAGAGATGGACTTGGAGGCCGGTATTAACCGAGTTTGGAGATGCACTTGGAGGCCGAGATCGTGTAACTCAGAGATGCACTTGGAGGACGTGATCAAGCGAGTCTGAAGATGCACTTGGAGGCCGAGATCGAGTTGAACTCAGAGATGCACTTGGAGGCCGAGATCGAGCAGGTTTGGAGATGCTTTTGGAGGCCGAAATCGAGTAACTCAGAGATGCACTTGCAGGCCGTGATGGAGTGGGTTTGGAGATGCATTTGGAGGCCGAGATCAAGTAACTCAGAGATCCACTTGGAGGTCGAGATCAAGTTGAACTCAGAGATCCACTTGGAGGTCATGATCGAGGGAGTTTGGAGATCGTGTAACTCAGAGATGCACTTGGAGGCCGGGATCGAGACAGTTTGGAGATGCACTTGGAGGCCATGACCGATCAAGATTGGAGGAGTGGGAATGTAGAGAGTTGAGTACAATCAGGTCCGCTGAGAGATGAGAGACTGGCTGTGAGTGGGAGAAAGTCGATCTTGAAATGATGCAGTACTTGGTGTATACAGTGCTCGGTGTATGCTGTACTCGGTGTTAACTCATGATCATTGCATGGAGAGATAGATAGGGATGACTTAACTTCGTGTTCTTAGGTGATGGTAGAGAAAGAGAGAGATGAGAAGAGATGGGGGAAATCATCATGAGAAACTGGGACTTACGAGAATTTCGTGTCCGAGTCATTTTACCATTCCTGATACGGCAGATAATACTTCAGATCCGGCCGGTGAAAACACTGATACAAGGTCTTCCAAACCCAATCAGGCAAGTCGTACCCCTGACTTCTCATATCCGCTGCTATCCTCCATATCGTTCCCATCTTCATCCCCCTTCTGTCTTTCTCTACCATCATCGCAGAACACAAAGTTACGCCATCCCTCTCTATCTCTCAATGCCATAATCATGAGTGAAGACCGAGTAAATCACACACCGAGCACTGCATACAGTGAGTACTGCATCATCCCAAGATTGTCTGTCATCCCTTCATTCTGACGATTGCGAGTTGACCCTTGAATGTAGCTTCAGCTTCCAGCGTGCCTCCCTACAAGATCGACCGCCACCAGCCAGCTCTCCATGGGAGCTCAAAGGTAAAGTCACCTCCTCATATTCCCACCGTTGCGAGTTAACTACCTGATGGATAGAGTCCCAGCACCCGGCGCGCCTCCAAGTACTCCTCCGATTGTTACGGGGGTAAAACACATATTAAAGATACTTCTCTTTTGCCGAAAGTACTTTAGATGCATACGGCCGTAGATCCTATCCTTATAATGAATTGTCGGAGGTTTCTTCCGAACTGGTTTCTTTGCAACTAGCTTCCTCCAGTTCTTCCTGTTGATAAGGTTCCTTCAACTTCTGATATGCCTTCCGCTTTGGAATATAGACAGTTCCGTTATCTAGCTTAATAGGCCGGATACAATCTTTAACTCTATGGCACCCTTTCCTATCGGATGGCCAGGCGCATCGGAGGCACTCGCCTGCTCCCTTGCGTCTTTGAATCTCAGGCTCGTCAATACCAGCTGTCTTAGACGTATTCTGTACAGACCTGGTTTGCCTGATTCGCTGTGACCGATCCTTCTTATATAATCGCTTCTTGGAAATGGGGGTAGGATTGATTAAGCCGGTAAGAGTTTTCCCTGTTGCTTTAAGGGCGGCGATATTTTGTAACTGTTGAGAGTCCTTAAGATACTCTTCACACTCTTTGAGTATTTTATCCTGATAGTCTTCCTTTGATCCCTGATCTTTCGAGTCTTGAATACCCGTACTATTCTGGATTGCGGGTTCGCTGACTTCCTTGGTCCCTTGTTCTTTTCCAACAGTCGTTCGTCCGTTGCAGTTATCAATATGCTTAACCAGACTTTCTTCGAGACCGATAAGACCTGCTAGCCACCACACACACTGCGCCACGAATATTTGCCCAGACTTCCTGGCGTAAGATCTGATTCTTTTGAGAGCATACACAATAACGTCGTTATCGTTTTTGAATGTAATAGTCATTCGAAGGTATTGTGAATCCAAGGTGTGGGGCTGCCGCTACACAAAGCTAATAGATTCTAGGTATAGATATAATAGATATAGGTATCATAAAAACGCAATAATAAATGAGGATATTTCTCCGCTGGTAGGTATCGTTCTTCTCGTAGCTGTTCGAGCTTGTCCTCCTCATTACCGGAACAATGTCATCTCTTTATAGCTAGTGCCCTACTACCTTCGGCCCAAGTCCTTGACACCACGCTATGATTAAATGCCTCAATGATAGTCCCTTATCTGTGGGGCTTATTGGCGATGCCCGGTAGATATCCTTGCGGCTTATTTGTATGTGCCTAGCGGAAGTACTCGCGCATCCCCATAGGAGACACGTATCATTTCGCTCATTAATCAGACCATAACTTCAACTTTGACATCTCATTTCGATAGGTGGTAGTCGGTAGTTGGAACGTGCCCCTCT